>Ga0210410_10000019_pt1 | contig 296573 bp, 284 predicted proteins | sample IncBWC4MmetaG_FD_161058 | JGI IMG/M metagenome (GOLD analysis project Ga0210410, IMG submission 161058) | Forest soil microbial communities from Barre Woods Harvard Forest LTER site, Petersham, Massachusetts, United States - Inc-BW-C-4-M | ecosystem: Environmental > Terrestrial > Soil >...
CGAGAAGCTCGCCGAAGGTATCCGCAAATTCAACAGCGACGCGCAGAAACTTGAAGAGTACGCGCTTTCCCAGGTTGCGAAAAAGGCAGTTGCGTAAACAGTAGGGTGAGTAAGTCCCCAGCGAAGCGTGCGGCTCGTTTAGGTCGAGCCGCATCGCATCGTGTGCCGTCGGATCGGTCACGATTATCAGATCAGTTCCGACTTAACTTCCGAGCAGCCCGTCACTCGGCCCGTAGTTGTGAGGTGCCCGGCATGACCAAGACCCATGGCCTTCCTTTTTTAGATTCTTTAGTGCCGGTGGGACCAACGGGACCATAGAGCCCTGTCTCAGTCCATGGGACGGGCGAATGGGAATCGAAGATTAAGTAGCCATACGGCATCTGCGTCCCAGGTCGCGAAATCGTCCAAAATCGCAAATGGGAAAGCCGGTCCAGAAAATACGTTCGCTTCCACCCAATGCCAGCTATATCGCGTCGTAACGTCAAAGCAACTTTGTTTGCGGTGATGATTTCCTGCCCAAGCGCAATTATGCGATAAATTGTTGATGCATGCAGGAGGTGTTCTTGAAGGCCTATAGTCCGATTGTGATGCTGTTGGTTTTCGGCGTGGCGAATGCTTTAGCGCAGTCCGCGGCCGGCAACGTAGTGAAGTATCACGCGACGATCAACGACGTGAAGTATGTTTACGCCTCGGCGGCGCCCGTGGCGCGGCTGAAACCCGGAGATATTCTTGACACCAATACGCTCGACTGCTTCGGCAATGCCATCAAGAAGCCGGGGGACACACTCAGCATGACCAAGGGTGACAATCCGCTTACCGGGCCTTTTTATATTGAGGGCGCGGAGCCGGGCGACACTTTGGCGGTGAAGATTCTCGATCTTGAAGTCGACGGTGACCAGGGCGTGGGAGCATTCGCGCCGGGCTTTGGGGCGCTGAACGAGACGAATTACACACCCATGCTGCATCCGCCGTTGCCGGAGAAGATTTGGTTTTATCCCATCGACCACGCGGCTAACACAGCGACGTTTCAGGCGCTGGATTCGAAGTTCTCGGTGAAGATTCCGCTCCATCCATTTTTCGGCTGCATTGGGGTTGCGCCTTCCGGAGGCGAGGCTCGCAGCTCGATTGTCCCTGCGGAATTTGGCGGGAACATGGATTCTCCCGAAGCCAGCGTTGGTAACACGGTTTATTTCCCGGTGAATGTGCCCGGAGGCTTGTTGTACATGGGTGACGGGCACGCCGCTATGGGCGATGGTGAAGTGGCGGGTACGGCGATTGAAGTTCCGCTGCGGGCGCGGGTGCAACTTAATCTCATCAAGGGCCAGAAGATCAACTGGCCGCGCTTCGAGAATGATGACGCGATTATGACGGTTGGGGCGTACCGGCCGTTGGATGATTGCGTGCGCATCGCTTTCACGGAACTCGTTGGCTGGATTCATCAGGATTATGGTTTGTCCGAATTGGATGCGTATGAGTTGCTGTCGAAGGTTGCGAAGATCCATCTGAATGAAATGGTTGATCCGAATTATGTGGTTGTCGCCTCGATCGAGAAGAAGTTCTTGCCAGCGAAAAAGAAATGAGCCGCCCGCACGACCGCGGTGCGATATGGCTAAGGCCAATATCCTGATACGAATCGCGGGCTTGTGCGGCCTGCCACTGGCAGTCGCGGGATGATCTTCATCGGCAGTCTCTTTTGCAAAACTCTATTTGCATGAGAGCGAACTCCGGCGATAATACCTGAAGGCCCTTGGACCGCTACTCTATTCTCGATCAAACTCCTTCCGGCGCTGCCGGAGGCGTTCACGCACACGACTCCACTTCCAAGGAAATATCCGTCTCACCCTTGACGCCGCGTTCTCCCGCGGATGACAAAAACAGTTCTTTGGCCGAAATGGCGCAGCGCGACCTCGAAGCTGCACTGCAGTTATTGGCGGAGCGGGCACAATACATTACCGGTGCATCGGGTGCCGCGATCGCGCTGATCGAGGAGAGTGGAATGATTTGCCGTGCCAGCGCAGGTCCCTCAGCTCCGGCGCTGGGAGCGGAAGTTCAGGTGAAGTCGAGTTTGACCGGTGAAAGCGTTCGCACCCGGCAGGTCTTGCGCTGCGATGATGCGGAGTCCGATCCGCGGGTCAATCGCGAAAGCTGCCGCGCTCTCGGCATCAAGTCGGTTATGGTGGTGCCCTTAATTCGCGAAGAAGAAGTGATCGGCGTATTCGAACTACTCGCCGACCGGGCCAATGCTTTTGAGCAACGGGATATTACCGCATTAGAGCGGCTGGCGGAAATGGTGCGGACGGGACTGGAGCACGCCGACGCAGCCAAGCGCGCGCTCCAAGAGATTGCCGCAAAGAACGAGGCGGTGGCTGCGCAACAGCAAGAACAGAAGCTACCTGAACCGGCACCCGAACTGGCAGAGGCAAAGAAGGATATTTCCGAACCGGTTGCGCCCGCCTCTGAAACCCCAGACACGACAACGCCCAAACTCGATCCACCTGAGCCGGTCCGTCCAAAAGAGATCGAGATCCGAATGTGTGAGGCCTGCGGATTCCCCGTTTCAGAAGGTCGAACTCTGTGTGTGGATTGCGAAGCGGCAAGACTTTCGGGAGAAAGCCCTGCACCCCTGGCCAGCAACGAGACCCCAGCCTTCCTTTCACACTTAGGGTCTCGGAAAAAACAAGGTTGGCTGGGATCTCACATTTACACCATAGGAACAGTCCTGATCGCCATCCTTACTGTTGTGCTGCTGGTGCTTCGACTCCGGTAAACCTCAGGCCTTCTCCGGTTCTGGCACGAAGCGGTATCCTACCCCGCGGGCAGTCAGCAGATGCCTGGGCTTGGCGGGATCGTCTTCGATGTAGCGTCGCAGCCGGACAATGAAGTTATCGATCGCCCGCGTATCGGTGTCTTCGTGCAGGCCCCAGACTTCTTCGAGGATAGCTTTGCGCGAGACGATGCGGCCGCTGTTGCGGACTAGGTGACGCAACAGATCTGCCTCCATCAAAGTCAGCTGGATGGTGTTCCGGTTGACGCGCAGTTCCAGTTTTGCAAAATCAATCGTTCGCCCGTCAAACGAGAAAGCGTCGGTAGCGGGCGGCTGGCTGACTCCCATCCACTCTCGGCGGCGGAGCAAGCCTTGCAGCCGGGCGAGCAAAATGGGGAGTTCGAAGGGTTTGGGAAGATAGTCATCGGCGCCCGAGGCAAATCCCTTGAGGACGTCTTCCGGACGGCCGCGGGCGGTCAGCATAAGGACGGGGACGAAATTCTTCGCGGCCCGCAGCTCGGTAGCGACGGCGAAACCATCCTTGCCTGGAAGCATTACATCGAGCACCACGGCATCGAACTCCTCGCGCTGGCTCCGTTCGCGCTTGCTGGTTCCGCGTTTTCCATTTTCCTTATTCCCACTTTCCTCGCGACCGTTTTCTTTGTCGCCAAGGAGCAACTCAATCGCCCTCTCGCCGTCGCCGGCAACTTCGACTCTGTGGCCTTCGGCTTCGAGATTAAATCGCAGCCCCTGTGCCAGATGAGCTTCGTCTTCGACGATCAGCACACGGCTCATGCGCGATGCCCCGGAACTGCGTTCTCGGCAGCGTGCTTTTGCCGACTCTGGTCTACCCGAGAAACGTTACGCGGCAGTTCGACGACCACCGTCGTGCCGTGCCCTTCTCCCTGACTCTGCGCAAAAACTCGCCCCCCGTGCTTTTTGGCGATGGCTCGAACGATAAACAAACCCAAACCCGTCCCTTTGATGTGGGCCAGCGAGCGGTTAGAAACGCGATAGAAGCGCTTGAATACGCTCTTCAGCTCGCCCGGCGGAATGCCGACTCCGTGGTCGCGGATGCTCAATCTCACGTGCTTTTCATCGGGCGTGTCAATGCGAACGGAGATATCTACTTTCTCCCCGGAATACTTGATTGCATTGTCCAGCACGTTAGCGATCGCCGTACGCAACTCCTCCGGATCGCCGATGACATTGGCTTCTACACCGTTGCCGGCCACGGGCTCGAAGCGCAAGGAGTGAGACTGCAGATGGTGACCGGTGCGGGCAACTTCGACGCACTCACGAACCAGGCGCTCGAAGTCAATGGCGACACGCTCGCGGCTGCTCTTTCTGTGGCCAGCTACTCCGGCTTTTAGAACCTGCTCAACCGTGCCCAGAAGACGATCCGTATCGTCGAGCATACGGCGGTAAAACTCGCCGCGCTGTGCTTCGTCTACGTCCCGATGTTGCAGAGTTTGCAGGTAGAGGCGTATCGAGGCAATGGGCGTCTTGAGTTCGTGAGTGACCGCGTTGATGAAACTGTCGTGCTGCTCATTGCGGCGAATCTCGCGTAACAGGAAAATCGTGTTGAGGACCAACCCAGTGGTGATGGCTCCGAAGAAGATTACGCCCAGGAAAACTTTGATTCCCTCGCGCCAGTTGAGGATGATCCAGCCGAATCCAACGGCCACAGCGACGCCCGCCAGGCCGACGCCTAGAACCAGGAATGTGATGGTGGCTTTGCGCCGGCTGGTAATGCGCATGGCACGATTCTACCGCGAAAGGAAAGGAACTAGAGATTGGGGATGAGATTCGCCTTCTTGTCCTTTGTGGTTATGGCTTTTTAAAGGCATCAACCACAGAGGACACGAAGGTGCACAAAGGAAGTCGGAGATTACTAAACTGAAACCAACTCGGGCGTTGGAGTTGCCGCCTTGGCTTCTTCGTTGCGGCTTAGTTCATCGAGCTTTACGCGGTACACATGCCGCGCCAGGCCCAATTTCTTGAGCGTCCAGATGCCGTACCAGTTCATATCAATTTCATACCACCGCAAACCGTGCCGGGCGGAAACCGGGTGCGCGTGATGATTGTTGTGCCAGCCCTCGCCGAAGGTCAAGATCGCCACCCACCAACTGTTGGTCGAAAGGTCCTTCGTGACAAAACGGCGTGAGCCCCAACTATGGGTTGCGGAGTTCACCAGCCAAGTCGTATGCAGGCCGACCACCGTGCGCATGAAAACTCCCCATAGCAAGAAAGGCAGGCCGCCGATCGCCAGCAGGATCAAGCCCAGGACGATCATAGGAACGTAATGGTATTTTGTGATCCAAACATGGAATTTGTCTTTCGCGAGATCAGGCACGTAACGTGCCAACGTGGTGGTGTCGTGATGCATAGACTTTCCGGTCAGGATCCAGCCCATGTGCGCCCACCACTTGCCGTCGACCGGCGAATGCGGATCGCCTTCGTGATCGGAAAACTGATGATGAATGCGATGCGTAGCCACCCAGAAAATCGGTCCGCCTTCGAGCGCCAGGGTCGCGCAGGTGGTGAGGAAATATTCGACCCACTTCGGAGTCTTGTAACCGCGATGCGTGAGCAACCGGTGGTACCCCATGCCGATGCCCAAGCTTCCCGAAACCCACCAGAGAAACATCGACACGAGAAGTGCTTTCCAGGTAAAGAAAAAGAGCGCGGCAACGGCCCCCACATGAAAGAGGCCCATAAAGGTTGCGGTTACCCAGTTGATTTCGTTGTCGGCTGCTGGCTCGCGGTGCAGTGCTTCGAGTTCCATTGTTTTCGGGTCCCTTTATTAGTGCTGGGTGCTATGGGATTAGGCTAGCAGGGACTGTCGGTGTGGAGTGTAATAGTTCTGTAATAAGCAGACAGGATTCAGATTACCGAAGTACTAGCAGGTAGGTTTGGTCTTAGGGAATGACAGTCACCGTGATCGCGTCGGACTTCGCGCCTCCGCAGAGCACCTGAACTGAATACTTTCCTGGTCGGGTCAGGTCGTATAGATCATTAATTACCAACTCATTTTTCCAGGTTTTTCCCGGCTCTAGTGGATTAATTGGGCCAGAATACACTGGGAATGGAGGTTCGAACGATCGCCGCACCTCTTTGCCATGCTCGGTGTCTGGTGCCATATTGCCGTGGGCGTCACGCACAATCGCCTCATAGACGTATTCAGCACTTGGCGCGGTGTCAAAGATAATCGCGCGGCCCGACAAATTGGTCATCGCGATTTGGATCGTTGCCTTCGACCCCGACCGAACCCTTCTTGGTCCGGTGATGGCTATTGCGAGCGCCTGCTTGTCTGGAGGCGCAGAGGCCGTTTGCGCAGCGGCGCGAGTCACTATGGCAGAGGTAAGCACGAACGCCAAAACAGCAGCTAGGATCCTCATTGCTTCCTCCGCGAGGCTTAGGCCGATGCGCCTTTCACTTCTACGCCGGCCCATTTTTCCAGCAAAGTCAGCGTCGCGGCGTAATCGAGGTCGCCGTGTCCGTCTTCGTCGGCCACGTCGTAGATTTCTTCGACCGTCTCCAGTCCTGGCAACCTGACCCGGAGTTCTTTGGCTGCTTCGAGCGCGAGGCGGAGGTCTTTGTGCATCAGGCGGAGGGGGAAATTCGGGGAAAAGTCACGTTTCAGGACAAACGGAGCCTTGTATTCGACCACGCCCGAGTTGACCATGGAGGCCTGGATCAACGGCACCAGCGCATTGACATCGACTCCGAGTTTTGTGGCCAGGGTAAGAGCTTCGGCAAAGCCTTCGTAGATGAGCGCGATTTGAAGATTCATTACCAGCTTTGTGGCTTGTCCTTTGCTGGTATCGCCCATCCGGAAGAACTTCTTACCCATTGCGGCCAAGAGCGGCTTCAGTTTTTCAACTGTGGCTTCCTCCCCACCAATCATGAAAATCAGGGTGCCATTGGCGGCTCCGGCCTTGGATCCGGTCATGGGCGCATCCACATATTCCACCCCTTTTGCCCGCACCCGGTCTGCAAACTGGCGCGTCGCCGAAGGCGAGATGGTGCTGGAATCCGCAATGATCATGCCCTCGGTCAACGATTCGTGCACGCCTTGCGGTCCGAATAGAACGCTTTCGACCGCTTTAGTGTCGGAGACGCAGATCCAGACCACCTCGGCTCCGCGCGCTGCTTCCGCGGCAGACGTTGCACTTCGCGCGCCTTCTACGTCCGTGCCCGGAGTGCGATTCCACACCGTGACCTCGTGACCAGCCTTGGCCAGATTGGCCGCCATCGACCGTCCCATGATTCCCAAACCTAAAAAAGCAACCCGCATGTCCGCTCCTGTGAATTCGTTCTTTAGGAAAAGTTCGAATTACGACGGCTGTTGTCCCCTGCTGTAGAGACGTTCCTTGCAACGTTTCGGCAGTTCGCAGTTTCGCGGAGAAACCGCTCCTCGAATGATTAGAACTGACCGGCTGCATTACGGTCAAGCAATCGAGGCAGAAATGTCTTAGAATGAAGCAACCTCTCGCATCTCAAAAAGGAAGAGACGATCTCTTCCCGCTCTTTGCGCGTCTAACAGGTTATCACTGGATCTGAGCCGTTACTTGGCCAGGAGCAGATGTTAAAGCCAACGCTGACGAATCCCGTTCTTCGCAAACGCGCGCGTGCCTTTGGCAGCCTCGTGCGGCACTCCGCGGTTACTCCTCGTACCGGCCAAGCCTATAAACCGAAATTGGTCAGCAATGGGGAGTTGGGGTTAACCTTCATCGGCCACTCCAGCTTTTTCGTTCAGATTGGCAGCCAGAACGTTGTTATCGATCCCAATTTTGCCCGCTGGTTATTTGTGCTGAAACGGCTGCGCAAACCGGGAGTACAACTCCGCGACCTTCCTGCCATCGACCTAGTGCTGGTGACGCATGCCCACTTTGACCATCTTCACCGGCCGTCGCTGCGGGCCATCGTTCAGCAGGCACGGATTCGACGCGCGACGCCGCCCATCATTGTGGTGCCGCATCACGTTATGGATTTGGTCTCCGACCTGGGTTTCGGCGACGTAGTGGAATTGGATTGGTGGAACAGTTACCGTCATCGTGATCTGACCGTCACCCACGTGCCTGCGCGCCATTGGGGCGCGCGTATCATCAAGGATTCTCATCGCGGATATGGCGGTTATGTCCTGCGCGACAGCAAACACTCTCTCTATCACGCGGGCGATACCGCTTACTTTTCCGGTTTCCGCGAAATTGGGCGGCGTCTGGCGCCTGAGCTCGCGTTATTGCCGATCGGGGCTTACAACCCTCCGTCGTTCCGCAATGTTCACGCCAATCCCGCCGACGCCACCCGCGCCTTCCTTGATTTGAATGCCCGCTGGATGGTCCCCATGCACTACGGAACCTTCAAACTCTCGCACGAACCCATGGATGAGCCCTTGCAGCTACTGGAGCAGGAAGCGAAAGCGGCTGGCATTGAGGATCGAGTACTGGTGCTGGAAGAAGGCGTCACGCGGTTTTTCTAACGAAACTCTAGAGCTGCCGGCTGCAGGAAGTGTCCTCTGGTCGCTTCCAGGCAGGGCACGAACGGGAAGGCACGACTTCGGAGGCTGCGGAAGAAGTATGACTCACGCAGGTTCTGGGAAGGGCCCGACTTCAGTCGGGCCGCAAGAACACTAAGAACGATCCGGGCTTTAGCACCCGAGGGACTAGCCTACGCGGCCGGGCCGATTTCGTCTTCTCTTGGTCCATCGAGCCTTAGTTTTGTAAGATTTTCTGTGTTACACTTTTTCTCCGCTGTAAACTTCCTCCTAGTCGTAGTCCCTCCTCAAGGAGGCACAATGCGGACGCTGCGAGTGAAGTCGTTGAATCTTGCCAAGAGTTTGTCCCTCCTAGCCATAGCTCTACTGTTGGTTGATGGCGCTTGGGGGGGCAGCAAGTTTAGGGTGGTATACAACTTTAAGGGCGGGACTGATGGTGGAGGTTCTTGGGCGGGCGTTACTTTCGATAAAAACGGCAACCTGTTCGGGACTACGCTGGGCGGTGGTGGTGGGCGATGCAACGGCGGTTGTGGGACTGTCTACAAACTGAAGCCGAATAACAATGGCAGATGGACGGAAACTGTTGTCCACAGCTTCAATTATCCCGTCACAGGCCCTTACGGCGGACTAGTGGCTGACCCGCAGGGAAATCTGTACGGCACGATAGATAGCAACGACGGTGGCTTTCTCTTCGAGATAACCTCTATCGGGGGCTGGAACCAGTATGTGCTACCGGATGGCGGCTCAGGGGCGAGTTTGCTCATGGATAACACTCGCAATCTCTATGGGCCCGGAGGAGGCGGTGTCTATGATCTAGTCCCGCATTCCCGCGGATGGCAGCAGAACGTCATCTACACTTTTCATCCCCAGTCCGGCAAGAACGGTACAGATGGGGCTGACGCCGTAGGCACCCTGATCGCAGATGGGAGGGGCAATCTTTACGGCGCAACCGAGTTTGGGGGCAATTACCCTCCCACGTGCTCGGGCGGTGGTGGATGCGGCACGGTTTTTGAATTGTCGCCGACCACAGACGGGAAGTGGAAAGAGCATGTGCTGCACCGATTCGCCAAGTATACGAATGATGGTCAGCTTCCAATGGCGGGCCTAGTAATGGACGCCACGGGAATTCTTTACGGCACAACCTACGAAGGAGGGAGGTATCAGACTGGTACGATTTACAAGCTGACCCCAGACAAGGCAGGCCGCTGGAAAGAAACGATCCTGTTCGACTTTCCGAAAGCTGCGGATGGAGGAGGTCCTACCTCTAGTCTAGTGTTTGACTCGAAAGGTAACGTTTACGGTACTGCGGGAGGCGGTGGAGGTACATGCAGTTGCGGCGTAGTGTTCAAATTGACTCCCGGCACCGACGGGACATGGATGTACAGTGTTCTGCACCGCTTCACCGGGAGAGACGGCGGAGTTGTCGAATCTGGTTTAACCCCAGACGGGAGGGGCAATTTTTATGGCACTACACTCTGGGGAGGCACGTACTTATATGGCGTCGTGTATGAGATAACTCCGTAAAGCGATGTCAGGTTCCGGAGCATCCTCGGGGGCTGGCCCACGCTTTCCTTATGTATGCACAAAACGCGGACGCCCCGTCCTTCTCGCGTTCTCTGCGAGAGGCCGGTCTTTTAGAAGCCTTTCCGTCAGCAGGACCAATGGATTCTGTGTTTCACGCTGGCAGCGGGCCTTTTCACGCGGTCGGTGCCAGAATTCCCAAAACGGGAATCGCTCGCTGAGTCACCCACTTTCTCCTTGCTCTCATCCCCTCGCTTGCGATAATATAGATACACGCATGTTATCTAAAAGATAATCTGATCATTGAAACACCGGATCTTTGACAACCTGACCGTCGGCGCAGCTTTGGACCGTCTTAACTGCGAATCCGCCCAATTACGGCGATGGCGAAATCCTTCGCGCGTGCTCCGTTTTCCTCTGTTCCGAAACGGAACCGCAGGCAGCCATTACACGGCGATAACCCTCATGTTATCTAGATTTTGCCTGTAACCACCTTAAGAACCATAGATCTAGAAGGCAAAAAAAATCCCGTCCCTTTGTTTTCTAGATTTTGCGCCGAAATGAGAGTTTTTTTTGAGCGAACTTCTGCACCAAAATATGTGCATGTGAGAATGCCACTCGCGCGTGCTGGTGCTCGAAGAAGGCGTGACCCGCTTTTTCTAAAGAGACATCACCAAATCGTTTCATGCCACACGTGGTAGGTGACCACCTCAATCTGAATCTCACGCTTCCTTCGCTTGGCTCATCTACGAAGCGGAAGATTCGATAATAAGGCGCACCAAAAGAGACACCCTCATTCTTGTGGGCAATCGGCCTATGATCCTAAGAACAATCAGTAGGAGGTAAGCGCATGGCGGCGAATCAGGTGATTCTCTACTTCGACAAGCAGGAGGATGCTCTCCTTTTCACCCTGGCTGCCAGTTCGGTGATGTCAGCAGAAGGGCCGGTTCACAGCAGCAATGCGGTCACCAAGGTTGCGGAGAACATTTGCAAAGCCAGTCGAATCACGACTGCAGGGGTTCTGAGCATTACGTAAAGGATGGCACAATGAAGACGATTCGAAAAGCTGCGCTGCAAGTTGGGGCCTCCGCGCTACTGGCTTTCATGGCATGGAATGCGTATCTGGCTGTCAACCATCTAAAAGAAACGCAGAAGATTGCCGCGCTCACGCTGGAAAGCACCGTGATCCAGGCGAACATCTCCGCTGTCCTAAAAGACCTCACCGATATGGAAACAGGTCAGCGTGGCTACCTTTTAACCGGTGACACTTCGTACCTGCAGCCTTACACCGACGCCAAGGGCAAGATCACCGCCGATTTTGCTGGCCTTCGTGCGGGCCTTGCAAGTCGAACGGAGCGCGAAGAATCCCTGGAGTCGGAACTGGAGTCGCTGGCTAACGCGAAGCAAGCCGAGATGGAGCGCTCTATTACTTTGCGCCAAAAGGGATATCGCCGTCGTGCATTCGTGCTGGTGAATTCGAATGAAGGTATGGAGTACATGAGTAAAGCTCGCGAGCTTCTGTCCTCGCTGTCTGTGGCGGAGACTGACAATTATGCGAGATTCGACCGAGTGAGGAAGGCTAGCTTAAGCAAAGCTTTGAAAGACACCATTATTGCCAATTTATGTCTGCTGCTATTGACCGGCTGTCTGTTTGGACTCATGCGCTACCACGGACGGGTGCTTGAACAGGAATCTGTCCGGAGCCGCCAAGAGCTAGCCGTGCGCGATTTCCAACTGGGAAAACTAACGTCTGCTCTTTCCAACCAAGCCCGCTTTAAGACCTCGGCCATCGAGGCAAATGCCCGTCTGCTATTACAGAACTACGGAGGATTCTTGCCGCGACAGGGCCACGAATACGCTGAGCTGATACAGGAAGCATCGGCACAGATGGAGCGGCTGCGACAGGATTTAGTCGGAGTCCCCGGCTCTAACGGCACGGAAAAGGCAGCTTAACGCTCTAGTAAAACTATTCAGCGATTTTTTAACAACTTTTAACATTGTTTGGTCTACACTCTTCTGCCTGAGGAGGCGTTATGACCAACCAAGTGAAAGCCGTACCTGAGGGATTCCACACGGTTACACCCCATCTGACGGTTCGCGATGCGAATCGCGCTATAGAGTTTTACAAGAACGCATTCGGTGCCGAGGTTCTTCATGTCATGCCGGCCCCTGGCGGCAAGGTGATGCATGCGGCGATCAAAATAGGAGATTCTATTGTGATGTTGGCTGATGAGTTTCCAGAGTATGGCGGAGCATCCGCGTCCGCGGGAGACTCCACGAGTTGCGGCGGCGACGTTCTCCACATTTACATCGAGAACGTGGACGCCGCATTCGAGCGCGCGGTCTCGGCTGGCGGGACGGTGAAGATGCCGGTAATGGATATGTTCTGGGGCGACCGCTATGGCCAACTGCAGGATCCATTCGGACACAGATGGTCGCTGGCAACTCACACCCGCGATATGTCTCCCGAGGAAATGGCAAAGGAACAGGAAAAGGCATTTGGCCAGATGCCGAAATCGGCCTAGGCAATAGAGAAACCCGTCGATGGTCGTTGGTTGTTGGTAGTTTCGCGGAGCCAACGACCAACGACTCGAAGTGGCTTAACTTCCCCCGCTCACTTCCCTTGCCCATTGCATCGCATGCCAGTAAGACTCCGCAACGTCGCTTTCCTTGAGGTGCAGCTGGTTGGTAAGTTCGCTCGCAGTCTTCCACTCCCCCGATTCTTGCGCCAACATAAGTTGATAGAACGTCCGCAGGCGGCTGGCTCCGCCGAGCAGCACTGACTTGGTTTCCTGATCGATGGGAACGTTGTCGAGCACCTGGGACATGGGAATTTCAAGAATCGTATCCATTAGTGAGAGCAGTCCCATCAGGAACAAGTCAGAGTCACCGTGCGGAATTTTAGGTGAAAGCAGTTCGCAGAAGCGGGCGCGAACCAGCGCAGAGAGCACCAGGTCGTTGCTCTTTCCCTGTCCGGCGCCGAGTGTGGCAACCAAGCGAATCCAGCGGCGGACTTCCCGCTCGCCCAAAATTGCCAACGCATGCCGCACCGAATGAATTTCATTGGCGAATCCGAAGGCGGCGGAGTTCAAGTAGCGCAGCAGGCGGTAGCACAGCGAGGCCTCGCCTTTCACCACATTCTCAATTGCGCGCACATCCAACTCGGGCTTCGAGACCTCCGTCAGCATGCGCAGATAGTTGACTCGGTTGGCGGGGATCTCGTGGGCGGTGAGTATTTCCGGCCGGCGGAAGAAATACCCCTGGAAATAGACGAACCCCGCTTTCTTGGCGATGGCGAACTCCTCGCGCGTCTCCACCTTTTCGGCCAGCATGCGGCAGCGCCAGGGTCCATAACGTTTCACCATAGCGGCGGCGTCCGCGGCTGAGGTGGCTCTAAGATCCACTTTGATGATGTCGGCAAAATCGGTCAGGGTTTCGCGCGGGTCGCTCACCGCGAAGTCGTCGAGCGCAATCATGTATCCGGCCGCTTTCAGCCGCTGACATGCTGCCATCACCAGATCATCCGCGGGGACGGTCTCCAGAATTTCGACGACGGCCTGGCCTGAGGGTAGCAAAGTGATATATTCCTTCAGCAGAATGTCGCGGGTGCAGTTGATAAAAGCTCGCCGCCCGTCACAGAGGACATCGAGGCCAAGCAGCATGGATGTGTTCAAGGTACTGCGCGAAGCCGCATCCAGGTCAGAGCAGCTAAAAAAATCTTCGACGCCATTACGAAACAAGAGTTCGTAACCAAAGACTTTTTCGTCCGCCGTCAGAATGGGTTGGCGGGCGACAAATTGGGTACCAGGTTTGGGCGCCGGTTTACCTTCGCCGGGGTTGAGTGCAGAAGATGGGGCGGTCACTGTTTATTTATCGGCGGAAGTCTGCAAAAGATTACACCGTGATCCGTGGGCACAACTGGCCTCCTAAGCTTCGCCCATCAAAGCATCGCGCGGCAGCTCGCATTCCGCTGCTTCAGCAAGCGAAAGAAAGGACGATCTGCTTCGAGGACGTGAGAATTATCACAGCTCGATGGATGGAATATTCGTCGTCGGGAAGACTTTCTGCGTCGACAGAAAATAGGAATGGATAGTTAGACGAGGACACTACGAGCGTCCCGACGAACTAACTCTTGATTTCAGTACTCTTCACTTCAGGACTTTTCGCTGGCTCCGAAGTCGCGTCCTTCATTCCCTCTTTCAAGGCGCGAATGCCCTCTCCAATGCCTTTACCGAGCTCTGGAAGTTTCTTCGGGCCGAACACTAGCAGCGCAATAAAAAAGATCACCAAAAGATGCATGGGTTGAAAAAGACCTTCAAACATAAAAGACCCTCCCGCAGACACACCTGCTCTCTTTAACCTTACTCAACCCGGATTCTCCCGTCAACCTCGACTAATTTTTCTTGAGCCGCCGAAACCCGCAGGATGCGGCGCCGCCAGAGTAGACAGTCGTTAGAGCAAAGTGGATCCAGTCTCAGTTTGAAGGTAAGGCAAACCGATTGTCGCGAAAAAAGACTGGCTTTTAATCCTAAGTTGCTGATTCCATGTGTTCCTGTTTGGCTGAGCAACTGCATGTAGGGATCGGACGACTATTCAGACATGACCTTCCGTGCTGTCGAAAGGTAGGGCTGACCGTCCTAGAATTGCGGAGTCTTAAGTTTTTGCGCGGACTTTGAGCCGCATGGAGTCTTCATATGAATTCGTCACCCACACCGCCGGTCGGAATAAAGAAACCACTCTCCCCGGCAGTTCTCCCCTCTAATGGCGACATTCAAACCACGGAGCGAGCCGCAAAAGTTAATCCCCCAACCGCGCAACCTCAGATCGTTCCCAAGATAGCCGGTTACGGCATGCCTTGTGCAAATTGCAAAACCTACTACGCGGCTGATCTGAAAGCGTGCCCGGTGTGCAAAGGAGGGGAGCGCGTTTCGCCGACGGCAGTACCCGCGCGTTCCACGGTGTCCGCTGCCGAATTGTGCCCTGATCCCATCGCGCTGGAAGAAGAGCGCGAACGTTTCTTGCGCGAATTCAAGAGCCAGGTTTTCGCCTCCCAGTTGCCGGTCAATGGGAACCCGAGCATGCGTTGCGTCCTCGAAGAAGAACATCTCAGCGGACCCGAACCCGCAGCCATTTGCCAAGGCTGCTACGACCACCTCCAGGAACGCGTAGATGTGTTGGAAGCGGCCATGCACATGGATTTGAAGGAAGCCGCCCAGATCGTGTACGACGCCGTGTGGGCCGATCCGTCGGATCCAACCAAGACCTACGAGAATGCCGCGCACGCATTGCTGGCTGAATTACGTAAGCGCTCGGGCGTCGCTCAAGTATTCGGATTGCTGCAGCCCTTGTCGGATTAAGTCTTACTTCTGCGCAAAGCGGGACTATTGTGGCTTAAGGCCGACCCATTTTTTGCCGGCATAGAGCCGGTACGAGCCTTGGTCGACGACGATCTTCAAAGGGACGGCGCGCTGCAGGTTCTGGTCGACGCGAGCAGGCACGCTGAGCAGGTCGTTGTTTCCTACATCCATCACCGTGAACTTATCCTGCTTGCTGAATCCAAAACCATATTGTCCTGGCGGCAAATCCGATCCTTCAATGCTGAGTTTTATCTCCGTAATCAGGAACCCCTGATACTTTTCCGCCACATCGCTTGAATAACCGGACGTGTCCACCAAACCTGCCAGCACCAACTTACCGTCCGATGCGCGGAATCCCGCCGTATTCCGAAGCTGCACCGATGCACTCTGACCACGAAAGAAATAGCTCGCCGGCACGACGCGCTTGAGATCTTCCACGCCGAGCACGCCGGGACTCGACTCCGTAGCTGAAAGCAACAGAGAAGCCAGGAGACAGACTGAAAAAACTATTGTGTAAACACGTTTGCGTCGCACGATCCCTCCATTGGTTTCAAACCAAGTCGTGCATAACTTTACGGTGGTATGAGGAATCGCGCAACTGGCGAAGAATCAGGGTGCGGACGCTGCGGCAAACCGCAATCTGCCGAATGCCTCAGGGACATGAAAATTCGGCTGGGGAGTGCTCGTGGGCTGCCAGGCCAAATAAGCTCGCGGTTCTCTCGTGCCTTCGACTCGATAAAAGTTCGCCCGCCAAATCGCGGATGGATCAAAGTTCGTAGTCAGGGACTTCATGGGGATCGCCAACTCGGCGACCCACGTGCGCGATTTATCACCCACCGCGACCGAGCGCTGCAAACTGCTTTTCAGGTCCGCTAATCCGCCGGGAAAAATGTCGAGATCCACCCACATCCCATTCGGACTGACTTCAAATTCCTTGTAGAAGCGTTCACGCGAAGGATCGGGCTGCAGAAACGCCTCGGCTACATCCCGGTCCCATAGATGGTCGCGGCGTCCATTGGGATCGGAGTCCTCGAACGTGAACAGTTCGCGGTAGCGACACTCAAATCTCAAATACAGGCGCTGTGCCGACCACAGCACCCGCACCTGGGTTTCGCGTTTGGGATCGGCATTCTTCCCTTGCCAGTCAGTGCAAAAGACAATTGGATTTGCGGCCTGCCATTCCGTCGCGGGCTGCGCGGCACACAGGGTGATATGGCGGGTGGCGTGCGCTGCAATGATTTCCATTTCGTAAACTCGAAGACCTTATCGTCTCGCCCCTGCCAAATGCCGAAACTCCGGGCCATGGCTCGTCGCCATTCTGCCTTGACCAGGCCGTCTGAAGGCAACCAGCGCGGCTTTCGCGCGATCTAAAGTGTCGCGTTTCACCAATGCAGCCCTTTTCCCGGAGCAAAACTGTATGCCTAATATTCTACAGCCGGATTGCGAAGAGACGCCCGTGTGGCGCAGCCAAGCCGTAAACCGGCTTCTCGTGCTCGCTATCGTGCTCGTGCTGCTGAGCGTCGCACCGCCCGTTAAAGCCCAGACCTTCAAGGTACTCTATGACTTTACAAACGGAACTGACGGCGGCGTCGCCAATACAACTTTAGTCCGCGACCCAGCCGGAAACCTGTATGGCACAACCGAGGAGGGAGGCGATATCAATTCCTCCAACTGTAACCCGCCACAAGGCTGTGGAACGATTTTCAAGATAGATACGCACGGCAAAGAAACCGTATTGTACGATTTTGAAAATAGCCCCGACGCGGCTTTCCCTTCGGCTGGTCTGGTCAGGGATCAAAAGGGCAACCTGTACGGGACAACCTTTCTTGGCGGCACATCAAATAATGGAGCCATATTCAGACTGGGTACAACCGGCAAAGAGACAGTCCTCTACAGCTTTACTGGTGGTAGAGATGGCGGAGATCCCATGGCGAGTCTGATTCTCGACTCGAATGGGAATCTCTACGGAACGACATATACCGGCGGTGACTTGTCTTGTCGAGTGGGAGAAATGAACGGTTGCGGCGTCGTGTTCAAGCTGTCGAAGGCCGGCAAGCTGACCGTGCTACACCGCTTTCACGGAACTGACGGAGCAGATCCATTAGCAGGCGTGGTAAGGGATGAGGCCGGCAACCTCTACGGCACAACAACCGCCGGCGGTTCCGCGACATGCAATGGCGGCTGCGGAACTGTATTTAAACTCAATCAAGCCGGCAAGGAGACTGTACTCCATACGTTCACACTTGGTGACGGAGCGACGCCGATGCGGGGTTCCCTGATCCGCGACCGAGCCGGCAATCTCTACGGAACCACTCAGTGGGGTGGAGATCTTTCTTGCGGTGGCGGCGGGATCGGCTGCGGCACCGTGTTCAAGTTAGATAAGACCGGAAAGGAAACTGTGCTCTACAAGTTCAAGCTTGGGACCGACGGCGGTCTCCCCGCTGGCGGCTTGGTGCGGGATCCGGCTGGCAACTTCTATGGCACTACCTCTTTGGGAGGACAGCTCTCGTGTAATGGTGGGGATGGCTGCGGTACTGTGTTTAAGCTGGACAAAGCTGGCAAGGAGACCGCACTCTACGACTTCACCAATGGATCGGACGGAGCCTTTCCAGAGGCAACATTGGTCCGGGATCCATTCGGTAATCTATACGGCACGACCGAAGGGAATCTCCAGAATACCTGGGGATCTGTGTTCGAGGTTATCCCGTAAATCCGATTGATGTCTCAACCTACTAAAACTGGCCCGCTCCCAAGCACGGACGTCGGATTAGTGTTTCGAACTGAACTTTAGTCTTCGTCGGAATCCAGTGCCACTGGCTCTGCATCTCCTAACAATCTTGCTTTGACCGCAAGAACCGGATGGTCCGCCTGACGTTGCGGGCCTAAGCTTTCAACATTATGACTACCAATGCGATACTCAACTTGACGGAAGCGACCGAGATGGCCGGAAGCAATCAGCCCCGCAACGACGAAAACAATCAAAGCCTGTACTGGCAGGCAGTTGTCGCCCGCGATTCCAGCCAGGACGGAAGCTTTGTTTTTGCTGTGTCTTCGACCGGCGTGTATTGCCGGCCATCCTGCCCCGCCCGGCGTCCCCGGCGCGAGAATGTTACGTTTTTCCGCAAGCCCGACCAGGCGGAGAAGGCAGGCTACCGCGCGTGCTTGCGCTGCCGGCCCAAAGCGACGGGCGGCAACGGCACCGCTGAAATGGTGAAGGCGATGTGCCGCTACATCGAGCAGCACCTGGACGAACCGCTCACCTTGGCGCGTCTCGGATCAGAATTTCACCAGAGCCCGTTCCATCTACAAAGAACCTTCAAAAGCGTGCTCGGAATTACGCCGCGAGCCTATGCTGACTCCTGCCGCATGAACCAACTCAAGGACAATCTTCGCGCCGGACATTCGGTAACTCGATCGATGTACGACGCGGGTTACAGTTCCAGCAGCCGTCTTTACGAGCGAACTGCGTCGCAACTCGGCATGACGCCGGATAAATATCGCCGCGGTGCGATTGCTGCGCCCATCCGATACACCTTCGCCGACTCTCCCTTGGGACGAATGTTAATCGCAGCCACCGACAAGGGAATCTGCGCCATCCAGTTCGCCAACTCGGATGAAGAACTGGAGCAAGGGCTGAGACACGAATTCCCCTTCGCCAACCGCCGGCGCGACGACGTGGCGATGGAGTCATGGAAAAAAGATTTGCTTCGCCAGATGCATGGCCAGCGCTTGAATTCCGCTCTTCCCCTCGACATTCAGGCGACCGCGTTTCAACGGCGCGTGTGGGCACATTTGCAATCGATTCCCTTTGGAGCCACGCGCTCTTATGCGGCCGTAGCGAAAGCCATCGGTCAACCGGCGGCAACACGAGCCGTCGCCAGAGCCTGCGCGGCCAATCCCGTAGCAATCGCGATTCCTTGCCATCGCGTTGTCAGGAAGAGTGGAGACATGGGAGGTTATCGCTGGGGCATGGATAGAAAAAAGGCTCTGCTCCAATTGGAGTTGGAGCACGCTTGATGCAATGGCGGACGGGCGTTCGCGCCCGTCCCATCGCAACGATCCGCCGAGCAATCGCCGAGTTCGAATGCAATCCCTCCAAAAGTGTGGCATGGTTGAGAATGAATCCGGGCCAACTCCTAAGCAGCAGTATCTTTTAATTGTTCTACCGCCTGAAGGCTTTCCTTGATGGGGTGCCACCAGCTATTTCCTGAAAACGCGGATTTGTGCGATACGCTAGTGCAAATAATCCATTTTTTAGACTGGTACGTCTTGGGCACGAAGCTGTGCCCGGTGACTTTGGTGTCGTTTACCTCACCTCCAGGATGGCCATTGGGTTCGGGCGCATCTACGATGGCGGTGGAAGCACTTCGCGGCATCCATTGCGGGCCTCGAGGGTATTGACTCATTCGGGAAGGAGCACCGGAAGGTTTTTTATGAAGCTCAGATTTCTCGCGTCGGCGTTGGCAACTTTTGTTCTGGCTTTGGAAGCGTCCGGTACTTCAGCGACGCTGGCAGTGGAGAAACCGTTTCCGGGGCGCATCGACGGTCGCGAGATTCGCGATGAAGTGGATCCCGCAGATCAGCAAGCATGCTATTCGATGGGGCAGATTAGCCTGACTTACAAAAGTGGAGAAGTTGGGCCGCCGAGCGTTGGATTGCGGATTACCGATCCCCGTGGGCGGAGAATTGGATACGACCTGCGGAGCGACAAAGGATGGCAGGAACTGCCGCTCGCCCAGGGATTTTTCGATTGCGATGAGAATGTAGATACGAGTGAGCGCAGGCACTGTGCGGGGCACATCCAGATCTGCGGCCCAATCAGCGGCACGTATCGAGTCGAGTTGCTGCCTGCGAAGAGGGGCAAATATTCAATCAGCGTGTCGAGCACGAGCCAGGAGACCCGGAGTGAGCTCGGTTTTCGCTCAACCGATTCACGGCTCCAGTTGAAGGGTGAAATAAAAAAGACACCCGAGATCCTGTTGCTGAAGTACTCCCGGGAAGCGGGGGCGCAGCTTAAGTTAGCCCGAAGTAATCGACGGGTGTCCTCATGGAGAAGGGTCAAAACGAAGAGCCTTCGCGTCAGAGACGTGGCGACGACCGGGAACAGAGGCCCCAGTTCAGAGTAGGTGAGCGCGAGACTCGCCTTTTTCTACCCTCGATTGTCGAAATCCCAATAGAACGACAGATTCCGTGTGAACATAAGCGCGGCTCTCCGCATCAGATTTGGTCGCGGCTTTCTTACTTTGGATGCGGGACTTGCTCATCCTCGAACCAACGCACTATTTGGAGCGACCTTGACCGCACCCGGACGGACCGTGTCAACCGGTTGTCACTACTCGCCTCGGTGCCATCGAAACAACGGTGAGGCGTCATTCATACCCAGCCACAGTGCCGCCGATTAGTTCACATCGATTCCTCCTGCGAGTGGAACCGGACTTGCTCTGACAGTGGGAAGAAACCTGGTCAATTGGTCCTCGTGTTTTCGTAAGTGACATAGAACACCCTGAAGGCTGCGATCAACATCTAACCTTGTGGCGAAATACTTGCGAGCAGTTTGGAGGAATCTTAGCTGTGAGTCGCGGGCAGCAATGTTGGGCCGCAATTGCGGTTAGTTTAGTTTGCCTGTGGTCGTGCGCTGGCTGGTGCGAATACAGCCCCGTTCCAGGGCCGTACAAGGTCCTTACGGTCGAGAATGTTGCGTTACACGATCCAGCACGCAATAAGAACATCCCAATCAAAATCTATTATCCCGCTGGCGTAGGGCGGTTTCCGGTCATCATCTTCTCGCACGGTGCATTGGCATCGAAAGATAATTACTCGGGGCTAGGCCAATACTGGGCCAGCTACGGATATGTAAGCATTCATCCTTCTCACGCCGACTCTGTTGCCGATTCCGGCTTCCGCGGTACTTTGCGCCAGGCGATCAGCGACCCCCACGCATGGGAGAACCGCCCGGAGGATGTTTCCTTCATCATCGATTCGCTTGCGCATGTCGAAACCTTTGCTCCGCAACTTGTGGGCAAACTCGATCTGCGTCATCTCGGGGTGGGTGGACACTCGTTTGGCGCTTATACGGCTGGTCTAATTGGGGGCACGACGATCCTTCTGCCAGGAAAATCAGCGCCGCAGAGTTTTGCAGATAAGCGGGTCTCAGCCGTTGTGCTGTTATCGCCTCAAGGAGAAGGAATTCTGGGGCTGAGCGCGCACTCGTGGGATGAGGTTCATGTGCCCATGCTGCTTATGTACGGTTCGCGCGATTTCGGCCCATTCGGCCAGGAGCCGGTCTGGCGAAGTGAGGCATTCGCCAAGGGGCCCGCGGGCAACAAATACGAGGTTGAACTCGAAGGTGGAACGCATATGGGATTCGCCGGTCTTGTGCCGGGCGGAGGCCATCGTGTTGAGGTATTCCAATGCGCGAAACTCGAAACGCTTGCGTTCTGGGATGCCTACTTGAAACAAGACCCGAAAGCCTTGCAATACGTAGAGTCGCATGGCTTGCAGAAGTTCAGCGGAGACCTTGCGCGGTTTGCGAACAAGTGATCACGGGAAACCGATGCCACAGCGAATAGAAGAACTCGATGCCCTTCGCGGCCTGATGCTGGTGTGGATCACATGCACGCATTTGCCGACAATCCTGAGCACATACGTCAATCAGCCGTTTGGGTTTTTCGCCGCAACCGAAGGGTTCATCTTTCTTTCCGCCCTGTTTACGGGCCGCATTTATTTCCGCATCGCCGAGCGCGATGGCTACGGCGCGATGTCGCGGAAGTTATGGACGCGAACAGGAAAACTATACGGGTATCAATTGTTGCTGCTGGCGTTTGCCTTCGTGATAGAAGCCCCGATTGCCGCGCACGGTAACAGACCTGCGGTACATAATCTTCTCGACTTTTACTTTTCCGCGAGTCACACGCGCGCTTTTATCGACGCGGCGTTGATGATCTACCGGCCGCCGCTGCTGGATATCCTGCCGATTTATATCATCCTCATGGCCCTAACTCCTTTCGCAGTTGTGCTGGGGGAGCGATTTGGATGGAAGTATCCCCTCACTGGAGGCTTCACGCTTTGGCTGCTGGCACAATTCGGATTACGGAGCTTCGTATATCACGTGCAGAGTCGCATTTTCGGCATGCACATCCCGTTGAACGAGATGGGCGCGTTCGATCTGTGGGCATGGCAACTGTGGTGGTTAGTCGGCGTCTGGCTGGGTGTGCGTTGGGCTAGGGGCGACTTGCATTTCGACTGGGTAAAGCGAATGACGATTCCGGCGGCGATAGTGGCGATTTTTTTCCTGGTGCTGCGCTACGCGCAACTACACGGCGTCCTCGCATTCGGGAAGTTCGGCTTGCTCCTCGATAAGTGGGATTTTGGAGTCGGCCGGCTAATCGATTTCACTGCGGTCGCAGTCCTGGCAATCAGATTTCGATCGGCTCTGAGGCCTCTTGCGATCCGCCCCCTGGTGATGCTCGGCCAGGCCTCGCTCCCGGTATTCTGCGTGCATCTGTTATGTGTCTTCTTCGCACTCACCATCATGAAGAACGATCCGATCCTAGGGGGTTGGAAAGCGATCGTAATAATCCTCGCAAGCTTGGCAGCTCTCTTGCTCACCGCCAAAGTTGCCACAGACCGACGCGCCAAAGCCGGGGGAAATCGCGCTACCGGCTCCAAGCTCCCGACTCCACCGCTCCTGGTTACGAACCGTGGCTAGCGACGGAGAAGGTGGCCGTATGTCCATAGCTACGAGACAAAAGATTACAAACTCTTTCTAACTCTTTACGTTCGATACATCTCCCTTGCTGTTAAATGAAATTTGCGACCTCCTTCGCTCGAAGCCTGTTCAAAGAAGTGGCGAAGGTTTCTCTTATCTCTTTCCAGTTGGCAAGCAATGTCGGTTAGATCATTCTTCGCGCAGTGGTGGCAATACTCTGAGAGTTCGGGGTTGTTTTCATGATCGCTTCGAACTCATCGACTCGCGCTCTCCTTCGCCGCGCTATTTTTGCTGCCGTGGTGGTCACTCTCTGCCCACTTCTAACATTAGGCTTGGAACGCTCTGACGGAGTGGCCGACGATCTCGCGTCTCTGGTTCGACAGAAGCAATACATCGAGTTCGTGCGTCAGTTAGACGACGCCCAAAGCCTTCCTCCGTCCGACCGAAATCTTTTTGAAGGAATATTGGCCAATCGCAGAAATCAGGTTCCGGAATCCATTCGTCTTTTGGAGCCATTAACGCACACGCTTACCGGGGGGCCTGTAGATCGAGCAGAACTAGCCCTCTGCAGCCTGGCTGACGATTATGCAAAAAGCTTCCGATATGCTGATGCGGCGGACACCTACGCGCTGCTCAGCCACCTGCCCGGCTACAAAGAATCCAAAGAAGACGATACCGGATGTCAAGCAGGGCTGGAGGCCGAACGCTGGGGTTTGCTGCGACAGGCGCCAGCACAAAGTACCACTATCGCTGGTCCTTTCACGCTCGATGAAAATCGCACTGCTTCCGGACTGCTTGAGGTACCGGTTCGAGCACCAAATTTCTCCGACCATTGGATCCTTGATACCGGAGCTAATCTTTCTGCAGTCACACGAACCGTAGCAATGCAACTAGGTCTAACATTGTCAGCGGGTACCTCGACTGCGCAAGGCAGCGGCGGATTCTCTGTGCGGGTTCACACGGCAATAGTGCCCAAACTTCAAATAGGTCGCGCCACAATACGCAACCTGCCGGTCTTGGTCTTCGAAGACTATGACCTATCCTTTCCGCAACTGCCCTATCAAATTCGTGGCAGCATCGGATTTCCGGTTTTGCAATCGCTGGGAAAGATCACATTTCACGCAGATGGGCGATTTGCTGTCCACGAGCGCCTTTCCCACGCACAATCAGTTCCCGCAAAGCTTTACCTCGACGGATTCACTGTGCTGGTTGAAACAGAAATCGGAGGCAAACAACACCTGCTGACGTTAGATACGGGCGCAACCGGAACATTCTTATCAAGAGAGTATTACGAAGCACACAAACACGAGTTCGGTGCGCAAGAGCCGCGCGAGTTGGAACTCATAGGGGCGGGCGGTTCGACAATTATACGTTCTTACATCCTGCCCGACGTGACTCTTAACATCGGGGGCAGAGGTGTCGAACTGCACGATGTCTGCGTGCTGACTGAACCGACCGGAGTGCCCGCGGAATTCTCCGGCAATTTGGGACAAAGCGCCGTCGGCCTGTTCTCCAGTTACACGCTCGACTTCCGCAACATGACAGTAAGTGTCGATGCTCGAGCGGCTACAACGGGGAGCCAGAAGAGTCGTGGAACCGCCGCTATCAGATGAACACCTGCCTTTGGAGTCCGTAGTAAGCCGACGAACCGCTTTATCGGCTTCCGCACTTAAATGCGCGTTTCGTCATTGTTGCTCGAGCCGTCCCCGATTTGTCAGCGGACGTCAGTATTTCGACGCCCCTGTCAATGAAGGGTCACCCACCGACTGACCTCTCTCGCTCCATGAGCGCCAACTCCAGTGAATACCCGATCAGTCCCGATGGCCTCAAAAATGCTTCGCGGTCAATGGGAGATGAACTTTGTGGATACGAGAATCGCAGATAGAGCTGTCGCCGCAATCCAAGTCATTAGTTGTGTCGCAACAGTCATCGTTACAGCGCTGATCTTGACGATGGTAGGGACAAGCATTTACGGAATTCTTGTGCGCTGAATGAATTATCGAATTGGTTTATGAATTCGATAACTTCCCCAACCCGTGTTCCTGGCGAAAACCCGGTGTTTCTCGCATCTACCATTAACGTTCGCGTTAATTAACGTTTCTGTTATCGGGTAAATACCGTATTGTGCCCGCCTGATGTTTCGAATAAAACTATCGCGTTTTCTCTTCCTCGGGTGTGGGTAGCGACACCAAGCTATTTGCCACTTCCCGCAAAGTGTTCTCCAGGTGATCCTGATTTTGCGGACGCACCTAGGCGTTACGCGGATCGCCCTCTTCCCGGCCTAAATGTTCAGAGCCGTGACTCCATCGCCCTGTGTTAAAGCCGTGGTACTTGGCTTGCTAGTTAGCTGAGCACCGCGAAACACCGCGGATATGAAGGTTTTAAGGAGGAAGAATGAGTCGCATGAAACTTTCCGAAACATTCTCATTGCTTTCGACAGCGGGCTTAACTGCGCTCGCCATTCTGACGGTAGCCCAAAGTCTGTCAGCACAGGCTATTCCGCCACCGCCAATAGTTGATTTTCCACTTCCAGCTGGCTTCCAGATTCCACCGTCCGATGCAAAATGCATTCTGTCAGGCCACAGACTTAACCTTCAATGCATCCTTGCAAATGATCCAGACGTAGCGAGGATTGTCGCTGAAGAGGCCATGCTCGAAGCCCAGGCTCTGAAAGCGGCGAAGTCAGGGAAACTGGATCCATACCACCAAGTCGAGACTCTGGGCGAGCTTGAGATCTTCGACCCCAACCTGTCGGTGAACAAGAACATCGCCTGCAGCTATTGCCATGACCCAATGGCGGGTTATGCAAACGGGGTTTCGATCTTGAGCGTATTCACGGGAGGATCGAGCATCGGATCGGTTCCCATCACCGTACACGGAGCTTATCCGAATTACCGGATCGCGAAGCGGAACCCGCAGGGTTACAGTTACGCAACTTACTTTCCGCCTCTCCATTACAACCTAAGCCAGGCCGATTTCTACGGAGGGAACTTCTGGGACGGCCGCGCTACCGGATACAGATTGCAGAATTCCGCAGCTGAGCAGGCACAAGATCCGCCCTCGGATCCCGAAGAAATGGCCAACCCCGATCCTGCTTGCGTTGTGTGGAAGCTCTCTCTCAGCAACTACAAATTCTTCTTTGAGAAGGTCTTCGGCGTGGGCTCGCTGGAGATTCACTGGCCTTCCGATGTTGCGAAGATATGCAGCACTCCGAAAGGCGCTGCTGTGCTGGGCGGAAACCCAACTCCGCTTAAGCTCAGCCCCACGGACCGTACTCTCGCTACCAAAGACTTCGACGAGTTCGCCCAGGCGATTGCCGCTTATGAGTCGTCCGACAGCGTCAGTTCCTTCACGTCGAAGTTCGATTACTTTCTCGCTGGGAAAGCAACTCTCACTACCCAGGAGAAGAACGGTTATGACCTGTTCCGCGGCAAGGGCAGTTGCAATACTTGCCACCTGGATGGAAGGTCGAGTACCCAAATGGGCGGAACCGATACAGGCCAGGCGGCAAGCGTTCAGCCTTTGTTCACCGACACCACGTACAACAACCTTGGGCTTCCCAAGAACGTAATGCTTCCCTGGTATTCGGAGGACACTCCGGACCAGTGGGGATTTACCGGCAATCCACTGGGCTTCGGATTCACCGATGAGGGAATGGGATTATTTCTGGACGGCTACTATGGCCCTCCTCCCAATTTGAACTGGGGAGTTTTGCTGCCGCAATTCGAGGGCAAATTCCAAACCTCGACGGCGCGCAACGCGGCCCAGGTGCCACGTCCAGACTTCGTGAAAGCTTACATGCACAACGGCTATCTCACGAGCTTGAAGGAGGTTGTCCACTTCTACAACACCCGTGATGTTTACCCTTATCACGTGATGTCTGGGCATTGTCCCAAGGGAACCAAAGAGAAGGTGACCTGTTGGCCGGAACCGGAGGATCCCAACAACGAAAACATGACGATCGGTAAACTTGGCTTGACATCGGAGGAAGAAGACGACATCGTCGCCTTCTTGAAGACTCTCGTCGATGGCTTCAAGCCGTAACGCTTCGTTTGGCAAATGCCGTGTGGGGCGGACGGCTGTTGGTTCGCCCCAACTTTCATTCCTTTTATTCATGAAACAGGAGATTCGCATATGACCAGAGCAAATGGATTACGCCTCACGATCACGATCAGCGTTATGGCCATGGGCCTATCATTCTTACTACCGCGACTAGCATCCGCGCGTGAGGGTCCAAGCCCGTCCCAGGGCGACGTCAGCCCGATGGTGGAATCCGTTGCGGACACGTTCGCCTTTATCAGTTGGACTACGCGCAATCCGGGCGGCACCATCCTGCACTACGCCATCGTGCACTACGGCAGTGATCCCAATCACCTTGACCTGAAGGCAGTGTCTCCCACGAGAATCAACCCAGATCACCCCCATATGGTGTTTCGGGTGCGCATGAACGATCTGCAGCCTGAGACCAGGTATTACTATAAGGTGAGCTCAACCCAGGCTAATGGCATTCCTGATCCAGTGACGAGCACGGTGCAACAGTTCAATACACGATCGGCCAATGAGAGGAGTGCGGAGAAATAGGCCGCAGACGCCCAGTGGTTCGGCACAGCATTCTTCTCCTTATCATCCACCGGTACGAATCGGCTCGGCAACGGGCACGGGAGTTGGCGAACACGCCAGAGTTTTCCCATGCAAGCGGCAAAGAAAGAAGGTGGAGGCCTTATTCGCGGAACTGAAAAATCAGATCGGGCTGGGTCGGGTGCGCCTGCGGAGATTGAAGTTCGTGCGCGAGCAGTTCTTCTTAGCGGCGACTGCGCAGAACCTCAAGCGGCTGGTGCGCTTCCTCAGCCAACCGGCAACACCCGCTATGGAAGCCGCCACTTAGCTGAGGGGAGAACAAAGAACTCGGCCGCACCAATCATCGCAGCCGAAAGGCATTCCGATCGCGGACTTTTCAACACCCACGCGATATAGCGCTCAAAACCCCTCAATGAGCGTTATCGCGATTTATCGCCAGTTGAGACGATCGGTGGCGGCTTGGATTACTTCCGGTTCGCCGACAATCTGTGCAGAACCGGCTCAGGGAGATATGCTTTTGCTGATTCAACCCCGTTTGGGCACTTATTCTCGAGGATAACCCGTATAGCTTCAGTGCCACAGCCAAATCCCAAACACAAACCGATGTTCACCGGTTGGCTGACCGGCCTGACGGCTGAATGTAGCAGTTTGCCCAAATGCGCCAGTGTAGGTGTACCCGACGTAGGGAGCGAACTTGCGCGAAAACTGATAGCCGAGACGCACGCCGCCGTCGAGCTCCGATAGGCCGGTTCCAATCCCGCGCGCAGGATCTGCCTGGCTGTAGAAATTCATTTCGACTTGAGGTTGCAATATCAGGCGTTGCGTGAGGTTCAGGTCATAATAGCCTTCGAGCCTGCCCGCGACGTGTCCTCCGTCGCGAACATAAAAGGTTGGTGCAAAATTGAAGAAGTACGGAGAGAGTCCCTCAATTCCGAGTGCGACCCATGCTCGCTTTGGACCGGAATCCATATCGACGCGCACACCGGCCTGCCAATCAAGGTATCGCAGATGTGGAATCGGCCTGTCGTACAGAAATTCCTGGTCTCCATCGCTTGCGACACCGTTTGTCACAAAGCCCTCGGACTTGAACCAAAATTTATTGAAGTCGGTTCCAATCCAGCCTTCGCCATCCCATCGGAAGCTAGTGTTCGGCCCATTCGTTCTACCTTCCAGTTCATCGAAGGTCACATAGGTCAACACGCGGTCATCTTTCACTGGCTTCGGCCAATTCGGTGCCGGAGTTGGCATATCGGGCGGATTGGCCGGAGTCGGCGCGTTGACCTGAGGCGCTCCGTCTTGGGCGCTCACGGGCGTTACCGCGAAGCTCAACAGAACTCCTGCGACGACAAGTTGAAGAGCACACGCAAATCTCATGACACGATTACCGTACGAAACATTCCGGCGTCCATGTGGTAGAGCAGGTGACAATGGAAAGCCCAGCGCCCCGGTGTGTCTGCGCTGACTAGGTAAGTCAACCGCTCGGCAGGCTTGACGATGAGCGTGTGCTTGTATGGAGCAAACTCGCCGCTGCCATTCTCCAACTCACTCCAAAGGCCGTGCAGATGAATCGGGTGCTCCATCATGGTGTCGTTGATCAGCACGAAGCGCACGCGTTCACCGAGTTTCAGATGAATGGGCTCAGCTTCGGAAAATTTGCGCCCGTCGAAGCCCCAGATGAAGCGCTCCATATTGCCCGTGAGGTGAAGGACGATTTCGCGCGTCGGCTGCCGACCATCTACGCCTTTGTAGAGGGCGCGGAGGTCGGCATACGTCAGCACGCGACGACCAGTTCCATTCAGCCCGTCTCCGGGATCGCTCAGCTTGGGAGACGTCTTCATGACAGTGACCACTTCGGGCCCAATCCGAAAAGGCACTTTTCCTTCAAGCGTTTGGGTTGGGCGAACCGTCATCTGTGATAGCGGCGGAATGAGCTGCGTCGTGCCTGGCCCAGGCTGTGGAAACGGAGTTTTTCCGGCCAACGGATCGCTGAATCGCCCTGTAGGCTCGGCCATGCGCGTATCGGTCATGGCAGACGTGTCGCTATCCTTCATCCCGCTCGTGCTCATGTCCTTCATTCCCGGCATTTGATCCGAAGACATGCTGCTCCCCTTTATGCCTTTCATGCCGGCCATCCCCATGTCCGCCATCGTTCGAAGGGGATATGAATCCATGGGTGGAATCTCCGCGGTCATGCCCATGCGCGGAGCCAATGTACCGCGTGCATAACGACCGCGGGCTTCCGGCTGCGCAAAAACGGTGTACGCCTTGTTTTCATGCGGCTGAACGATGATGTCGTAAGTCTCGGCAACGCCGATTCGGAATTCATCTACCGTCACTGGCTGTAGGCAGTTTCCGTCGGCCTGCACAACAGTCATCGGCAGGGCCGGGATGCGCACGTCAAAGATCGTCATCGACGACCCATTGACGAAACGAAGGCGAACACGCTCTCCCGCGTTGAATAGCGCGGTCCAGTTCGCCCCAGGGGGGTTGCCGTTCATCAAGTAAATGTAGGTGGAGCTGTTTACATCGGCGATGTCGGCCGGAGTCATATCGTTGCGTCCCCACCTCAGGCGGTCCGCTACGGTGGGGCGGAAGCCCTTACTTCTTGCGTCGTAAATAAATGTGCCGGCCGTCCGCTTGTGGAAGTTGTAATAGTCGCTTTGCTTCTTGAGGTTGCCGTAGAGCGTGCAGGGGGCCGTGTCCGTCCAGTCGTTCAGCAGTACCACGTAGTCGCGATCATATGCGATGGGATCTTCGTCCCGCGGCTCAATGATGAGACCGCCGTACAACCCTACTTGCTCCTGACCACCGTAGTGACTGTGATACCAATACGTCCCGTTCTGCACTACAGGAATTCGATAGACAAATGTCTTGCCCGGTGCGATGCCTGCAAAACTCAACCCGGGCACGCCATCCATGTCCGAAGGAACACGAACACCGTGCCAGTGAATAGAGGCGGGCTCAGAAAGATGGTTTGTCACCGCGATTGTGACGGTGTCTCCCTCGCGCCACTTCAATGTGGGACCCGGCAGCAATCCATTGATCTTGATCGCCTTCCTGCGCTTCCCGGTAAAATCAACTTCATGAGGCTCGATAGCCAAATCGAAGTGATTGCCCGTCAGAATAGGGGGTGTTTGAGCAATCGCCTCCGCGTCGGCTCGGGTGAAGTTTCCTCCCACGAACGCCGCGACGCCTGCTGCGGCAACTCCTTGGACAAAGCGCCGCCGAGTCAGTGTCAAATCTCTTCCCGGCATATCCACTCCGTTGATAAGCGTCGTAATTTCCAGCCTGAAACTTGGTTCCTAGTCCTCTATACCGGCACGGTATTCTTCTCGGTCCGTTTCACACCGTGATGTAGCTGTAATGACCGTCGGTCTGCAGCAGGGCGATTGCTGCCACCATCGCCGCCACAACCAGCACTTCCGGCAGCGTGTGCGCCAGCATGTCCTTCACGATCTCTTCTGGTTGCTGCGTCAGGTTATTGTGTGCGATCAACGCCCGCGCCTGTTCCTCGGTCGCTGTATGGCAAGCCAGCAGCTTCACTCCCCGGTGCTGCAGCGCCTGGATGCTCGTGTCTTGATACAGCGATTCGGGACTGTCGGGGTTCTCGGAGCTGTAGTGAAGGGATGTTCCGGCCTTGCTTGGATAGAAGAAGTTCTTCGCCGCTGGCTGGCCCGTGGACGGATCAGTGACCTTCAGCCATTCTCCGATCTGGTACTTGTTCCATATGAAATCGTCATAGTTCAGCATGTTCGCGGGTCCATGTAGCGCGGCAACAATCTTGATCTGTTCTTCCGGTATGCCGAAACCGAAGTGAAGTCCGTTGAGTGAGTTCTTGATATTGTTCAGGAACCCGCCTTCCGCAATCTTGGTAACGTCGTACAACTGCTTCACCTGTGCCGGGTTCTTCGCCAGTTGGTCGAACTCGCTAACCTTCCAGTCGGATTTTGTGTACACCAACTGGCCCTCGGCGCTGTTCACGGTTCCTATCGCAGCCAGTGCTGCGCCCGTAGCGGCGGCGCTTACAAATGATCTTCGACTCATGCTGCTCATATTTCCCTCTCGGAGCGTCACGTGGGTTTCGAAGACAGAGAGGTAAAATGCCACAGCACCGCACGTCCGACCGGACATCGGCTGCCGGCGTTGATTCTATGGCATCCTAAGCAGTTCTTGCCTCTACCGTGCGCCGGCAGCGTATTCACGTACTAGCTTCCCTGGTGGCGCGCCGGCACATGTTCCTGGGCTTGCGCAGTCGCCTTGTCGATCCTCTTTTCGTAGCGCGACTCGACCACCGCGCTACCGTCCCGGTTGCTTTCGTCAAACAGCTTCGCAAGGAAGTAGCGATTCCCGTATTTGTTGAAGACCAATTCGTTCCTCGCCGGTGCAGAGTTGGCCTCTGCCTCGCGGACATCGAAGAGAGCAGACATTTTTCCATCCGCGCTGCTTATTTCCATGATCGTCAGATCGGAGTTGTCCAGCGCGTGGATGATGTATTTACCGGGCGGAAGCTGGCTGTTCCCCGCGTGGAACTGAAATGGGATGTCGACTTCAAGATTGCCGACAATCTGCGCCTCTGCTTTGCTCGAATACGTCGTTAGAGCAAAAACCAAAGCGATGAACAACGCGAGCAATTGGTAGTGTCCTTTTATTTCCTGCAGTTTCATGGTTCCTCCTTTTACGATTCTGAAATAATGTTGTCGTGCCGCTCGGTGTGGAAGCCTTGCGCTAACCTTTTGCGGAGTCGGGTGGGAACTTTTTGAACATTTTCGCCACACCCTTGTCCAGGTTCTTTTCGTTTTTATCGGCCTTGTTGGACAGCGTGTCCTCGGCGCTGCCACGCCAGATCAGCTGCTTGGTTTTTGTGTCGTACATGTCGAGAACCAGGGTTCCCTCTTTGTAGTCCTGTTCGGTTGTCGTTGATTCGCCGAAGCCTCCGCCTCCGAATCTTCGCCAACCCCATCCCCCACCGAAGCCGTCATAGAACGTCTGAAGTGATCTCTGGGTCTGAGTGGTCTTGATCGCGACGATCGCGACATCGCCACCGCTGGGCACCTGAGTCCAGCCCTTGGCGGCCAGTTGCGTATCCACGGCATTCTTGATTCGGGAATCCCAGAGAGAATCCGGTGGTTTGATTTCCTGCCACGAATAGGTTTTGTACTGAGAGAAATTAGCTTGATGATCAAAGTCGGTTTGGACCTGCTGCGCGGACGCGGTTCCAAGCGCAGCCAGGAAAAGCACGGTGCAAACTGCTGTACGGATTATGGGCTTCATATGAGCCTCCTTTTCGGATGTAAGGAATGCATCTGCATTTCCAAACAACCTTCGCAGTCAGAACAACCCGTTTCAACGTTCTGTTGCACAACTTTGTGAGTTCCTCCGGCTGAGGATTCGCGAAGTAACGAAGGCCTGGCCGTCAACAAGCGGACTCAATGTCCGCATGTCGACGCTGCGGGGTTCATTCTCCCGCGCAGTAAAGATCTTGAGCTAGGAAACCTCGTGCCCGTTATCGCGGTGATGTTTGGAGATATGGATGCATATCAACAAGTTCTAGCGGCTACGCCTAGCGCAACTCGGCTCCATTCAGCGCCTCTCCTGGTACCCTCTGCCGCCCGACCCCTATTGGTCCCAAAGATTGCACGTGCCGGGGCGATAATATCTGCACAGTGACGGCGACCGCAGGAATCAGATATGCGAACGTTACCCAAACCCACATCAGTGCGCCTGCACACTCCTGGTCCTGGAGCGCGGTGCGACTAAAGAGGTGAGGTGTGGACAGATAAAAGGGGTACACAAGCCGGTTAGAGAACACGAGGAATGCGGAAAGAATGTCACAAGGTAACGTCGCAAGGAAGAGGTACAAAGCCATGGACCACCGCGGGGACCTCGTCGAACTTGGCGAAGACTGCACGATCGGCCACCAGAACAACAGGCCAGCCACGAAAAAACACATGCCCTCCAAGTCATGCACCGAATCGGAACGCATGCCCAACTGAAATGCAACGGGAAGATGCCAGCCAATTACGGCAGCCGAGCCTGCCAGCCAACACCACACAGGATTCTTAAGCCAATGTTCGAGCCATCGTGCAGGCGCACTCGAAAGGGGAGAATCTTTTGTGATGAAGAGCTTCGGTAACCCGCACACGAAAGGAAACGCGGGCGCCCCCGCTAGAACTAGTGGAGCAGCAACTGTCATCAACAGAAGGTGCTTCATCATGTGAATCGTGAGCGACTGATGATCGAGTGCGGCGACTGGAGACCCGATAGCAGTCCACACCAGGATGAGACCACTCATGAACGCTGCGAGGTGCCAGCCGCGGATCAGGTTTGGGAAAGCAGTTCGAAGCGAAAGCCATCCGCGGAAATAAACCGATGCCGTAACCACCAGCGCGGATGTGACGGCGAACTGGATTGACCATGACTGCATGTGTGCATGGGGCCCAGACATGGCGAGGCCTATCATGGCGAGACCTCGCTTGCGCCGAGTGCCAACGCTTGAGAAGCATTGCGTGCCGGTTTTTGATTTGCCGGATGCAGTGTTTTCAGAAATGCCACAAGCGCAGTCGTTTCTGCCGGACTAAGGTTTTTCCCGTAAGCCGGCATATTTCCGCCACCCTGGATCACCTGACGAATAAGTTGGTCTTCGGTGAGGCGCAGAGCAACACTGTCCAGCGCCGGCCCGCGCTGACCTCCTTTGTCATCCAGTGAATGACAGTTGTGACACTGCTTGACTTGAAACACGAGCGCACCATGGCGCTCCAATGCCGTCCGACCGTGCAGGTATTCAGCCGGAATCGGCTGGCTGCTCCAGGCATCCATCACAGGACTCCAGGGTGCGTGCTGAGCTAAGTGAGTCAGAGTGCCGAGGGCCACTGCGACTAGAAGAATGGTGAGCACCGCAATTGGCCTGCGCTTCCAACTCTTCTCACCTTCGCCTGCAACAAAGGGAAGCGCCAGCAGCACAATGATTCCAATGGCAGGACCAATCAACAGGATGGGCGTCTCGGCCGATGGTGGCAAGAACGAGAGTAGAGCGTACAGCCACAAAAAGAAAAAGTCGGGACGTGGCGCGGTCTGAATAATCGTCGGATCCGGCTGGCCACTTGGACCAAAGGGGCCAAACTGAACCGCGCAAACAGCAATCGCAAAAAGAATAAAGCCGGAGAAGAAAATGTCCTTCCACACCGCGTTCGGTACAAACGGCACACCTTCCTTGTGTGTCAGTTCGTGGTACTCCTGCAAGTACGTGGCGCGGCGAACAATGCGACCCGGCATGGGCCACTCGTTGATTCCCAGTTTCAGCACCATCAGCAAGTGCACGCCGACAAAGGCAATCAGGAGTCCGGGGACAACAAAAACGTGCAGCGCGAAGAATCGCGAAAGCGTTGCGCCAGCTATAATCGGGCCGCCAAGCATGAGATTGACAGCCCACGGCCCAATCACTGGAACGCGGCTTGCGATCGAGGCGCCAATTCCCAATCCCCAGTAGGCATCCTGGTCAAAGCGCAAAACCTGGCCGGTAAATGCCATGCCGAGCGTCACCAGTAAGAGAAAGACGCCAACGATCCACGTGAGTTCTCTCGGGAACTTGTAGGCTCCGAAGAGGAATACTTGCACCATGTGGATCAGCACAATCGCAACCATGAAATTCGAACCCCAGCCGTGCAAGGCTCGGATGAACCAACCGAGAGAGATGCCATGATTGAGCGTCTGCAAGCTGTTCCACGCTTCCCCCGCGGAAGGTACGTAGATCAGCGCAAGCAATATGCCGGTAACAATCTGGAGCATGAAACACGTCAGCGCAGCGCTGCCAAACACGTAGAACCAGCTGGCAGTGTCGCGCGGAACCGGGTGCTGGGCAGTCTCGCGAATCGGTGTGCCAAGCTGCAACCGCAGATCGAACCACTCGCCGACTTTTTGGATCAGGCGCATGTCGTTTTTCCTATCGCCTTCCTTGCAACGGGCTGACCAGGCGTCGGCATTTCGCCAGCCTTGATGAGAAGTTTTCCATCCTCGATTTTGTAGTGGTACTGGAATAATCCGCGTTCGGGAGGGCCAGAGGCCCGCGAACCATCCTGGTAGTAAGCGCCGCCATGGCAGGGACACATGAAAAGATTCGACTGGGCGAACCAGCGAACCGGGCATCCAAGGTGCGCGCAATTGATGGCAAAGACCTGGTACGTTTGATTGTCAACGTTGCGAACCCAACACGCGACGTCTCCGGTTTCACCATCCCAAGAATTGACGACGGGATTCTTGTAGGTGGCGAGACGAGTCTGGCCAGCGGGAAACTGTTCCAGCCCGCCGAGAGAAAGCCACGACTCATAACCGATCTTCCTTTCGCGAATCACGGGAGAAAGGAGATAGCGCACGATCGGCACGGCCAAGAAAATCCCAACGATGCTGTTAAGAAGCACTCCCAACTTCACAAGAGCCGCGCGTCTTGATATTCCATTTTCGGCGCTCATCGAGATCCTCCGCCGCTAATCGAGTTCGAAGCAATGGGGTACGGCTGGCCGGGGAACTTTGGCCGTTGATTGGCGAGCCAGGCCACGACGTCAGAAATGTCTTGGGCCGACATGGGTCGGCCCTCGACGTCACCGCGCCAGTCGGGTGCACCCAGTTCAGGGCGACCTGCAATCACGATGGTGCGAAGCTGTTGATCGCTTACCAGTGCGAGGTATGACGAATTCACAATCGAGCTCGCTTTGCTTCCACCGCGACCGTCGACTCCATGACACGAAGAGCAGTATGTCCGATATGAGTCGGCGCCACGTTGCGGATCGCCGGGAGCCGCCGCCGTGTAAGGCGGTGGAGTTTGATCGCCGAGAGCGTTGGGTTTCGCCCACGACCGGATCCCGCTTACTAGCGCGTCGATCTGTTTGTTCGTGAGCATTCCACCTGCGCTCTGCGCAAAGGCGGGCATCGGAGTGCCGGTCACTCCGTTCGCTGCTATACGACGAATTACGTTATTGTCGGCAATGGCGAGAAAAACGGGATTGGCCAGTGCGATGGCTGCTCCACCCTTGCCATCCACGCCGTGGCATCCTGCGCAGTTCTGTTCATAGAGTAGTTTGAAGTCGACAACTTCACTCGGCGGCACTACCTCTGATTCGGCTCCAGGTACGCCGCGTGAACTGCTGCACGCCGCACAAGCCAGGATCGTACCGATCACGAGGGTAACGAGAATAACTCGATGCTTCACTGCCGATTACTGTCTCCGTTCTTTTGATGAATTGCTCCGGGCGCTTCAATGCCGGCGCGGACGGCGAAGGGCAGGTGTTGCCAGGTACGCACGCGATCTTGTCCGGAAACAACCAACCCGGCGACGATGCCGAATCCGATCTGGGAAATGACAAACCAGAGCCAGTCAATCCATTGGTTGAGCACGGGATCCACCGCATCGAGAATGCTGTGGATCAGACCAGACCACAGGACGGGGGCAATCACACCTCCAAGTAGAATCGGACGGCGCGGGAACATCGGAAGCGCTGCACCATAGAGAAGTCCCACGAGCACAGAACAGATCAGGTGGAGGATGGTAGCAATGATCAACGCGTCCCAATGGAAAAGGGCGAGTTGAGCGATCGTAGATCGAGCCGGAAAGAATCCCGCCGACAAAAGATTGATCGGATACCAGACGCCGTGGCCGCTGATAATTCCATAAAGCACTGCGAGAACCGCCATGGCTACGCTTCCGGCCAATCCACCTTTGACACCGGCCGAAATGGGATAGATCTCAAGCGGCAGCCGCGCTCGATGCAGTTCCTCGGTCATCCATTCGACGCGAGCGACTTTCGGGCGGCTGGTGGTCACGCTTGGCGCTGTCTCAAGCACTGGCACGGATTCGTGTTTTTCGTGCGGCAGCACGTCACCAAACCAGCCGACACAACCAGCAATCGTCAAGATTGCGCCCAAAATGCTGATTGAAGCGCTGGTGACCAATCCCGCAAAGATCAATGTAAGACCGAACGCCAGGATGATCGGCCATGCCGTCGGAGCGGGCAGTTCGATCGTGCCCCGTAATCGGTGTTGTATCTCTGTGGGCAGTTTAAGTATTTCCGATCCCATTGTTCAGTCCTTCCTTCATCGCCCAATCACGTAAACCACTGTGAAGACGACAACCCACACCGTATCCACGAAATGCCAGTAGAGCGACAAGACCTCAACATGTTCAGCGTGCTCCGCTCTCACCTTTCCCAGAAGCGTGAACACCATAACCATCGAGAGAGCAGCAAGCCCTACGACGACGTGAAATCCGTGCAACCCGACCAACGAGTAATAAGTTGTTCCGAACAGGTTCGTGCTGATGGTTAATCCCTCTTGGTAGATCAGGCGGTGCCACTCGGTGGCGGTCCCATACAAGAAAGCGGCACCCAGTGCGATGGTCGCAAGCCACAGGATTCCGAAACTTCGAACGTTACTGCGGCGAAGCGATTTTGCAGCCAGGTGAATCGTCAGACTGCTCGAAAGCAAACAGATCGTGTACAAAATCGGGACACTGAGAACGTCTTTCGGCATTGGACCCGTTAGACTCTTGCCGACGTAGAAGAGGTACGCCACCACGAAGATCGTGAAAATCGCAGACTCGGCGGCGATCAGACCGAACATTCCCACGCGTCCGCGGGGGGGATGATCCCAGTCAGTTCTCTGATCAGATACGGTTATTGAGGTCGCGCTCATCGCACTCTCTCCGCTATTCGTAAATCCAGTCGGGATCGTCCGGATGTTTAAGGTCCCAAAGCGGACGGCGGCTCCGGACGCTTGGGATGGTGGAGAAGTTGTACGCAGGCGGCGGCGAATTCGTGGACCATTCGAGAGTCCACCCATCCCACGGATCGTTTCCAGCAGGCTTGCCACGGTAGTAGGACCACACCAGGTTTGCCAAGAAGACCAGTATCCCCGCGGCCTGGAAGAAAACGCCGATGGTTACGATGAGGTTCCAGGTGTCCCAACCGCGTCCCGGTTCGTAGGTGTAGATTCTTCGCGGCATGCCCAACAATCCCGGGATATGCATGAAGTCAAACGTCAGATGGAAGCCGATTATGAAAAGCCAGAAATGCAACCTGCCCAGCGTCTCGCTGTACATCTTCCCCGTCATTTTGGGGAACCAGTAGTAAAAGGCTCCGAAAAGACAGAAGAGAATGCCGCCGACTATTACGTAGTGAAAATGCGCGACCACGAAATATGAATTTCCCAAGTGCCAGTCGAAGGGGGCCGCACCCTGCATAATCCCTGTGAGACCGGCGATCAAGAACTGGAAAAGAAAAGCAATGCAGAACAGCATCGGCGCCTTGAACTCAATCTTTCCTCCCCACATGGTTCCCAGCCAGTTGAAGATCTTGATGCCGGTCGGAACGGCGATGGCCATGGTCGAGATCACGAAAAAGTTATTGGCAGCTGAGCTCATACCGACGGTAAACATGTGATGCGCCCATACACTCATGCTGATGAACCCGATCGCTATCGTGGCGCCCACCATCACCGGGTAACCAAAGATGGGCTTGCGAGAAAACACCGGAATGATTTCTGAGGCGAAAGCGAAGGCCGGCAAGACCAGGACATAAACTTCGGGATGTCCGAAAACCCAGAAGAAATGCATCCAGATCACGGCGGAGCCACCGGCCTGGGTGTCGAAGAAATGTCCGCCAAGGTAGCGATCAATAACCAGCATGATTTGCGCCGCTGTCAGCGGACTGACGGCGAGGATCACCAGGCCGGCCATTATGAGGTTCAGCCAGGCGAATAATGGCATTTTGGCCAACGTCATTCCGGGGCAGCGCATGCAGAGAACGGTAGCTATAATGTTGATCGCCGTTCCGATGCTGCCAAAGCCGGAAACCAGCAGAGCCAGAGTCCAAAAGTCTGTACTGTGGCCAACCGAAAACGTCCGTGAAGTCAATGGTGCGTAGGCGAACCATCCTACGTCGGGCGCGTTACCCGCTCCATACAGCCCGTTGGCGCCCACCACGCTGAAGTAGAGCAGCAGGCCGCCGAACGCAGTCATCCAGAAACTGAAAGCATTCAAACGCGGGAAAGCCATGTCTCGCGCGCCAATCATGAGCGGGATCAGATAATTTGCGAACCCAAACAGAACAGGCATGATCACGAAGAAAATCATGGTGGTTCCATGCATGGTGAACAGCCGGTTGAAGACCTGGGGCGAAACAAAGTCATTATGTGGACGGATAAGCTGGATGCGGATTACTGTCGCTTCAATCCCGGCAACCACGAGGAAGAACAACGCGTAGGCGATATATAAGATGCCCAGTCGCTTATGATCGACCGTTGTTATCCATTCGTGGAGTTGATCGACAAATGATCGAGATTCCGCGGCCATACTCGGCCATGCGATGGACTCAGTCGACATTGAAGGTTCTCCTCATGGCTTTAACGAAGCGTCTCCAGGTAAGCGGTTAGCGCGTCCAGATCCTGATCGCTCAACTGCATTGCTGGCATCAGCGAGCCGGGTTTAATGGCGTTGGGATTTAGAATCCATTGCCGGAGGTTTTCCGGCGTGTTACTTGCCGCGCCTGCTGCGATTGTGTCCCGGCTCATCAGGTGCGTGAGGTCCGGGCCAAAGTGCCCGTTGGCCACGGTTCCCGCTACCGTGTGACAGTTGATGCAGGCAGTGGTTTCGAATATTCGTTGCCCTTGGGAGGCAGCATTACTTACGGTGGCCGGTTGGCGTTGCTCCTGAATCCAGCGATCGAAATCCGCAAGAGGCTGAACGTAGACGCGCAGCAGCATCTTCGCGTGCTGTGTCCCGCAATACTGCGCGCACTGGCCCAGATAAATTCCCGCTTCGTGGGGATCAATCCACATGCTATTCGGGTGATTGGGAATCAAATCGGTCTTGCCCGCGAGGCGCGGAACCCAGAAACTGTGGTCTGTGTCCGCCGACAGCAACTTGATGAAAGTTGGCGCCAGGTGATTGTCGTCACTAGCCGGCACATGCAGTTCATTCGCAGTGACGACTCCGAGCGCCGGATAACGGTATTCCCACCAGAACTGGTGTCCGATGGCAACGACTTCGATCGTAGTATCGAGTCGTTTCTGCTTCTGCACAATTGCGATCACCCGCGCTGTCGCCATGAACAACGCAACGACGATGAGAATCGGAATAATAGTCCACGCCAATTCCACCTGATTGCTCCCATACACCTGCGGAGGCTCACGCCCGTCGTCACTTGGTCGCTTTCTGAACTTGACAACCGAGTAAAGCAGTAAGGTGAAGACGACTAGAAAAATGGCGCCTGTGACTGCCAGTACAAACAAAGACAGCCCAAAGATCGATTTGGCTGGTGTCGATGCAGGAGCGAAAATATTCGTCGGGCTTAAGGGTGCGGCGGGATCCGCAAATGCCGCCCCTGAACCGTAGACACAAATGAGAATCTGCGAACCGAGGACACGCCATTTGTTTGAGCCTTGTGATCGCAATTGGTGCTCCTGGCTTTGAACAGTAGCGGGCTGAATTTCACAATCTGAGTTTCCTCGTCAATTCCTTACACACCAGACACCGCACCCTATGACCCCAACATGCTTCTCCCCGGGTCAGGACTTATGTTTTGGAGTCTTGGAATCTAGTGTCGCAATCAATCTCTTGGCTGCGGCCGGAGCGGCCACATCTCCAGACAGCACGATCTGCTTTGCTGGAACATTTCGTCCGTAAATCTTCTCGTTGGCGCCGTTGTCAGGACGAACGGTCGATCCCTCGAGTGCGATACCTGCAAACGCGCCCCGGGCGCGCGAATAGCTCAAAATGTCCGCACGCAGGGTGGCGTCTGTTTCTGCCGAGGCATCGCGTCCGACCGGGCCCGCAGCGACCGATGCGTCTGCACCAAGCTTCACCTTGCTGGTGAGAATTCCGCTTGCACCCCGCTCATTCATTACCAGCAGAACAAAATCTGTCGCCTCGCCACCGATTTGGAAGCCAAAGCTGCCGCCCTCGAGAGCCATCATGGTTGGTGCGCCCCACGATCCTCTGAAATCCTCACCCCTGCGACAGGACATCGCACCCCGCCCATAGCTGCCGCCAACAATGAATGCAGCTTTCAAAACGGACGGAAAGACAACCACACAATCGGCCTTGTCGAGCAGGTCCTGGGGGATGTCGTCGGGAACGTCGAGAATCTCTTTCAGTACGGTGCCACTGTTTTCTAATCGATCCTGGTCTTTTTCCCGATCCGCTGCGAAAGCGGATGAGGAGACAACGGGCAGAACTACGAGCAATACGCTCATCAGAGACGTAAGTGGTTTCTTCATGATGTTTCTCCTTGTGCGGGTTCGAGCGAATTTCTAGAGCGTTTAGTGAAACCGTGGCTGGGCGGTGAGCCGCGCCCGAGTGTCAGGTTTCTCCACGACAACCTCTCCATCCTGACAAGAAGCATTTGGCATGCCAAATTGTGCCGGGGGGAAATTAGCAACAGGAAACAGGCGATTGTTGCCGCAACACCGACCTCACTGAGAGGAGGTGTCCGCATTTCGACAGCGAGGCAGGATTACTGACACTACGATAAGGCTGAGAACAGCAGTAGAATCTTGCACGCAATCGGGCCAATAAAAAGCAAGGGCTTGCGTTTGTAATGCCTTACATTCCAGCAAAGTTACATTTCACTACCAGGATAGTGACATCGTCGTTGAAGCCAGTTTCCCGACAGAAATCGGTCGCGCTCTCGAGGATATTGTTCATCAGTCCGTCCGCCGAAAGCATATAACCGCTTTGAATCAGTGTTGACAAACGTTCTACCCCAAATTCTTCCCCCTGTGGATTCTCTGCTTCGGTGATGCCGTCAGTATATAAAACCAGAACGTCACCGGCAGCGAGGTCGGTTCGGTTGATTTCACAGCCCATACTGTCGAACATTCCGACCGGGAAGCAGGAAGAGTTCATGGGAACAACATCGTGAGTTTTCGCTTGAAACAGCAGGGCGGGATTGTGCCCGCAGTTGACGTAGCGAAGGGAGTGGCTGCGTGCATCAATGTTCGCGAGGAGCAGTGTCACATAGCGGTCGCCTTCAGATACGGAATGAATCCCGTTGTTCAAGCGATCCACGACCTCCAGCATATCTCGTTTATCAGTCGCTTCCAGTTGCACCGCAGCCGCCGTCGCTGACATCAGAAGCGCAGCGGAAACTCCCTTTCCGGCGACATCAGCGATGACTACCTGGATCGTGTGTTCATCGATAGGTATGTAGTCGTAGTAATCGCCGCCTACGCCTCTCACCGGCTGCATCATCCCGGCGATCTCCAGTCCGGCGATGGACGGTCGACTAATTGGCAGAAACATCCTCTGAACCCGGGCGGCTAGTTCAACGTCGTGCAGGAGTTGATCGCGCTGCTGCCGCACTTGCTTATCAAGCTGTTCTTTCTGTTCCACGTATCTGTGGATGACGTAAATGACAAAAGTAAATCCGACAAGAGCGCTGAGATTGTGTGTAATCCGGGCCGCCGAATTTGGATACGAAGGGCCGAAAAGGTCGTGCAGAAAGACGCAAACCGCCGCCAGTGGATAACTGACCTGGCTGCGCCACACAATGGCGCTAATCCCTAGCGGCAAGAAATAGAGGAATCCCAACGAGACCGAGGTGGCGATGGAGTCAGCATAAGCAACCGCACCAATAGATCCGAAGACCAGCGCCGCGGGCAGCCATCGAAGGCCGTCGGCCGCCACATCCCCTCGCAATAGCGATCGCGAAGCTATCGACGGTAGAATTCCAGTCTGCATCCCCACGATCACTCCAATCCGTAGTCAGGTCTTGTCAAGGTTGCGAGTTCGACTCTCTAATGAGTGGAGGTGGCGTCCAAAGGCCTGCAAGAAGTCAACGGCTGCGACCAGTCCACGAAAACTGTCTTGCTAGTGATCCGCCACAGCAGGCTGAAGAGCCTAACCGGTTCCACGCGTTCCCCTGTTGCCTGGGCTGACCCGCCCGCACGGTTAGTCAAATCGATGAGTAGTCCGTCGGGTTTGGCTAATTGCACAATTTATTCCTGCGTCTTACCATCGGGTTCCGGCCTGCTGGCCCTTCCGATCAACTCGTCATCGAACCCTCGTGACTGGCTGCGATGCCTGCAACTTCTTCCATACGTCGCAGGACAGCCGAGAAGTCCTCTTCGTTATGGGTTGCCAGTTCATCTGAATTAACGCGGAATGCCGCCTCGGTCGCGGGCATAGAGACGTGCCCTTGTTTCGCCGCCTTCAGTATCAGCTGAAAATCTTTATTCATCAGGCGCAGCGGAAACTGCGGGCTGTAATCGTTGACCGCTGTCCTCGCCAGCTTTCCTATGTGAGCCGGTGCGATCACCGCTGTCTTTGATAAAACCTCAAGCAACCGTTCGCGATCTAGACCAGATTTCTCCCCTAGGCACACAGCCTCAGCAATCGCCTGCATGCCAACTCCCAGCAGCGTGTTGACGACTAATTTCATCGCCGTTCCAGAGCCCGAACCACCCAGAAGGAAGTATTGTTTTGCCACCGCCTGAAATATCGGCTCAGCTGCGCGGAACACTTCTCGGTCGCCGCCCACCAGCAGCGTCAGGACACCTTGTTCGGCGGCAGGAGTGCTGCCTGAAATGGCAACGTCGAGTACTTCGACGCCAGATTTGGCGCCCAATCGATGCAGTTCGCGTGAACATTCGGGAGAGATTGTGCTCATCTCTAGTACGACCGCTCCTGGTCGCGCACCCGCGAAAAATCCCTTTGTTCCCGTGTAAACGCTCAGAACGGCTTCGTCGTTCGTCAAGCAGGACAAAAGCACATCGGCGGTTGCCAGTTCAAGAATGTTTTTCGCAACGACACCGCCCAGAGCAGTGATGGCCTCCGCCTTGGATGGATCCAAGTCGTATGCCGAGAGTTGGTATCCGTGATCCAGTAATCGCTGGGCGATTCGGCTTCCCATGTTCCCCAAGCCAATGAATCCGATCTTCACTTGATCTGCGGTAAGACGTTTCATATTTCTCCGTTGTTTGTTAATACCGAAGTTGTGATAGCTGTTCGACATCCGTCCGTCCATTTATGTCAGTGTCCGGACGAAAGCATTGCCTCCCAAATCTGACGCCAATCCCTCGAACACTCACCCTGACACTTGAATTCTTTGCCACGTTCCCCCATTCTTCCGCCGCACTCCGGACACACACAATTCAAAATGCCGGAGATCACGTCCGCACCCGACTTATCTATGCTGCATCTCATGAACGTCATACGCACCTCACGAATAAACAATGGATTTGTCACCTACCGGCACCCATGTTGTGGCCGAGACACGGAGTGTGTCTGTCCGAAACCGTTTCGGTCGTCAAACAATCCGCATCGCAAATTTGTAATGCATTTCCTATTCCAAAACTGCGCCTGGAGAGTTTAGTAGTGATTCAACTGCGTGAAAAACGCAACTGGGTTTTGAACCGCAGCACCCCTAGATTCGCTATTCCGTTGTAAAAAGGCGATGGGTAGTCCCTGGGTATAAGGCACAAGGGTCACCGGCGGGCGAAAATATCGACGGGGTTGTCCCCGCCCCTAGTCAACGTCCAACCGGTGTTTGAGTGATTTGTTCACTGTGTGCGCGTCCCAGTCGAAGTAGGAAGGCTGTCGAAATCCGGACGGTGTGTCGATCGCAGGACTGTTGTTCGATAGACATTCGCGCTTCCATCCGCGCGAACCCCGGGGGCGTCAAAAATGGACACCTAAATCACAGCTAGCGGATTCGAAAGCAAGCGTGCATTTTCATTTTCGCGTATGAATGGGAGGACATAGACTTGCAGATAACACTGCGCTTACACCGACCGCGTAAATTCGTGCTGAGCGCATGGGATGTGCAGTTGATCCCAATCAGGCGTAGGTATTTCTCCACAACAAAAGGCCTCAGCGCCCTCCCGGGTGGTGCATCCGCTAACCAAGATCGACGGTGTAGCCAAGAGGTCTCGCAATGCCTCTTCGGATGTGTATGAGATTACAAAACACTCCGTGGGTCCATCGGGACAACGGGCCTGGATGGCGGCGTAAAGCGTGCGAGATTCGTCAATCAGCGCTTTCATAATCTCACAACTCGGAAAAGTTGATGCACGCCTCTAAGGAGCAAGTTGCGTACCAAACTTACTTCTAGTGGGTTCATCCGCACCGCACGTTCTTGTGGAAATCGAGGCTCGATTCGGCGATGGCTGTCCCAATACTGCCGCTCTGTCAATCCGCGGACAAAGCTCAGATCAGCGAAAAATATCTGCGAGTAGGAGGAGATACCTGACGACGGGAACTTATAGGACGTCGCCTAATCACCTGCCAAAGATGGCATAAGCGCGAGGACGGATTGAGTGACGCTAATCGGCGTTACTGCGATAGAAGACCTCCGCCCTGCTGGGGCCCAATGCATCCGCGCCGCGTTGCGCGTCAGGCCGAAAAATCCCCAGCTTCTGCATCTTGTGGATTAGCGTTGTCCGTTTTAATCCAAGTTTGGCGGCTGCGCCTTTGGGGCCGCCGATCACCCAGCCGACTCCTTCGAGGGTTTTCAGAATCAATGTGCGCTCGGAGTCCCTTAAAGTGGTTCCGGGCGGAGAAGTGGCGACATCTCGACTCCCTGCATTCAGCAAAGGGTTCGGAAGCACGCCATCGTTGGAAAGGATCACGGCGCGTTCGATCAGATTCTGCAGCTCGCGGATGTTGCCCGGCCACGGGTACGACGTGAGCGCAGACATCGTTGTCAGTGGAATGTGCTCGATCTGGCGGCTCATCCGGCGGCCATAAATGCCGACAAAATGGGCCACGAGGTCCGGAATGTCTTCGCGACGTTCGCGCAAAGGCGGCAAAAAGACCGGAAATACATTCAAACGGTAGTAGAGATCGCTGCGAAACTCACCCCGGTTCGCCAACTCCATCAGATTACGATTTGTGGCAGCCACCAGCCGAACGTCTACCTGATGAGTGCGAGTGCTGCCCAGGCGCTCGAACTCCTGTTCCTGCAGAACGCGGAGCAACTTCGGCTGCAACGCTAGGGGAATATCCCCTACTTCATCCAGGAAAAGCGTGCCTTTGTCGGCTAGTTCGAAACGGCCAACCTTTTGTGCGATGGCTCCGGTGAACGCGCCTTTCTCGTGGCCAAAGAGTTCACTTTCCAGCAAATCCAGCGGAATGGCGGCGCAATTCAGCCTGATGAAGGGTCGTCCGCAGCGCGAGCTGAGGTTATGAATCGCGTGCGCGATCAGCTCCTTGCCGGTGCCGGTTTCTCCCTGGATGAGAACCGTGGAATCCGTGGGCGCAACTCGTTCGACCTGTTCGAGCACCGATTCCAGAGCAGGACTATTACCGATGACCTGCTCGAATCTGCGCTCATAAGACGGTTGCTCAGTACTCCCGAATTTTTGGAAAGCTCCCACAGAGACCCTCCTGGCGCGCACGTGCTGGTTATCGGGCTCAATTCTCCAGAGCCGCTCGAACGCTTTCGAGCAGGACCTCGTCATCAAACGGTTTGGCCAGGAACTCCACCGCCCCTGCTCTTAGTGCTTGCATACGCAATTTTGTATCGCCATGTGCCGTAATGAAGATAGTTGGAATTCTGCAGTGTTCAGCGTTCAGTTTGGCCTGCAGTTCCAAACCGGACATTCCCGGCATCCGAATATCCGCGATCAGGCATCCAGTCTGCTGGTGTTGTCCAGACTTCAGAAATTCTTCCGCCGACGCAAACGCTTGTGACGGCAATCCGACGGATTTCAGCATGCCTTCCAGTGCACTGCGCATCAACTCATCGTCATCTACAATCGCGACCAGTTTTGGCTTCATCTGAATAGCCATGGTTGCAAAGCTATCGCTCCGTCAATGAAGGCGCAATCATGCTTTGGTATGAGTTCTATAATACCGGCCACAGCACAGCAGATGCGCCGACTTGGTTTCCTTTGTGTACCTTCGTGTCCTTTGTGGTTAACGCCTTCAAAAAGCTTTAACCACAAAGGACACGAAGGTACACAAAGGAATACCGCAGCAAATCGTCGACAGACTGTAACGTTCGGACCGGGAGCCCTCTTCATTCGCGACGGCCGGGCGGAAGCTGAAGCTTCGCCGCCATTCTCACCAACTCCGCCAGTGACTCAGCCCGCATCTTCCGCATCACGTGCCCACGTTGGATCTTCACCGTGACTTCACTGGTTCCCAGCTCAAAAGCCACCTGTTTATTGAGCATGCCTGAAACCACAAGGCTCATGACCTCGCGCTCCCGCGTGGTTAGCGACTCGTAGCGCGTTCGCAACTCGGTAAGCTCACTCTCCTGTTGGCGCGTTATCCGGTCGCGGTCCAAAGCCTGGTGGATCGCATCGAGCAGGTCCTGGTCGCGGAACGGTTTCGTAAGGAACTCCACCGCCCCGGATTTCATAGCCTTCACCGACATTGGAATATCGCCATGACCGGTTATGAAGATGATGGGAATCCGGATGCCCGCATCCGCCAACTCGCGCTGAAACTCCAGCCCGTTGACACCTGGAAGTCTGACGTCCAGAATCAGGCAACTTGGTCCGTCCGATTGCTTTTTTCGCAGGAACTCTTGCGGCGTCGCGAAGGTCTCGGAACGTAGGCCAACCGACTTCAGCATGCCTTGGATGGCCGCACGCACCAAGTCATCGTCATCAATGACGAATACTGTGGAAGCCACTGCAGGTGTCATTCTTGCGCCTCGGCTTGGGTGGGCAGGCTAAGGTGGAAGCTAGCCCCGCGCGGTGAGTTGTCACCGGCCCACAGATGCCCGCCATGCGATTCAACGATAGATCGGCTGATGCGAAGTCCCATGCCCGTGCCATGAGGTTTGGTGGTAAAGAACGCGTTAAAAATCTTATCCGCCTGCTGCGGCGGAAGCCCCGCCCCCGTATCGCTGACCGAGATGACAAGCTGGCCATCTTCGGCTTGCTGCGAGCAGATGCTGAGCTCGCGCGTTCCGTCTACATCCTTCATCGCATCCATGCTGTTGATCATCAGGTTCATCAGCACCTGCTGCAGTTGGACGCGATCGGCAATGACCTGCGGAAGATTCGCCAGTTCTGTTCTAACCGAAATCGAGTGCCGCGCTGCCTCGCTGTCTAAGAGAGTGACCATCTCCCGAATGACTTCGTTTACATCCACTAACGTCCGTTGCGGAGTGCCTTTCTTGAAGACTTGACGGATCCGACTGATGATTTGCCCAGCGCGGGTTGCATCTTTGACAATTCTCGATGCAGCGTGGCGAGCCTCCTCAAGGTCAGGTTGCTCGCGTGCAAGCCATCGCAAACACGTATTGGCGTCGGTAGCGGCCGCAGCAATCGGTTGATTCACCTCGTGAGCCAGGGAGGCAGTCAACTCGCCCATCGTGGTCACCCGGTTCATGTGGGCGAGATCTGCCTGGGCCTGACGCAATCGTTCGCGCTCTTCACGCGCCAGCTTGCGTTCAATCGCAATGCCGGCGAGGTGAGTGGCCATTTCCAGCGCCCGGGTCTCGGCCGGGCTCGGGCTGCGCGGTTCGCGGTAATACATGGCAAACGACCCCAGCACGTTACCCGAAGGCGCGAGTATGGGAGTGGACCAGCAAGCGCGCAACCCATGGGGCTGCACCACGTCTCGATACGGCTCCCAGAGAGGATCTTGGAGAATGTCAGTGACCACAACACGTTCTCGGCGATACATAGCTGTGCCGCATGATCCCGCCTTCGGTCCGATGCAAAGACCGTTGATGGCCTTGGTGTAGGCCGCGGGAAGACTGGGGGCGGCGCCGTGCCGCACATGTTGCCCGTCCTCATCAAGCAGCAGGACAGAGCAAAGCAAGCCCACAAATTGGGCTTCCATAACCCGCACCAGCTTTTCCAGTATTTCATCGAGCGGAGCATCGCGGGCGATCATTTCCAAAACACGGCTCTCGCCGTCACGCAGCGCCTCTGCCCGCTTGCGTTCCGTTACATCCATCACGGTACCCACGAACTCGACGAAATCGCCGGATGGGTTGAGAACGGGATGGCCTACCACGTGGATGTCTCTGACCTCCCCGCCGGGATGAAGGATCCGGTAATCCTGCTCGAAATCTGATTTCTCCTGCATTACTGCCTTGGCCATCTCTTTATTTTTGGCTTGGTCATCCGGATGGATGCGTTGAAAGAATGTCTCGAATCGCGGTTGTCCACCGTGCGGGTCGAAACCCAGCACGCTGTAGCATTCCTCGGACCAATATCGGATGTCGCCTGCAGGGTTCCATGCCCAACTGCCCGTATGGCTGAGCCTCTGCGCTTCCGCCAGATAACTCTCGCTCCGCCGCAACGCTTCTTCCGCCCGCTTTGCTACGGTGACGTCCATCACCGCTCCAACAAACTCGACACCGCCCGATTCATCGCTTGAGGCACGCGCTACAACATGGACATGTTTGACAGAACCATCCGGAATCAGCAAGCGATATTCATGTTCGAAATCGTTTCCATCCTGCGACGCGCGCTCAATTGTCCGTTTTACGAGCCCCACATCTTCCGGATGAACCCGTTGGAGAACGAGTTCCGCAGTCGGTATTGTGATTCGGTCGTATTGGAAGATTCGAAAGGTTTCCTCCGACCACACGATTTCTCCAGTGGAGGGCCTCCAGCCGAAGCTGCCGGTGCGGCTTAGGCTCTGCGCTTCAGCCAGGAAGGCCTCGCTGCGGCGGAGCTTCGCCTCTGCTTTCTTGCGCTCATCAATGTCCGTATTAGTTCCATACCATTTGACGATTTTCCCCAACTCGTCTCGGAGGGGCACGGCACGGCTCAAGCACCAGCGATATGAGCCGCCCGCAGTTCGCGTTCGGACCTCACATTCATATGGTTGTCCAGTCGCCAAGGCCGCCTGCCACTTCGCAGCTGTCCTATCGAGGTCCTCAGGATGCGCCACCTCTTTCCAGCCCCTGCCGAGCAACCCCTGCAGGGAACAACCCGTATACTCGAGCCACGATCGACTAACGAAGTCAACCAAGCCATCGGGCAGAGCGGTCCAAACCATCGTCGGAATCGTATCGATGACAAGGCGCAGACGATCTTCGCTGCTCTGCAAAGTCGCGTAGAGATCGCGCAAGCGGCGGGCGGTATCGTTGAAGACCTGCCCGAGGTGAGCGAGTTCATCTTTTCCCGTAACCGGCACTTGATGCTGAAACTCGCCTCTCGACAGGGCCTTAGAGCCTTCCACTAATCGCGCCAGTGGCTGGGTGATGCTGCGGGTGATGGCCAGGCCGAGGGAAGCGGCAATCAGCAACGTGAAGCAGGCGGTCAGCGGAACAATCCAGAAAACTAGACGGTGCACACGCCTGATGTTCAGTACGGTTTGGGCCTGCTGTTCGCTGGCTTCCTGATCGACCTTCTCAACGAGTCCCGAGGTCAGGGATTCCAGTGGCCGTACTTGGTTCGCCAGGCGTAAGTGCACCGCCCGCCAGTCGCCGGATGCTGCAAGAGTGGTGATGGCGTCAAGTTGTGACGGCAGCGCGCTTTGAATGACATGCAGCGTTGGCAGGATGGTCGGATCTTGCCGAAAGTCGAAAGATGGGAGACTGAGGGCGCTGGTTGCCCGACGGATGTCCTCCAGAACCATGGTACGAAGCGATCCAACTTCTATGGCTAACCGATTGGCATCTTCGGCATCGGCGAGCGCATCCAGCCGATCATGAAACTCCAACATGCTGTTATGCACGCGTAAAACCGCAACTAGCTTCCGATCGACATCGTTCAGGTGCCCTGCCTGAGTACGGACCACATGGAATTGCCAAAGGATAATGGCATCCGCGGCTAACATTGCAAGGATGATGAACACAAAACCGAGTATCAAACGGGGGCCAATGTTGAGCCGACCGGCATGAAGGGTCTTCACTTCAGCACTTTTAAGCCAGTTCAATCGTGTTGCGTTGAGAAGCCCCATGGGTTGTACCTATCGAGCTCTTGCTAGCCTTGAATGCACGTGACGCCTCCGACCGTTAGCCCAGAAAGCTGAGCCCGGCCGGACGTTAATGGACCGATTCAGAGTTCTATTCACGGGTGCGTTGAGTTCCCTACCGGCGGCCCCGTCCTGAAACCAGTGGTGCGAACCAATTCCTTCTCCAGGACTGCCGCAGCTTCCGGAGCATGTTTCTCGCCAGTCAGCACGGAGTGCACTGCCTGGATGTAAGCCTCGCTCACGTCCTGGTATTTTTTTCCAGTGACGTTCGAAGGACGCGAAACCAAGCCAGTCCGGAACGCTTGCCCCAAAAGCTCAGTATGCGGACTTGATTCAAGTACCTCAGGCAGTGTGTAGAGTTCGGGTAGGGTAGGGGGCTGCGAGAGCACGCGGGCGCGCTTCACCTGCACATCTTTAGCGGTGAGATACCGAACCAGTTCCAAAGCCTCGCGGGGATGAGGTGAGAACCGGGAAACTGCCAACCCCCATCCTCCCAGGGTACCGACTCGGTCTGCTTCACCACCGGGGAGCAGGCCTACGTCGAACTTATTTCGGATTGGCGAGCCTGCGGCTTGGCTGTCAACATAGGCTGACGGCCAATTCCGCATAAATGCCGCGTCGCCTGCTACCCAAACATTGAGCGAATCCCACTCCCTGTAACCGACAACGCCTGGAGGTGAGATCGTACCCACCCAGCGCGCCGCCCTTTGCCACGCGCTGATGGCCTGCGGATTATTTACGCTGATCGTCTGGTCATTTTCAATGATGCGACCGCCGCCTTCGGCTGCCTGCCATTCCAGCGCGTTGCAGGTCAGCCCTTCGTCAGCCGCCCCTTGCCATACAAAGCCCCAAAACTCTTTCTTGCCTTTGGCCCGTTCGCCTGCCTGTATTCGAACGGCCATAGTCTCCAGCTCATCCCAAGTCCTGGGTGGCTCACTATATCCATACTGACGCAGAAGGTCGGTCCGATAAAAAAAAAGTCCAATATCAGGCCGATAGGGAATGGCTACCACCTTGTCATTTACAGTAAAACCGGCAGCCATGCCGGGAAATTGAAGCGAAATCTCTTTGGCGAAATATGGCTTGAGATCTATGAAGGACTCGCTCAGCATCCCCGTCCAGATCACATCGATGCCGTACACATCAGGATCCGATGCGCGTCCTCCGAGCAACTCCTTCCATAAGACCAGCTTTAACCGAGCAGACTCGGGAGAAGGGAGGAGATTGACTTGGATTCCTGTTCCCCGGGTGAATTGCTGCAACTCCTGCTGGCGCGCGTCGCTGAATGCCTTGTTCGTCCACTCCTCTAGAAGAGTCAAGGTGACCGGTTGATGAGCGGGTTGCGTCGCACAACCTTCGAGAAGCAAAGAGAGCAATACAAAGCAAATAGGCCGTACTATTTTGCCGTAATTTGACCAGCCCGCGTAAACACTACGGGTTCTCTCTGCGAACCCTTTCTGAATTTTCGTCAACATTCCGAAAGGTTCCCTATCAACGAAGTCTCTTTGCGATTACGAAAAAAGACGCAGACGCGGCGCTGACAAGCATCGAGTTTGCGAACTGAATAGGTTGGCTGACACCTTTGTGGCATTGCTGCACTGGACCTCACAAGATCACGAGTGGGATCCATAGGGTCCTCCTTCGCCATGTGGCCCCACGCTGCAGCCGCTCGTTTCACCGAAGGGTCGCTGGGAACTTGTGCCTGCACCCAGCACGCCAAATACCATGCCAACGGCGCATCATGTGACTCGGCCGCTGTGGTTTCTCCAAAAGATTTTACGCTCACTACGCGCTTAGAAGCGCAGGATTTCGGCGCAAGGAATTCGGTTTAGACTACCAGCCATCAGCCCACAGACGGGCACTTGAACCTTTTAGATCAAGATCCGTGCGCTGTGCACCGGAGATTCGCTGCTATCAGGAGACAGGCTCCGCCTCCAGCAAATACTGTAACGTCGAGGCAAGTTGATCTGTACCCACGCACTTGTTCGTTCGCGAGGGTGAGCAGTCAATCGGATCACCGCCCAGCACTATTACGGGAACCTGTGGGCGAATTTGACTTAGGCTTTGCGCCAGGTCAAAGCCGGCCTCTTCTCTCGTCCGTTTGTCGAGCACGACGGCGGCGAGTGAATGCGCAGCATAAGACAGCGCGACCCCTACCGTTGGACTGTCAGTGCTCACCACCTCGCAGCCTGTTTCCTTGAGTGCAGCTAACACCGAATCACTACTGATCGTTCGGTCGGAGATATAGAGAATTGTTTCGTGCTCTCTCATTTTTCGGCTTGCTCTTAGATAGCGAATTGTGTTGTGCTCCATCATTTCTCGGGTACCTCTTTCGACATATACCGACCGGCGTTGTCGCCCTACTGTCGCTTCTTTGCTGCGCTTTCTGTCTCAAGGTCTTCAACCAAGTGCTTCATGCGAATGCCGCTGGCCAGGAACTCTGCTCCTTCGGTCTTCATCAACGCGAGCGCATCTTCACCAGCGCTATCGATGCCCATGATTCCCCTGAGATCAACCACAAACTTGCGCTCCGGATGAGCGTGGCGGATTCCCTCCCAGTGAGATCTAATGTCCGCGATCCAAGGCTGAGTAAGGCGTCCCTCGAGAATGAGGGTTTGTTCAGTCTCAGTGTCGACTTTCGTGATCCTCAGCATGATGTTCTACCTTTCGGGTACTGCTTCTAAAACTCGCTTACCATTCTAAGAAGCAGCCTTCGCGAGCGGACCCGGATTCCTCGATTCCGGGCCCTAACGCGATTGCCAGTATCATGCTCAATTGCCAGCCCCGGCAGTGCCGGAGTAGGACATACGTGCTTGATTGACCACGACGGTTTGCAGTCTGTCTTGTGCTAATTCCTTCTCTGCCTGCTTGGAATACACGAATTCGTTCCCGGTATTTTGTCCCGGATAGAACCATTTCAAAAGGACGGGCACTCCTCCGGATTCCGGCTCGGCGAATGTGAACTCGGTATCGCCGGCTGGCTCCTGGAGCTCGGCAGCACTGGTCAGAAACGTTCCGTAAAGAACACTACGGTCAGAACTGAGGATCTGAACCACATGTTCAGTTGATTCAGTATCGGTCAACAGGAATAAGTAGCTGCCCGCGGGTAATACCTGCCCCGGGACCTGGACGGGTTGCCTGAAAGTGATTTTAGTGGCGTGGTCGATCTCGTCAGCGTGAGCGGCGAGTTCGAAGAACATGGTAAAAGCAATGATCAAACCTACGATGATGTAACCTGTGTTGATTTTCATTTTGTTGATCTCCTTTAAACAGTAGTGGTATTGCGATTTCATATTGCTGCTTTCTTTCACACTTGGTTAAGGCACGGAACGTGCCACAAGGCGGTGGGACACAGGTTTGCGTTGAAGGGACTTATTCTGAAGAAGTTATGCCAATCGGCAGGTTTTGCAGAGTTGAGTTGTCGGAACTGTCGGAAGCGTCGGTGCTGTCCACTTTGCGTTCCGACACTTGGTTGGGATCGATACCAAGCTTCTTCATTCGCGTGATGAACGTAGTCCTTTTGAGCCCAAGGCGGGCAGCAGCGCCGCCTGGTCCGCCAACGCGGCCATTGGCTTCTCTGAGGGCGCGAAAGATTTGATTGCGATCAACTTCCGCGAGAATACTCCGGACGGGGGTGCGTCTTGTCGATTTCGCTTGTGTCGCGTCATTGGCTGGCGCCGGCATCGTGGGAGATTGCAGTTCCGCAACAGGCACGTTCAAGGTTGGGCCCGACGACAGGATGACAGATCGCTCGATTACATTCTGTAGCTCCCGAATGTTACCTGGCCAGCGATATTGGCACAGAGCGTTCATCGTCTCCGAAGATACAGTTTCAACTGTTTTGTTCATGCGGCGAGAGAACTCGTCCGCGAAATGTCGCACCAAAAGCGGGATATCTTCAGGACGCTCGCGCAACGGGGGGAGTTCAACCGGAAATACGTTTAAGCGAAAGAAAAGATCGGAACGAAATTTCTGCTCTTGCACCATCGCAGCCAGGTCCCGATTTGTCGCCGCGATCAGACGCACATCGGTCCGAATGGTTCGTGTGCCTCCCAAGCGCTCAAACTCCCGCTCCTGGAGAACACGAAGCAGCTTCGGCTGGAGCTCAAGTGGAATCTCCCCGACCTCATCGAGGAATAGAGTGCCTTGATTGGCGAGTTCCAACCGGCCGATGTGCTGGGCAATAGCGCCTGTGAACGCGCCTTTTTCGTGGCCAAATAATTCACTTTCGAGCAATCCGGCCGGCAGAGCGGCGCAGTTCAGCCTCACGAAAGTTTTCGAGTTGCGCGAACTTAGATCATGGATGGCGCGGGCAATTAACTCCTTTCCCGTGCCGGTCTCGCCGTAAATAAGTACGGTCGAGTCTGTCGGTGCCACAGTTTCCACCAACTTCAGGACACGGTGCAGCGCCGGGCTGGTGCCCACGATCTCCTCAAAGTTCTCGTCGCTGCGAATCTCGTCTTCCAGATAGAGCTTTTCTTGGGCAAGCTTATCTTTAAGCGCAGCGATCTGGCCGTAGGCCAGCGCGTTTTCTACAGCAATCGCTACCTGACTCGTAACTTGCGTCAGAAAGTGGACATCATCCCCGGAGAAAGGAACCGCTTCCAGCCGGGAGAGCCCCAATACGCCCAGCACGCGAGTGCGGCTAATTAAGGGCAGCCAACAGAAAGATCGCAAACCTTCCCTCTCGAAGTTTGCGTCTTCGACGGGGAGAGCTGCATCTCCGACCATGAAGGTCACAGGTTCCCTGGTGCTGAATGCCCTGCGAGCAAGCGAACCCGGCGGACGCAACATTTCTTCCCGCAGGAATCCCCTCGCACCCGGAAAATTCAGAGCGAACAGTTTTAGTTCCCCGGTTTCTGGATCCGGCAGGTTGACACCCACCGAGTCACACTGCATCAGGCGTCGCACGCTCGCGGAAACGTCACGAAGAAGCTCGCGGAGGTCCAAATTCGAGACGATATTATTGTTCAGGTCCAAAAGCAGCTTGAGCCGATCCTTCTCATGCTGCAGTTCTGACTGGATGGCATTCAACTCCTTGTTCGTCTCTGTAAGTTCGCTTGTTCGTTCCGCCACTCGCAGTTCCAGATGGTCGCGGGCTTCTGTCAGCAATCTTTCTGCTCGGCGGCGAGAAGCACTGAACCGGCTCACGGCGGCACCAAATATTGCGTAAATGACAAGGTACGATTCCGAAGAAGAGCCGAAGATTTTAACCGGAACAAAGAGATCGCTCAGCGCGAAATAAGAAAGTAAGAGCGCGAGCAGACCCGGCCCGGTTCCGGCACACCAAAAAGTCACCGCAATTGCGGTAAAGGAAAAAGAAATAAACGGATGTGGCAAATTGCCGTGGCGCAGGATCAGGGCCATTCCGAGCGCCGCCGCGACCAGAATGACAGCAGCTCCATAACGCAGCACCACAACCGATTCCGGCCGAGCAACTAGCTTCGAAATGCGCAAGAGACCATCCTGCATCGTGTGATTTCTAGACCCAGGCTTTGGCGCCCAACGCCAAATCCACTGTCATAGCGTAGGTGCAGTACATCAGCCACATGCCAGTAATGAGTTGGAACAGCCCTACCAGGCGGCCGCCTGGATTCCAGGACAGTAAGCGCGTAGGAATTTCAATCGCATAGATCAAGGTCAGGCCGATAAAGATAAGCATTACCGGAATGTCTCCGGCACGCCGAAAAACGTCGACTCCAAGAATGCTGAGAAATAGAAATGCTATGGCCATCCAGCCATCCGGCTGGGCGCTGGAATCGATATATCGCCGGTAAGCCATGGCAAACCAGTGAATGCCGTACGCGGTGAAGGCCAGGCCCGCCATGTATAAGGGAGCCGCTTTGCCGAACACGTTGAACCAGGTCAGTCCAGTTAGAAGATAAAGGCCGGTTAAAAACTGCATGAACCCTGGCATCCAGAAGCCCCATATGCCAAGTGTCCGGTTGACTTCAGGACTGCTCTTCGGAAAACCAAATAAGGCCTGACCACCCCAGATGAAGTAGCCGGTTCCCAAGCCGAAAAACCCGATGGCGACCGGCACGAAAGGCGAACTTGCAAATGTGAATACTTGTGCTTGCATTGTGTCCCCACTTTCTGACATCGAGAGTGCACGTTGGATTCCAGTCAAGAGAAATTAATCGGGGAGCAAACAGGACAATAAACCGTTCAATTACATCGGGATACTTGGGCATCCACTTCCGTCAGGAGGATGGCGGCTTCCAGACCGTCCAAATACTGACGCACTATCAGCCTGCCGACACTTGAGACGCATTGTGTTGCTCTGCGGAACCATAAGACGTTGGAAAGCGTCGCGGTGGCGCGAGCGTGGTTTGGAGATTTGCATGCAATCAGTCGAGACGGCAGACGAAACTGAACACTAGACTGCGTCATAGCAGACGGCCGACGTTAAGAAACCTGAAAAGGACGAAATCGTAATGGCGAATCAAAGGACGAAAAAGTGCGCGCACATAACATGTCTGTGCGACGTGCCGCACTGGGAAGAATACTGCGGAGAAGCATGCAGGGATGCGGGCCGGGACGACGTGGAAATTGCATGCCAATGTGATCACCCGGCGTGTCCACTCACATTTCGGTGGTTCGCAACGCACACTCCCGCTGACTTAGTCAGTTGATAACCATAGATCGAGCGGGCTGTGATGCGGCCCCCGCGGGAACAACGCGCAGCGAACGGCTGAAGCTTAGTCGAAAATTAGCATGACGAACACAAAGCTACCTTTCTTTACCGCTGTAATGTTTTTCTCAGCTCTCGGCTGCGCACAGACTCCTTCGTTGCCGGAACCTCCCCAGGTGCAAGCGACGAATCATGCCGTGTCCCTTACGCTGCATGCGGTGAACCAAAATGGACGGGATGCCTTCGCATTCGATGGTCAGCAGGTTGCTCCCGTGATCCGTGCATCTCCAGGGGACGTTCTCAAGATTGCATACAGCAATGATCTTCCCACGAGGTCCCCGGAAACATGTGCGATCAATCCCTGCATGGATATGACGAACCTGCATTTTCATGGGCTCACCGTTTCGCCAAACTCTCCGCAGGATGACGTGATTGGAATGATGGCTAGGCCGGGGGAAACTTTGAATTACTCTGTTGAGATTCCACGCGATCATCCGCCGGGCCTTTTCTGGTATCACACTCATCCCCATGGCGAGAGTCATCGGCAAGTGTTGGACGGAATGTCAGGAGCCATCGTGATCGAGGGAATAGAACGTTATGTTCCTGAAGTAGCGCGGCTTCGCGAGCGGGTGATGGTTGTTCGCGGCCGATCCATTGAGCATGATCCGAATGCCGTAGCGCTGAAGCGTGATGTTGAAATTCCAGCTAAGGGATGTGGCGGAGAAGCCGAGAAGGTCGAGGAAATCTTTACGGTGAATGCAGTGGTTCGTCCGCAAATCGAGATCGCGCCCAACGAGCGGCAGTTCTGGCGCGTAGTGAACGCTTCAGCAGATCGCTATTTGGACCTGCAGTTGGATGGACAGACATTTGAAATCGTGGCGCTTGACGGGATGCCGCTCGCCTACCACGATCCCAAGACTCCAACCAGGGTCACAGATCACTTGCTGCTTGCACCTGCGGGCCGGCTCGAAGCAATCGTAACCGGTCCGTCGGCGGGCACACATCGTGCCCTGCGTACGCTTTGCGTGAATACGGGTCCCGCAGGGGATCCCAATCCAGAAATGGTGTTGGCGGATCTGGTGCAACCTAGTTCACCTCAGCCAACTGCGAGTGCAAACTCGACTCAGCAATTTCATGCTATCGACGACCGGCCGCCACTCTATAAGCCGATCGATGTAGAGCCGCTGAAGAAAGCTGCCGTGGACTTCACTGCCATCTTTACAGAAGACACGAATGGCTTCTACATCAATGGCCGCAAGTACGAGCCGAACGCAACTCCGATGACCAGTGCCCGTGTAGGTACTTATCAGCATTGGCGCATTCTCAATGCAACCGCCGAACTGCATCCTTTCCACATACACCAGGTGCACTTTCTCGCCTATGCAGAAAATGGTGTCCCGCTCGCGCATGCCGAGTGGCTCGACACAGTGAATGTTCCGGTTGGCGCCTCGGTTGACGTCATTCTGGACTTCACCAACCCCGTCATCAAAGGCATGTCCGTATTTCATTGTCATCTGCTAAATCACGAGGACAAGGGAATGATGGCGAAAATTCTGTTCAAGTAAGCAGACTGGCAGTATCACCTCCAACTGACATCGAACTGAGTTCAGGAAAACCTGTGACGGCGCGAGATCGCGATCGCCGAAAGAGTGTCGATATTTAGACGTGCCATTAGACAAGTTCGGGTGCAGCAGGCTTTTTAGACGAACTGGCCTTGGCATTCGGATTGCACTTGAAAGTTGTACCAAGCGAGTGCAATTGACGCTCTCGAACGTTGATTGGGAGGAGACCAGAATGGACAGCAACTATGTGTTTCTTTGCGGAGTGATGTGGTGCAGGTTCGGACTGCAAGACGCAGGCAAGGAATTACTCAGGGCTGCCGATTCTCGCGATCCGGATACGAAAGCACTTGCCTGTGCGATGTTTGTGAAAGGTGTGCGCCGACTCAGAGAGTTGGGAAAACGGGCGCAGCCCTAATTCCCGCACAATTCGTGGGAGAGAACTATGGGGATAAGACTTTTCGCTGTCCTTAAGGCACGGTTGCACAATGTGGGGTTGTTCGATTCCGTGAGTTGTCGGTGCGAAAGGATTGCTCGGGCTATTGGAGTTCGAGAGATTAAGGAGACTGTCATGGCAAAGGTGATCGAGTTTTACATACCGACGTGCTTCCGGAGACGCTTTAGAGTGGCGTCCCAGGTGCAGTGTGGAAAAGTTATCGAGTTTTGTCTGGCGACGAAGAAATCAGCCTAGCGTCAAAGCAATAGCTACAGCGCTCAATTACCATGTAAGCATTGTGAGGTTGTATTTTCTCTTGTTTGTTCCCAGTCAGAGAGCACAATTTCGTGCAAGTCCATCGCCTGGGGGAACAGCGTTCCGATGAATGCACAAGCGATCACGTCGTATTACGTTTCATGGAAGGATTCACGCGCCACTCGCGGCGAGAATGTCGAGAGAGGTGACACCCGTGCGCTGCGGTTGAACGCGCATTATGACCAAATTGCACCGAAGGTCGATCAATGGGTAGATTGCGCGGTGCAGGTCGAGAGAATCGGCCTCGCTGGATACGGAATGATGGTTGCCGAAGTCGGACTCCCGCTTGGAGTCGAGGTTGATCGGGCGATGCTCAAGGAAACCGAGATGGAGTACGAAGTCCAGCCATATCGAGTTCTCTTTTATGTTTGGCCGCCAGCGGGTGGAACCGAATTCACCTTTAGGTTCCGGGCCCGCTACCGGATGAGTGCCACTACATCGCCGTCAACGCTGTTCGACTACTACAACCCAGAAGCCAATGCGACTGTAGCTCCAGTGCGATTCACGGTAACGTGACGACCGTTTAGGCGCTGTTAGTTAAAATCGAGCGGCAGGGGGACATCGAAACATTTGTCCCCCGACGTCGAATAATCTACTTAACCCCCGCCAGATGTTCCTCTTCCTGTGTCTCCTTGCGGGCGGCCTGCGCCAATGCTGCTGTCAGCGCCAACCCCTCCGCTTTGGCGATAGCGCGGGCGGCCACGGGCTTCAGCCAGAACAGGGCCATGAACGCGGCGGTGATGTCGCAAGCAATCATGACGTAGAACACCGGTACCCATGAACCCGTCCGGAGCATCACGTACGCAGCGACCGGAGCAGAGAAAATGGCTGCGGTACCTTTCGCCGTGTAGACAATGCCGTAGTTGGTGGTGGCCCATGTTCTGCCGTACAGGTCCGCTGTCAGCGAGGGGAACAGCGAGAAAATTTCGCCCCAGGCAAAGAACACCAGGCTGGACAACAGTACGAACATTACCGGCCGATGGATGGTCTGCAACCATGCATACACCGCGACTCCTTCGATCAGGAAAGCCGCGAACATGGCGTTCTCTCTGCCGATGTGATCGGAGATCCATCCCCACAGAGGACGAGTCACGCCATTGACGATGCGGTTTAACTGAATCGCAAGAATTGCTGCGGACAAGCCCCAGGCAATGATGATCTTGTCCACTTTGTAAAACCCGGCGATCTCTTTCAGTTGCGAAGTGACCACCAGGCCACCGAACGCCACCAATGTCATCATGATGTAGATAAGGTAGAAGGATGGCTGCCTCACCATCTCGGTCCAAGTCATATCCTTGGTAGTTTGATGGAGTCTGGCTACAGGTTTCCAGGCTTTTGGCAGCCATTTTTTCGGTGGCGCAACGATGAACATGGCCGCCACCGTTACGATGATTCCCTGCACGATGCCCCAGAAGATGAAAGCGTGCTGATAGCCGGAAGTGTGGATCATCTTCTCGATCGGAGCGACGGTCACTGCGGTGCCGATGCCATAGGCGCCGGACACAATGCCAGCACAGAGTCCGCGGTGGTCGGGAAACCACTTCAGCACGTTGCCGGTGCAGCCACCATAAACGGCGCCAGCGCCGATGCCACCAATTGCGTACCAGATGTAGAGTCCGGTTGTCGTTAAGGCGTAGCCGGATCCGATCCAGCCCGCGCCCACGAGCAGGCCGCCGATGCCGATGACCAATCGCGGCCCGAGACTATCAATGAGGTAACCTTCGAATGGGACCAGCCAGGTTTCACAAAAGATGAATGCAGCAAATGCGATTTGTACTGCGGCTAAAGTCGCGTGCAGATTTGAGGTTAGGGGTTTAGTGAAAAGCGTCCAGGCATATTGCAGATTCGCGATAGCCATCATCGCGATTATGCAGGCGCACATTTGAACCCAGCGGTTGACGATTTTGGGTTCAGTACCAGCTACGGAGGTCACATTCGTGGCCATAGGAATCCTCCATGGAAATGTCAGTCTTTTTTCTCGGTAAACACTCCTCGCCGGAAGCATCCGGGAAAATGAAAAACCCGCCCCCCATTCAGGAGGGCGGGCGGGTTATTCGGTTTCGATTTCTTTCTGGAGCGGAATAATTCCCGGCACCAGCCACTTGGTCCACATTTCGTCAATCTTGCTCTGGAAGTAATCGACATCGTCATCGATAAAATGCGCGAACCTTCCCTGCTTGAGCAAGTAATCGCGAACCGGCAGACGCTTGAATCTGCCACTGGCAATCTGTTCAGTTTTGCCGTAGAGCTTCAGCTTGCCGTTCTCGATCTCGTACAGCGGCCAAATGCCGGTGTTCACGGCCAATTCGCCCAGCTCGACAGAAAGGACAGGATCGAAATCCCAGCCCTTCGGACAGGGGTTGAGGCAGTGAATGAAAGTAGGACCGCCGATGGACAGCGCCTTGCGAACGTTGTTCATCGCCTGTAGTGGATAGGACGTAGAAATTGTTCCTACGTACTTCACTGTGGGATGGCCGGCCATTATCAGCGGCGCCATGTTCTTCTTCCAGCGGTGATTCATGATGCGCTTCACTTTTCCTGGTGTGCTGAACGAGGTGTTGACGCCATAGGGCGATGTCCCCGAAATCTGAATATCGGTATTGGCGTACGATTCGTTGTCGTACATCAGGATCAGGAGGTTGTAATCGGGATGGCACATGGTGGCTGAGATCGCTCCCAGGCCCATGTCCGCGCCGCCGCCGTCGCCGCAGAAAGCGATGACGTTGATCGGCTCATCCTTCATGAAGCCTTTGCGCATCTGGACGCGGAATGCCGCAGCCGCTCCCAGCGCGCTCGAGCCCGAGCTCCCCAGTTGCGTGTGCATCCAGGGAACGCCCCAGGGCGTCGCGTAATAAGAAGTATTAGCCACGTACATGCAGCCGGTGCTGCCCAGAACGATGGTTCTGGGACCTGCAGCCTTCGCCATCAGTTTCATGATTTGCGCAGACTCGCAGCCCTGGCAGGTGCGGTGGCCGGATGTGTAGTACTCCTCGTGTGGAACCTTCTTCACTCCTTTGAAGGGCTCCAGGTTTTGCGTCGGTTTTTCATCTACGAATGTGCTCATTTGTTTTTATCCTTTCCGGCTATGAATAACGCCACGCGTCGAGCTGGCGTTATCCCCGCAGCCCAATCCATTGCGTCAGAGGTTGCGCGTTGCCCTTTGCGGCGTCGAAGGTGATCTCCACCGTCTTTTCCACGTCCGGCACTGTGATTTCGCGGCCACCCAGTCCACCGATGAAGCCAATGACCGGCGGCCTGGTGCTGCTGCCGGTGTACATCGCGGACCGAACTTCCGTCGCCACCACGCCACTCAGGTTTGGTGAACCGAACGAGAAGTCGCGATCGATTACGCCAATGGCCTTGAAGCGCTCCAGGCAGTTGGCAATCTCCGGACCAGCAAACGGCCGGAACCAGCGCAGGCGAACGAAACCAACTTTCTTGCCTTCTTCGCGCAGCTTCCGAATTGCAACGCGTACGGGAGTGGACATCGTTCCCATTCCCAGCAGCACGACATCCGCATCCTCGGTCATATATTCTTCGAAGAACGGATTGCCGTACTTGCGTCCGAAAGTTTTTTCGAAGTCGGCATAGACCTCGCGAATCACGTCGCAGGCAATTTCGGTGACTGCGTAGTTCTGCCGCCGAATCTCCGTCACCCAGTCCTCGTTAGCCTGTGGGGCTACCGAAATGACGTTGTCGGGGTGGAGCAGCAGATCGCCGCGGCTGTAGCGAGGCAGGAATTTGTTTACTTGCTCCTGTGACGGGATCTGAACCAGGGCTTGCGAGTGGGTTAGGAAGGCGCCATCGCAACTGATCGCCAGAGGAACAAACATGCGGCGATCTTCCGCCACACGATAGGCGATCAAAGCAGTGTCTAACGCTTCCTGTGCGCTATCGACCCAGGTCAACATCCAACCCAAGTCGCGAACGGCCAAAGCGTCGTTGTGTTCCACGCCGAAGGCGCCAGGATCGTCGAGCGCCCGGTTGCCCACCATTGCGATCATCGGAATGCGCAGAGCCGGGGTTACGGTCAGCGCTTCCATGGCATACATCCATCCCACGCCGCTCGAACCGCAGAACACGCGCGCCCCACAAGCTGACGCATGCTTCACGATTTCAAATTGTGAATGTTCACCTTCTGCCACGATATATTCGCAATCCATTTCGCCGTCTGCTACCAACTGGCTGATGTATTGCATAACCGTGTCGTAAGGCCGGATCGGGTAAGCCGTAACTACGTCGACGTTGGCCAATTTGCAGGCAATCGCAATGGCCTCGGCGCCGGTAATCAGGGCTTCCTGCTCCAAGGGTTTCTTTTTTTCTTCAACCGGTATTGTCAGTGTCGCCATTTCAATCTCCTTAGTATTCAGGTTGCTCCCCTTCGGGGCATTAGCCTTTCTTTGCGACTTCCAGGGCCTCGGGGACCTGTTCTTGATATTGACCGCGATAACGGAAACCGTGTGATCGCTTTTCGATCGGCTCGGCTTTCTCAATCGTGGCTTCCAGCCATTTCAGGTATGCATCCTTATCTTTTTCGAACGCCGCCCACTGGCTGTCGTTGCCGTGGAACTCGGACTCGTTCACCATGGTGACGCATTCTTTCACCGGGCAAACTTCCTCGCAGATGCCGCAACCGCAGCAGGCTTCGAGATTGACGTCGTAAGTTCCCGTGATCGTGACGTCGAACGCGGCATCGGGACAGTTCAGCCAGCACAGCGTGCACTTGGTGCAGGTGGAAAAATTCACCACCGGCCGCTGGGTGCGCGTCGAGTACTTTTTGAACAGTTCGTTGCGAGCCGGACGGAAACCGCCAACTTGTCCGGTCACTGGATCGGCAAAAACGCCGCCCTGGGGCTGACCCTTGATCGATACGCCGCAACGCATGTCCTCCCAGCGGGGCAGATCGAACTTGAATAATTCGTCGGGATTGCCCACGCCCGCTTTCACATCAATGCTGGAAAAGCGATCGAAGGCGTTGCGAGCCGACGTTACCTTCAGTGAGCTCTTGAGCTTCTCGTTGATGAATTTCTCCACCGACTCGAAGGTCATCACTTCGGGCAGCACTTTCGCGATGGCGCCCAGGACACGCACATCCGTGTGATCATCTTTAAAAACCCACATGCCGGAGAAACTGGTAATGCCTTTGATGACTCCCAGCTTGTAAGGCTCTTCCCGTCGATGAATGTTCTCGAGCAGAGCAGGTGCGTCCTCTCGGGAAATCACTATGAGCGTGTGTCCCGGTTTGAGCGCGTGATGCACCGGCTGCAACCCGTACCATGCCCACGATTCGGCGCCCTTGCAGAGCGTGTCATCAAGAACCACGGTCAGGTCGACTTGTTTCGGTTCGTATTGCGCCATTCCGGCTTCGAGGGTCTGTTCATCGTCGGCGACGATGGCAAAACTCTTGGCGGGAATGCCGTTTCTTTCCGGAGCATCTCCATAACGACCGAAGGAAATGCCCAGTTTGCCTTGGTTGTGCGCGGCGAGAACGATGTCGCGCGTGATATTTTTCGCCAGGGTCTTTTGAAAGACCCCACGGTAAATGACTTCGACCGCGAATAATTGGCCCATGTGGCAACCTCCATTCTTTAGTAAAGCTTTTTCAGTACGATTTCTTCGATCTCCTGCAAGTGCCGGCGCATAGCAGCCTCGGCGGCTGCGGCGTCGCGCCCTTTCATAGCGGAAAGAATTCGGCGGTGACCGGCGAGCGATTTTTCTTGCCGTCCACCCACCTGTAACGAGCGTTCCCGCGTTTCACGCAACAAATCCATCAACACATCCACTACTTTCAAAACCACACTGTTGTCTGACGCCAAGGCAATGCTGTAATGAAACTCGGAGTCCTCTTCGATTCCGAGTTCGCCCTGGCGGACTTTCGCTTCCTGGCGAACAAGAATGGCCTCCATGTCAGCGAGTTCATCGGGCGAGGCGTGTAGAGTGGCGCGCCGGGCTAACGGCGGCTCGATCATGGTGCGCACGTCGAGGAGTTCCGCGATCATCTTCCGCTTCTCAAGGAGTGCGCTAGCTAGCGGATTCGCTGTTACTGAGGTCGGACAGCAAACCACCGTGCCGATGCCCTGTCGCGGTTCGAGCAGGCCCATCAGTTCCAAACTGCGGATGGCATCGCGCACCGAGCCGCGGCTGACTCCAAGCATCTGCACCAGTTCGCGTTCCGGGGGAAGCAGATCGCCTGGCTTCAGATCTTCTGTAATGTGCCGTTCGAGCTGTCTGGCGACTTCCTGATAGACCTTATTTCTTGGAATTACCTCAAACTCAACTCTCGCCGGTGGATGTGTGCTCATGACGGCAGTGGTCTGATGACTGTTGACTTACCTATCTCAATCCTCAAGTAGGAGAGGCGCAATGACTCAGATCACCGTTCCCTGTGACAACCAATCAAGGATGCCTCTCGGGAGTGTGTCTGGATCACGTCACAAGGGGCAGATTCCTTGCGGAATAAAAACATGATTCATTGCTCACACCGATGAGTGACTGCAATCACTGACTCAAAGCACGCATTCAAGCGATAACCAATTTCGCACATCCCCGGGTTGCCGGCGGGAAGGGACGTTGGAGCCATAAGGAGATAGGTGGAGATGAGAGGCACCAGTTATTGCGCACGAATGCATTGATCCTTATTATTTTTACTTTTATCAGTTAGGGCGCAACTGTCAGCTTCGTTCTCAGATCCTCTAGCAATCCTCCTCCTCATGATTCCGCAGATCTAAGTCCGTGAGAGCACTTCCGGGCAGTATTCCCGGGTAATGCCGATACGCAGGAAGGCGTTTCATGTCCAAACATCCAACCATTGCTGAACATTTGAAGGCTAGTGGAGTCTCGCGGAGAAGCTTCATCCAGTTATGCAGCATGCTGATGGTCAGCGCCCCAGTGGGATTAGCGCTTACCGGTAAGGGCTCGGTCTTGCAGATGGCGGAGGCAATCGGCAAGACGAAGCGGCCATCTGTGATCTGGCTGCATTTCCAGGATTGCACAGGATGCACCGAAACTTTGTTGCGCGCCTCCGCGCCCGATGTTGCTCACCTCATCCTCGACGTGATCTCCCTCGATTACCACGAGACCTTGATGGCAGCCTCGGGCGCGCAGGCCGAAGCAGCCCTGCGCTCAGCCATCGCCGACAACGCTGGCAAATATGTGCTGGTGGTGGAAGGCGCCATTCCGGTGAAAGATGACGGCGTCTACATGCAAATGGGCGGCAGGCCCGCAGTTCAGGTCGTGCGGGAAGTTGCAGCTCAAGCGGCTGCCGTGATCGCTATTGGTTCGTGCGCGTCGTGGGGCGGCGTGCCGTCGGCAGATCCAAACCCCACCGGTGCGGTCGGGGTAGATTCTGTCGTATCGGGCAAACCGATTGTGAACCTCCCAGGGTGCCCGCCCAATCCTTACAACCTGCTGGCGGTTGTTCTGGAGTACGTCACCATGGGCAAGCTGCCGGAGCTGGATGAGTATAGCCGTCCGAAGTTCGCCTATGACCGCGTGATCCACGAAAATTGCCCGCGCCGCGCGCACTTCGACGCTGGGCGGTTTGCGACTGCGTTCGGCGACGAGGGACACCGCAAAGGTTGGTGTCTCTACAAGCTCGGCTGCAAAGGTCCGGTCACTCACGCTGCCTGCGCCACGCGGCACTTCAATGAAATTCCCGGCGTGTGGCCGATTGGAATCGGAGCCCCCTGCCTGGGCTGTACGGAAAAAAATGTGGTTTGGCAAATGGGGACATTCGAAACCGTTCCGATTCATCTGGCCACGCCGCCCGAGACTTACCCTCCAATTTACAGTGCCGTGGGAGGAATCAAGGTGGGCGCGGCGGCATTAGTAGGTGTGATCGCAGGCGTAGCCGGCGGCGCTACCTGGGTTGCAACGCAGCGCTTCCAGAGCAGTCAAGAGGCGGGCGCTGAGCGAGTCGAGGTCGACCGCGCACACGCAGAGAAACTCAAAGGGTCAGACGGAAAGCAGTTCGAAAAGAAAGAGGATTGACGTGGGCATCACTCGGCGAGAATTGTTTACTACCATCGCCAAGGCGGGAGTGCCGGCTGCCGTAGCCATCACCGTCGGCACCAAATCGCTGCAGGCGGAAAACATTCCCGTTCCCAATGCCGCAGTTGGATTGCTTTATGACGCGAGCAAGTGCATCGGTTGCAAGGCCTGCGTGGCCGCCTGCGCGGAGGCGAATAATACGCCGCCCGATACGCGTGGAGATAACCTGCATCAGGCGCCGTCCGACCTCAACGATCTCACCCGCAACGTTATCAAGGTCTACAAGCCCGAAGATGGCTCTGCCTTCTCTTACGTGAAACGCCAGTGCATGCATTGCCTGGATCCCGCTTGCGCCGCCGGCTGTCCTTTCCAGGCTCTATATAAGGATCCGGAAAGCGGAATCGTCAAATGGGATGCAAAGAAATGTATTGGCTGCCGGTACTGCACCATTACTTGTCCGTATCACGTGCCGCGTTTTCAGTGGCAGGGATTCAATCCACGGGTGACCAAGTGCGAGTTGTGCTATGAGCGGCTGGAGAAAGGCCTGAAACCAGGATGCACGAGCGTTTGTCCGACTGGCGCCGTGATTTTTGGTCCGCGCACAGTATTGCTGTCGGAAGCCAAACAGCGCGTTAAGAATAATCCCGGCCGCTACTATCAAAAGCGCGTTTACGGGGAAACTGACAATGGCGGCACGCAATGTCTGTATCTCTCTCGCGTCCCCTTCGAAAAACTTGGGCTGCCGGAACTAGGACCAGAATCAGTGCCCTCCAGAACTCTGCGCTGGCAGAGGCGGCTTTATCAGTACTTCGCGCTGCCCGCGGTGGTGTATGTCGGCCTGGTGCAGATAATTCGCAAGAGCCTGAAAGGTCATGAACAGGAAGCCCACGAACGCGAAAAAGAGACCGGATTGAGGGCGCAACTATGAGCACGGCAACGATGAACACGAACATCACAAGCAAGGCGCCGGTCAAAATCAATAAGGCTCGCTGGGAGCGGGCCGTTCCCGTGTACGGATTCCCCGTGGTGAACGGATTTTTTCTCTTCCTGTGTGGCATGACTCTGCTGGCCTTTGTGTTGACCGCATACCGGGAACTAGCTGGCCTGGGCCCGGTCAGCGGCATGAACGACGCATTCGGGTGGGGTATCTGGAAAACGTTCAACGTAATGGTGCTGACAGGCCTGGGATCTGGCGCCTTCGCGGTGGGAATTGCGGCCTGGGTTTTTCGTCGCAAGCGTCTGCATGCGCTTATGCGGATGGCCCTGCTCACTAGTTTTCTGGCTTACGGATGCGGTCTTCTTTTGTTGGGCATCGATGCAGGGCGCCCGTGGAACTTCTATTGGATCGTCTTTCCGTGGAAATGGAACATGCACTCGCCGCTGGCCGAAGTTGCGATCTGCATGTCGATCTACGCCATGATTCCCCTGGCCATCGAAAACATTCCGCCGGTGCTGGAGCGGCTCTGGTACTTTGATTCGCGTCTGCGTCCGGGAGTGGAGCGAATGGAACGCCGGCTGCACTTCTTTTTTCCCTGGATCATTGCGGCCGCCTATCTGTTGCCCGGCATGCACCAGTCATCATTGGGCGCATTGATGCTGCTGGCGGGAGAACGAGTCCATCCCTTGTGGCAGTCGCCGTGGCTGCCCTTTTTGTACCTGGGCGCGTCTACGTTCATGTCCTTCGGGTGCGTCGCCGGAACCACTATGTTGTGTTGCCTTGTGTGGAAGCGGGCGATGGACATGGAGGTTCTTGACGAAGCCGCCCGCATCACTGCGTGGCTGATTTTCGGTTGGCTCGCACTGCGCCTGCTGGACATCCTCTTCCGGGGGGCGCTGGGCACGGCATTCCACGCCGACCGCTTTGCTGGCGTGTTCTGGCTGGAGATATTGCTGATTTCCATCGGCGGCTTCATGCTTCGTCGTTCGGTGCGGACTCACGAGACGCGATTTATGTTTTTGGGCTACGTCCTGAGCTCGTTCGGCGGCATGATCTACCGGTTCAGCCCCACGACATTGGCCTTTCGGCCCAATCCCGAATCGCTGTATTTTCCCTCCACCATCGAAGTTCTGGTAGCGCTTGGTTTCATTTGTATGGGTGTCGCGGGATTTCTCTTGGTGGTGAAGCGGTTTGGCATTCTTCCGGCGCCGCTCCAGGAATGGCACAACATGGCAAGCTACTTCCGGTTCCGCAGGCCGTATATCCGCTGGACCGGATATTTCAAACATGGATTTTTCAGCGAAAACGAACTTGAACTAACCGACTCTGACTAACAGCAGGCACTATGGCAAAACGAATCACCATTGATCCCATCACCAGAATCGAAGGCCACCTTCGCATCGACGTCGAAGTGGACAACAACGCGGTCAGCAATGCATGGGCTTCGTGCACCATGTGGCGCGGTATCGAGAAAATTCTACGCGGCCGCGACCCCCGCGATGCCTGGCTCTTCACCCAGCGGTTCTGCGGCGTTTGCACCACCGTACACGCCATGGCGAGCGTGCGCGCGGTGGAGGATGCTTTGAAGCTCGAAATACCGCTCAATGCCCAGTACATCCGCAATCTCATTCTGATTGCGCACGCATTGCACGATCACATCGTGCACTTCTATCAACTGTCCGCATTGGATTGGGTCGACATTCTGCAGATTCCCAAAGCCGATCCGACGGCGACGGCAAAATTGGCCGAGAGTCTTTCGCCCTGGACACGCAATTCTCGCAACGAATTCAAGGCTGCGCAGGACCGCGTGAAAGCCGTTGCCAGCAGCGGACAGCTCGGCATTTTCATGAACGGTTACTGGGGTCATCCCGCGATGCGGCTCTCGCCTGAAGTGAATCTGCTGGCCTTCACCCACTACATGCAAGCGCTGGAATATCAGCGCAAAGCTTTGCAAGTGGTCGGAATTCTCGGGTCAAAGACGCCGCATATCCAGAACCTCACAGTCGGAGGCGTGGCCAACGCCATCGATTTAGACAGTCCGAGCGCGCTTGGTATGGCCGGACTGGAAAATATCCGCGTGCTGCTGGACGAAGTCGTGCGCTTCATCAACGAAGTCTACGTCGTCGATGTCTGCGCCGTCGCCGCTATGTATCCCGACTGGTTCAAGATCGGCAGCGGTGTGAAGAATTACCTCGCAGTTCCCGATCTGCCTCTGGACAGTGCAGGCACGAGCTACGATCTGCCCGGCGGCTACATCATGAACGGAAATATCGCCGGCGTGCATCCCTTCAAAGCGGCGGCGGACAAGGAGTTTCGTGATTCGGTCAGCGAGGATGTGACCCATGCCTACTACCAAGGCGCAAAACCACTGCATCCTTGGGCTGGAGAGACCGAGCCCGACTTCACCGGCTGGAACGCTGATCAGAAATATTCCTGGGTGAAAGCGCCACGCTTCAAGAGTGAACCCATGCAGGTCGGTCCGCTGGCGCAGGTGCTGGTTGGTTTCGCGCAAGGGCATCCTCTGACCCTGAAGCATGCGACTCTCGCGATCAACAAGATCGAAACTATCGGCGGCATTCACGTTACGCCGGACATGTTGCACTCGACGCTCGGCCGCCATGGCGCGCGTGCGATTCGCGCCTCCATGCTGGCGGAACTGGCGCAGAAACATTTGCAGCTTCTCATCGACAATATTTCCAAAGGTGATTACACGGTTCACAACCAACCGGTATTTCCTGGACATGAAGTGGAAGGCGTAGGAACCCATGAAGCGCCGCGGGGCACGTTGTCCCACTGGGTCGTCATTAAAGATGAGAAGATCAAGAACTACCAGGCGGTTGTGCCTTCGACGTGGAATGCGAGCCCGCGCGATCATTCCGGCGCCCATGGTCCGTATGAAGCTTCGCTGCTGCACACGCCGCTTGCCCGGCCCGAGGAACCACTCGAAGTTCTGCGCACGGTGCACTCTTTCGATCCGTGTATGGCGTGCGCCTGCCACACATTCGATCCATCGGGCCGCCAGATTGCCAAAGTGAAAGTGCTATGAAGAAAGTTCTGATTGGCGGCATCGGAAACGTCTTGCTGGGAGATGACGGCGTCGGGCCGTACGTCGCGCGGCTCATCACCGCCCGCTATGAGTTCGACGAGGGCGTCGAAGTCGCCGACTTGGGGACCCCGGCCTTAGACCTGATCGATCAGATCTCCACAAAGGATGCCGTCATTCTGATCGATTCCATCGAAACTGAGGCGGCTCCGGGGACAGTCGTGCTTTATCGCAAAGCTGATATTGTGCGTCATTGTCCGACTGTGCGCATGGATCCTCACTCGCCTGCGCTGGTCGACACGCTGCTCGGCGCCGAGTTTTTCGGAATCGCGCCTCCGGAGGTGCTCCTCGTGGGAATTCAAGCTCGATCGTACGAGGTGGGGTGCAGCTTGAGCGAGCCCGTCCGAGAGTCGTTAGATCAGGCAATCGCGGAAGCCTTGAAAGAGTTGGATCGCTTGGGGGTCAGGTACCGATGCCAGCACCATCCCCATGAACCTAGCCTCTGGTGGACCAACGACGAGACGATGAAATCTTCGCTTACCACCTAGACGCACCTCTACACGTGAAGTTTCCTGGCAGCTACCAGCGCCTGTCCCAGGCTCAAGCCACCATCGCCAGCCGGGACTTCTTTCTGAGTAAACACTTGGAATCCAGCCTCGGACAAACGTGTTTCGAGCCGGCGCGAGAGATAGGCGTTGTGAAAGGTCCCGCCGCTCAGGCAAACGCGGTTGAGCGCGGTTTTCGTTCGCAAGATCGTTGCCAGCTTGACGAGTCCCTCAACCAGCCCATTGTGAAAACGCCGGCTAATCGCTGAAATGGGAACGCTGCGACGGAGATTCTCGATCAGCGCTTCAAATAGCGGGCGAGTGCTCATGATCCAGCTATCACCATCCGGCATGAATTCCAGGGGATATGCAGTTTCGTCTTCTGACGATGCCATCGCCATCTCCAATTCGATCGCGGCTTGGGCTTCGTAGTTGACCTGTTGGCGGATTCCGATCAACGCGGCCACGGCATCGAACAAACGACCGCAACTGGAGGTGAGAGGTGAATTCACGCCTTGTTCCATCATGCGCAGGAGAAAGTCCGTTTTCTGCCGATTTAGCTGGCGTACGAACGGAATATCCAACTTCAGAAAATCACGGCCGAAATGATGGGACAGGTAACTTACCGCCATCCGCCAAGGCTCGCGGATCGCCATTTCTCCCCCCGGCAATGGCACATAAGCAAAGTGAGCGGCGCGTTCGAAGCCTTCATAGCTGGCGATAAGCACTTCTCCGCCCCAGATGTGGCCATCGGTGCCGTAACCCGTGCCGTCCAGTGCAAAGCCGATCACACGACCTTTGAGGTGGTTCTCCGCCATACAACTCGCAATGTGTGCGTGGTGGTGCTGCACGCCAACCAACTGCGCTCCACTCTGTTGCAACGCCCATTTTGTCGAGAAGTAATCGGGGTGCAGATCGTAGGCGATGATCTGCGGTTTGATTTCGACGATCCGCTCAAGATGCCGGATGGCCTCGTGGAAAAAACTATAACTTTCGACATTCTCCAAATCTCCGACGTGTTGGCTCAGGAAAGCGTGTTTGCCTTTTGTGAGGCAAATGGTGTTTTTCAGTTCGCCCCCAACGGCCAGCACTGAAGGCTGATCGTCTTTCAGAAAAACTGGCACCGGAACGAAACCGCGGGAACGGCGCAACTGGCGCGTCACGCCGCCTGAAACTCGCACAACGGAGTCGTCGCAGCGGAGCAGGATGTCACGATTGTGCACGAGGAAATAGTCGGCTAGGCCGTTTAAGCGATTGATGGCTTCTCGATTGTCGATGGCGATCGGCTCCTCGCTGAGGTTGCCGCTGGTCATCACCAGAGCTTTGAACCCTCCCTCAGCAAGCAGCAAGTAATGAAGCGGCGTGTATGGAAGAAAAATTCCCAGATAGTGGTTGAAAGGCGAAACTGCATCGGGAATCGGGTTAGCTGTTTTCTTCGCGAGCAAAACAATGGGCCGCTGGATCGACTGCAGAACCGTCGTAGCCGCGTCATCCAATTCGCAGATTTCTTCTGCAGCCTGCAAATCCGGAACCATCACGGCGAACGGCTTTTCTACGCGGCGTTTGCGTTGACGCAGCAGAGCCACAGCCGCTGAGTTCGTCGCATCCACGGCCAGATGAAATCCACCTAGCCCCTTTACGGCTACGACCAGTCCCGCATGCAATCCGGAGACCGCTTCGGCAATCGGATCGCGGCATTCGATGCGGCGTCCAGTTTTATCCCAAAGTTCTACGCGAGGTCCACACTTCCAGCAGGCGTTGGGCTGAGCATGAAAGCGGCGGTTCAGCGGATTTTCATATTCCGCAAGACATGCCGGGCACATGGAAAACACGGCCATCGATGTGCTCGGACGATCGTAAGGAATATCCCGAATGATGGTGAAGCGCGGCCCGCAATTGGTGCAATTAATGAACGGATAGCGATAACGCCGGTCCTTCGGGTCAAACAGTTCGCGCAGGCAGTCGGGACATATCGCCACGTCTGGTGAAATGAGCGTGCGAACTTCTTCTCCCTCGTGGCTGTGAACAATGCGGAAGTCCTGATCGCCATTGCATGGCAGGTTATGAACGGAAAAGCTCGTAATCCGCGCCAGCGGCGGTGCTTCGGCCGGCAAGTGCTCAACGAAATCCCGGACGGTTTCTGCCGGTCCCTGAATTTCGATGGTTACTCCGGCGGATGTATTGTGAATCGTGCCTTTAAGCTGCCGGCTGATAGCAAGACGATAGATGTAAGGGCGGAATCCGACTCCTTGCACGATCCCTGAAACTTCGATCTGTTGCCGCACTTCCATACGTCATCAGCTCACGGCCTGCGCCACAGATTTATTCGTCGTGCGTCGCTGCCCCAGCCAGTTCATCCATTCGCGCAAGCCGTCGCCCATCAGGCAAGACACTTTCACAATCTCCATGTCGGGATGGACCTTGTGGGCATTGTCCGCTGCCGCCTCGATGTCAAACGGAACGTAGGGAAGCAAATCAATCTTGTTCAGCACGAGCAAATCGGACTTGAAGAATATGGAAGGATATTTCAGCGGCTTGTCTTCGCCTTCGGTGACGCTGAGCACGACGATCTTGGCCGCCTCGCCGAGATCGTAACTAGCGGGACAAACCAGATTGCCGACGTTTTCAATCAGCAGAAGATCGAGGTCTTCAAGGCGCCAGTCGGCCAAATGCCGCTCGATCATGCGGGCATCCAGGTGGCAAGTTCCGCCAGTCGTGATTTGTTTCACGGGGAAGCCTAATCGCTTCAGCCGGTTGGCATCGTTTTCCGTCTGAATATCACCCGTCAATACAGCGACACGATCATGCCGCGGCAGGGATTCAAGGGTGCGCTCCAACAGACTGGTCTTGCCGGAGCCAGGCGAACTGATAAGGTTCAGGCACAAAACACCGTGCTCTTGAAATCGGGCACGCAGTTCAGCCGCAATGCGGTCGTTCTCACTGAGTACTTTTCGCTCCAGCGGTACCCGCTGCATACTCTTCCACCTCCAGATAAGCCAACTCCAATTCGTCTCCACTAATACATGTGGTTTCAAGGCTCGCGCATTGCGGACAGCGTGAATCGTAATCGCGCACGACGAACTCGCGTGCGCAGAATTGACAACGATGGCGTCGGGGACAAACTTCGATCTCCAACTCAAGCGATTCCAGATCGGTCTCGAGAATGATCGCTTCAAAACAGAAGCGCAATGCGTCCTGATCGATGGCTGCCATTTCGCCAATCCGCACGCCGACTTTGCACGGATAGGTTCCGGGATGGAGCCCTACCTCAGTTCTGACTGCCTCCAGCACCGAGTTCGCGATTCCCATCTCGTGCATATTTCCCTAGCAGATGCGTGGCAACTGATCGCCAGAAAGCATGTCCACGATGCGAGTCGTGCCTAACGGCGTTCGCATGGTTACCATCCCCGGGTTCTCTTTCTTGATCGTGCCAATGATCTGCGCCTCCACTCCTAGCGAATGGCGTCTCATCACCTGCAGCACCACATCGGCACACTCGGGTGCCACGATTGCGATGAGCTTACCTTCGTTAGCCACGTAGAGAGGATCGAGGCCGAGCAACTCGCATGCGCCTCGAACTTGTTCGTGGATTGGAAGGGAAAGTTCCTCGATTTCAATTCCAACCCGCGACCGGTCCGCGATTTCGTTGAGGGTGCTGGAAACGCCACCTCGCGTGGGATCGCGCATGCAGCGAATATCGCGCGATGCGCCAAGCATCTCGGTCACCAGCGTGTGCAAGGAGGCACTATCACTTTGAATCTGAGTCTCGAATTCCAGCCCCTCGCGTTGCGCCAGAATCGTAATGCCGTGATCGCCAATCGAACCGCTAAGAATTACTTTGTCACCGGGGCGGGCACGATCAGCGGAAAGGTCGACTCCGTCTGGCACGAGTCCAATTCCTGTCGTGTTGATGAACAGTCCGTCGCCCTTACCTTTCTCGACGACTTTAGTATCGCCAGTGACGACCTGCACGCCCGCTTCTTTTGCAGCCTGGCGCAGCGAATTCACCACGCGGCGGAGTTCGTCCATGGAGAAACCTTCTTCGATGATGAAGGCTGCGCTCAAGAACAGCGGCGTTGCGCCGCCCATTGCCAAATCGTTTACCGTGCCATGAACCGCAAGGGAGCCGATGTCGCCGCCAGGAAAGAACAGCGGCTTTACCACGAAAGAATCTGTGGTGATAGCCAGACGCTGGCCGTTCACGTTCACGATTGCCTGGTCATCGAGACGTGACAGCACTGGATTTTTCAAAGCAGGCAGGAAGACGTCGCGAATCAATTCGGCGCTCAGCTTGCCGCCACTACCGTGCCCGAGAAGAATTGTATCTTCGGCTCGGAGTGGCGCCGGGCAACTTAGTTCCACGATAGTTCTTGTCGACAAATACCCTCCTAACTCGCGGCCGTATGGCGCCGATAGTGATAGTAAGCCGCGCATGCACCTTCCGTAGAGACCATCGGCGCTCCCAATGGATTTTCCGGCCTGCAGCGCATGCCAAACGCTGGACAGTCCGTCGGCTTCTTCAATCCCTGCAAAACCTGGGCGCTAATGCATTCAGCGGGCTCGTCCACCGACAGGTCGCCTAAATCAAAGATTCTGTCGGCGTCGTAAGCGGCATATTCCTCGCGCAAACGCAAACCACTCCGTGGAATCGGTCCGATGCCGCGCCACTTCTGATCTGCGACTTCAAACACCTCGGACATGATTTGCTGTGCCGGCAAGTTGCCTTGGTAGCTCACTGATCGCACATACTGGTTTTCCAGCTTGGCCTCTTCTGCCTCGAGTTGACGGACCAGCATGAGAACTGCTTCCAAAATATCTACTGGCTCGAATCCTCCAACCACGATGGGTACGCGAAAATCACGAACCAGATCCTCATAGTCTCTGCAACCCACAACGGTGCACACGTGTCCGGGAGCGATGAAAGCCTGCACGCGGTTAGTCTGAGAAACCATCAATGCACGGATCGCCGGTGGGACCAGCACGTGCGAAACCAGCATGGAAAAGTTGGTGAGACCTTCCCGTTTGGCTTGCCACGCAGCCATCGCATTCGCCGGAGCCGTAGTCTCGAACCCGATCGCCAGAAACACGACTTTACGACCGGGATTGGAGCGGGCGATTTTGACCGCCTCAGTGGAGGAATATGCAATGCGAACGTCTGCGCCTTGGGCTTTGGCGCGAAGCAAATCCGAGCGAGATCCGGGCACACGCAACATGTCTCCATAGGAAACCAAGATGACGTCCGGGCGCAGCGCTAACTCAATCGCTTTGTCCACGGTTTCAAGCGGTGTGACGCATACGGGACATCCCGGACCATGCACGAGTTCGATACCTTGCGGCAGCAGTTCGTCAATGCCGTAGCGCATGATGGTGTGGGTCTGGCCGCCACAAATCTCCATCAGTACCCACGGATGGCTTGTAATCTGGCCGATCTCAGCCGCCAAGGCCAGTGCAATGCGCTGGTCGCGATATTCATCAAGATATTTCATGTCGAGAAACCCAACTCGCACCCCACAACAGGCGAGCCGATGTAAGCAAAACTACAACTCCGCCTCCAGCGCTCCCATCTCCTGCAGAAGCTTGTATGTGCGCTCGGCTTCGACCGAGTCCACGCGGCTTATGGCGAAGCCAACGTGGACCATCACGTAGTCGCCCAAGCCTGCCTCAGGTACAAAGTCAAGGGAGACCTGACGCACAATGCCCCCGAACTGCACGCGGGCCGCGCGCATCTGGCTCAGTTCTTGAATTTCGAGAATTTTTCCTGGTATAGCAAGGCACACGGTAGCTCTCCCCATAGTCAGTACATCGCGGTTGGCTGGCGCAATCTGTGACAAAGGACACAATTGAGAGTGACGAGCAACACACTGCAGAATGAACCGCCAACCCGCGGGGGTTGGGTTCGTGAAGCAGGGTTCAGATGTAATAGTTTCGTAATGTGTATCAAAGATCACCGCGAACAACTCCCCCAAGGATTAGGCTCGAAACACAATCACATGAAAATTCATCCTAAGGGCACTCGCGCTCGCATTTTATTGAGTTCCGTCTTCGGGCCTTATGCGCAGGACGACGAATTTGGCAGCCGCTCCATCAATCCCATGGAGCTCTATCACAACCAGGTCACTCGCGTGCAAGGCAGTTTCTCGCTACGCATGTTCCATCGCTCGTGGGGCATCATGCTGATCCAGGAAAATATTTCGGCGCCCTGCAGCGTGCTGGATTTTCCTACGCGCGAAGCCTTTGCCCGTGAATTGACCACGAACCACTACGATATCGTTGGCATCTCTTCGATCATCGTGAATGTTTTGAAGGTCCGGGAGATGTGCCGCATGGTGCGAGAACTATCACCGGATTCGGTGATCGTAGTGGGCGGACACGTAGCTGCCATTCCAGGTGTGGAAGCCACGATCGACGCGGACCACATTGTGCGGGGAGAAGGTATTTCCTGGATGCGGCGGTATCTGGGCGAGGATGACGGCGCGCCTATCCGCCATCCTGCCATTGTTTCGGGTTTGCAGACACGTATTCTGGGAGTGCGCCTGCCACAGCGCAAGGGCGGGACGGCCGCAACTATCATCCCGTCGGTGGGATGCCCGATGGGGTGCAACTTCTGCACCACATCGGCTTTTTTTGGCGGTAAAGGAAAGTTCGTCAACTTCTTCGAAAGCGGCGATGAACTGTTCGATGTGATGTGCGGGATCGAGGCTGAGCTTAAAGTGCATTCCTTCTTTGTCATGGACGAGAACTTCTTGCTGCACCGTACGCGCGCCATGCGCTTGCTGGAGCGCATGAAAGAAGCAGGCAAGAGTTGGGAGCTCGCAGTCTTTGCTTCCGCCAATGCACTTCGTAAATACACGATGCTGGAACTGGTCGAGCTCGGTGTGTCCTGGGTCTGGATGGGGTTGGAATCTCCCAAGTCAAACTATAACAAGCTGCAGGGTGCGGACATCAGGCAACTCACGGGTGAGCTTCGCGAGCATGGCATACGAGTGCAGGGCTCGACGATTATCGGACTGGAACATCACACGCCTGACAACATCGTCGAGGAAATTGAATCGGCCGTGGACTATGAGACTGACTTTCACCAGTTCATGCTCTACACGCCGGTTCCGGGCACGCCGCTTCACCAGGAAATGGCCGAGCAGGGTCGCATGTTGACCGACGTTGATTTCGCCGATGTGCATGGGCAGTACAAATTCAACTTCCGGCACCGCACAATCTCCCGCGAAGATTCAAAGCGGTTCCTGGATTGGGCGTTTTGGCGCGATTTCGAGCGCAACGGGCCGAGTCTTTATCGCATGTGCCAGACCATGCTGCTGGGCTGGCAACGCTACAAGGACCATCCGGATGCACGCATCCGCGAACGCTTTGCCAGAGAAGCGAAGAAACTGAGCAGCGCTTACAATGCAGCGCTGTGGGTGATGGAGCGAGAATTCAGGAAAGTCAATCGCAGCGTGAGTGAGAAGATTCACAGACTGCGCCGTGAGGTTGAGAAGGAGTTCCCGGTCATCGCCCGCCTCACAGCCGCATCGCTGGGCCCTATCTTACTGTGGTCCGCCCGCCGAGAGGAGAATCGACTGGCGGCAGGACGCACCTACGAACCCCCTACCTTTGTCGAGCGACGCAATTGGGTTTCGGCTTCGTAGCTCTCATCAGCCACAAACTGGGCCAAGCGTGATTTCGGTCAGCAACTCAGCCAGACGGCATCGCAACCTATCCAACGCAAGCAGGCTCCTCAACGTTCTTTTCTACTGCCGGATCTGATGGTGGTGCATCCTGGCCTTTCGGTATTTCTAATTTCGGACCAAGGAACAGGGCAACGTCAGAGCTTCCAAGGTGTGGGAGGGGACGTTTGGGCGGATGTTCCATGGTTGAATGCTCCATCACCACCGCGACCACCAGCAGGATTCCGATCGTACCAAATACCATCAGAGCGAGCACTGCCATCACTAATATCGGCATAACTTCACCTCGCTACCGGATTTTCTCTCCGGAAGGCGATTGACGCCGTGACTACAGTCACCAATGGACGTGACCAAGAACCACCGCAGAACACACGACCTGTCCACAGCAATCACGATTGAGGGTGAGCCGGATCACTGCGCTTGTTACGTCAGAACGTTGAAACTCTCAACTAGGCAGCGACACGGCTGCTGAGTTCTCTTACATCCAGTGTTTGAGGTCGCACCAGTGGTTACTTACGCAACACGCGCAAGACTGCAAGGAGAACTGCTAATGCCGTCGGGTAATAAAACTTTAATAAGGAGATGAAACGAAATCATGAAGACAACAAAGCTGGTAATGCTGGTGATGACAATTGCGGTAGGGCTTTTCATTTTGATTCCCAATCTGTCCTGGGCCGCCGAGGACGGAGCGACGATTTACAAAGCGAAATGCGCGGCCTGCCATGGGGCGGATGCAGCAGGCAAGCCCGCAGCCAAGATTCCAAGCCTGGTTTCGGACGATGTAAAAAAGCTGTCAGATGATGATCTGGCCAAAGCCGTTACAGAAAAGCCGAAGCATGCCGGCGTGGCGAAGAGCCTGACAGCTGACCAGGTCAAGGCGGTCGTGTCATACGTTCGTAGCCTGCAGAAGTAATCATTGGCTGTTCCTCTTAGCCATCGCCGCTATCGCGCGCGACAGTGTCAGATAGCGGCGATGTGAGGCGAAGGTGAATATGAAGATCTCCGGCTCAATTCGGCGGACGAATCGGACATTCGGCCGATCCGTAGCCAGCCGCGAATCTCCTCCTCTGTTCACTTTCCAGGATGGAACGGCCCGCCCGGGTCCGGGTGCTCACCTCTCCGGACCCGGTTATTTTTTGGCAATCGGTCCGCCAAAGATGTTCTGTGCGGTTCCCAAGTCTGTTCCGCGACGGTGTACGTTTGCCTCGTACTTCATTCCGGTGGAACGGAAGTCCCGATTGGGAGCCACGAGGAGCAATTTCCATGAGTAAGGCATTGCTGTATGACGCGACGATGTGCATTGGTTGCAAGCAGTGTGAAGGCGCCTGCGCGCAACAGAACAAGTTGCCTTATGACGACACAGTAGCAGCAGAGTCGGTGCAATCGGAGCACAAATACACCGTCGTTCTGACCAAGGACGACAAATTCATGCGCCGGCTCTGCATGCATTGCGAGCATCCCGCGTGCGCTTCGGCTTGTCCCGTTGGCGCCTTTCATAAAACAAAGGAAGGCCCCGTCGTGTACGACGTCTGGAAGTGCATTGGCTGCCGCTATTGCATGGTCGCCTGCGCCTTCGCCCAGCCGAAGTATGAATGGCACTCGCTGAATCCCAGGGTTCGCAAATGCATTATGTGCCCGGACCGCGTGCTTGCCGGCAAGCAAACGGCATGTGCCGAGATTTGTCCGACGGGAGCTACAAAATTTGGAGAACGCGACGACCTTATTAAGGAAGCGCAGGATCGCATCCGTCAGAATCCATCCACCTACCAGCCCCGTATTTATGGCCTCAATGAAGTGGGTGGGACATCGGTCTTTATTCTTTCGAGCGTGAACGTTGAAGAATACGGCTATCCCTCGTCGGCAAAAATCGGGGACACCCCCATGCCTGAATACACTGGGCGAGTGATGGAGAGAGTTCCAGATTTCATCCCAGTCTGGTCATTAGTGCTGGGAGGCATTTATTGGATTTCGCATCGCCGTGCAGAAGTCGCCGAAGCTGAAGCACAAGAAAAGAAGAACGGGGGTGCGCAATGAAGATCAAGCTTACTTTCTGGAGAGGCGTATTCCTCGTCATCATGTGCCTCGGACTGTACTCCTCGTTTATTCGTTATTTTCGCGGCCTTGGGGCGGTTTCCAATATGACCGACCAGTTTCCCTGGGGCCTCTGGATCGGCTTCGACTGTCTCTGCGGCGTCATGCTGGCAGCTGGCGGCTTCTGCATGGTTGGCGCAGTCTATTTATTCAATGTCGAGCGTCTGCACAGCGTTGTCCGCCCGGCGGTGTTAACGGCATTTTTAGGCTACATTCTATTCATCGTGGGATTGTTGTTCGACCTGGGACGTCCCTGGTACATCTGGCATCAACTCATCTACATGAATTTCCACTCGGTTATGTTCGAGGTGGGCATGTGCGTGATGACCTATACGACGGTGCTCTTTTTCGAATTCCTTCCGAACATATTCGAGCGCTTTAATTTGCAGACTCCTATCAAGTGGATTAACAAAATTTATCCCGTTCTGATCGTGTTGGGCATCCTGCTCTCCACGCTGCACCAGAGTTCCCTCGGCTCCCTCTACTTGATCATGCCGAGCAAGCTGCATCCCTTCTGGTATACGCCCGCGCTGCCGTTCCTGTTCTTTGGCTCGGCGATTGCCGTTGGTCTGGCCATGACGATTTTCGAGTCCACACAAAGTGCGAAGGTTTTCGGGAGGCACCTTGAACTCCCAGTTCTCGTCACTTTGGGTGGGGCTTTGTTGGTTGCCCTCTGGGTCAATGCCCTGCTGCGCTTCGAGGACTTCTTTCATCGTGGCCTGCTCAGGCAGATCATTCGGCCAAGCTACGAAGCGTACTTCCTATGGCTTGAACTGACGCTGACATTTCTGATTCCGATCACCATGCTCAGCTTTAAGAAGGTCAGGCTATCGCCCTCGCTGTTGTATCTGGCTTCCATTTCTACGGTGCTTGGATTCATCACGAATCGGCTCAACATTGCGCTTATCGGATTCGAGACATACGTTGGACATCACTACATTCCCAAATGGACTGAGTTCTCCATCACCCTCATGATCATCGCGATGGGCTTCGCCTTGTTTGGCGTGGCCGTAAAGTATCTGCCGATCTTTCCCGGCGAAGGGCATGCGGTGGAGCGGCGTCCCCGAACCGAACCTGGGCCAATGGTGCCTACAGCGGTATTAGGCCATGCGGGAGACTGATCCAAATCGCCGATGGAAGCGGTTGACGAATAGCATCAGCGCAAAGTTGATCGGGTCTCTCCTGGCGGTCATGGTCGTGATTTTCGCGCTGCTCGGATACTTGAATATCCGGTTGCATCGCCAACACCTGGAAGCCGCCAGGCTAGCCAGTGCCGAGCGGGTCAGCGACATAATTAAACGCAGTACCACGTATTACATGCTGCGCAACGATCGCGAGGGACTCTACCACTCGATTCAAACTATCGCGGACGAGCCCGGCATGATCAAGGTCCGCATCTTTGATCAGGAGGGCCGGGTCAGTTTCTCAACCGATTCCACGGAAGTCAGCCATGTGCTCGACAAGTCTGCAGAGGCCTGCTATGGCTGCCACACGCAATCGCAGCCGCTAACGCGCCTCAACCGCCCCGACCGCTTTCGCATCTATCGCAACGGCAACGGGCAGCGGGTCCTCGGAATTATTACACCGATCGAAAATCAACCTGCTTGCTCGAACGCTGCGTGCCACGCTCATCCTGCCAGCCAGCAGGTTCTGGGCGTGCTCGACACAAATCTTTCTCTTGCGAAAGCCGATCTGCAACTCGCCGACAGCAGCGCCCGCATGATCTTCTACACAGCTGGCGCAATGCTGATTGTGGCCGTACTAAGCTTCGTGTTTGTGTGGCAAGTGGTCGACAAGCCCATCAAGGCTCTAAAGAGTGGCACGGAGCACCTTTCAAAGGGAGAACTCGGTTACCAGATCGAGGTGCGATCTCAGGACGAAGTAGGGAATCTGGCTCAATCCTTCAATAGCATGAGCCTGCAACTGCGTGCGGCCAACGAAGAAATCGTTACCTGGACGAAGACGCTCGAAGATCGTGTCGAACAAAAGACCAACGAACTTAAGCGCGCCCACGATCACGTTCTGCACGTGGAAAAAATGGCCTCCATCGGAAAGATGGCGGCTGTGGTGGCCCATGAGGTGAACAACCCGCTTTCCGGAATTCTTACTTATGCAAAGCTTCTGCAGAAGTGGGTGGCCTCTGGCCGAGTCGAACATGACAAACAAGAGGAGGCGATGCAATGTCTGGATCTGATCGCCTCCGAAAGCCGGCGCTGCGGCGACCTCATCAAGAACCTGCTTAGCCTTTCACGCACTGCGCCCATGAACGTGCAGCCCACGAACCTGCGCGCAGTGATTGATCGTTGCCTGCTGCTGGTGCGCCATCAATTGGAATTGGTCGGCATTGAGTGGCAACTCAACCTTGCGGAAGACCTGCCGAGCGTGCTTTGCGACCCCGCCCAGATGGAACAGGTCTTGCTGGCTTTGATCATGAACGCAATCGACGCCATGCCTCGGGGCGGAAATCTCTGGATCGACACTCGGCTGAGTAATGACGAAACAGAAATCAAGATCCAAGTACGCGACGACGGAGCGGGCATCGCTCCCGACCTCCTGGCTCAGATTTTTGAACCTTTCTGGACTACCAAAGAAACTGGCCGCGGAGTGGGCCTGGGCCTGGCGATAAGTCGCGGGATCGTGGAACGGCATAAGGGACACATCGAAGTCGAATCGGAGTTAGGACGGGGCACGACATTCACTATAACCCTGCCAGCTCAAAGTAAAGACGCAGCGCTAGTGGGCGTCGGCGACAGGACTGCCGCGATGAACCTGAGGTAACTGAAATGAGCACACAGGGAAAACTGCTAATTGTGGACGACGAACTGAGCGTTCGCGACTCTCTGGGCAAATGGTTTCGCGAAGAAGGCTACGACATAACCACGGTAGAAAATGCGGCTGACGCGCTTACCCGGCTGGCGGAACAGCGCTGGGATGCGGCACTCGTTGACATAAAAATGCACGGCACCGATGGCATCGAACTGCAGCGGCGCATGCACGAAGTCGATCCCGAACTGATCGTGATTATGATGACCGGCTACGCTTCGGTCGAGACCGCGGTAGCCGCCCTCAAGAACGGCGCCTATGACTACGTGACCAAGCCGCTCGATCCGGACGAAATCGCTCACCTGGTGAAGAATGCTCTGTCGCATAAAAAGGTAGCGCAGGAGAACGTTCTCTTGCGCGAAACCGTCGCCGAAGTCGCGCGTCCGGGGGAGTTGATCGGCCAGAGCAGTCCCATGCGGAAGATCTTCGACGCCATTGAGACGGTGGGACCGACGGATGCTACGGTGCTGGTCACCGGGGAGAGTGGCACTGGAAAAGAACTGGTGGCACGGGCTATTCATCAGGCCAGCCCGCGACGATTTCATCCGCTGGTCGTTATTCACTGCGGGGCTTTGACTGAGACGCTGCTCGAAAGCGAACTCTTCGGACATGAAAAAGGCGCGTTCACCGGCGCGCAGTACCGCAAGAAAGGCAAATTCGAAATCGCCGAAGGTGGAACAGTGTTCCTCGACGAAATCGGCGACATCACCCTGAAAACACAAACTGACTTATTGCGTGTGTTGCAGGAGCGCGAAATCACCCGAGTGGGCGGCAACCAGATCATCACGGTAGATTTCCGCTGCGTCGCGGCTACCAACAAGGACCTGGAAAAATTGATCGAGGAAGGTAAGTTCCGTCCCGATCTTTTTTACCGGCTCAATGTCTTCCGCATCGAACTGCCGCCACTGCGCGAACGTCGCGAGGACATCCCTCCGCTCGTCGACCACTTCGTCCGCAAGTTCTCGCTGGCCATGAACAAACGCATCATTCGAGTTTCACCTCCGGCAATGAATCAATTGCAGCAGCAGCCGTGGCTGGGCAATGTTCGCGAACTGGAGAATGCGGTGGAGCGCGCCATGGTTGTGGGGCAGGAGCCCGAACTTCGCGAACAGGACTTCATCTTCAAGCCGCAAAGCGTCTCTAATGGATCGGGCAAGAAACTGGAGGAAATGGAGCGCGCCCACATCCTGCGAGTGGTCGAGGAATGTAGAGGCAATCAGAGCCATGCGGCAGAGATACTCGATATCGACCGGGTCACGCTCTATCACAAGCTGAAGAAATACGGATGGAGCCGCACTCCCGTCGAGACACGTTGAAGCTGGCGCGATGAAGTTCCTGCACATCTTGCCGATCGGAAATGTAGACGACGCGCTGTTGAAGGATTTGCGGCCCGCCCTTGAAGAAGCTTTTCGGGTTCCCTGCAAAGTGCTACCAGTCCGGCTGGACCCTGAATTCGCCTTCCACGGAGAACGGCAGCAGTACCATTCTTCAGAAATTTTACAGCGCATGCAAAATGTTATTGCCGCGGACTCGTGGCGGATGCTGGGGATCAGCAGCGTCGACCTCTACATCCCAATTCTCACTTTCGTTTTCGGCGAGGCGCAAATGGGTGGCCCATGCGCCGTGCTGTCAGCTCACCGGTTGTACGAGGAGTTCTATGGCCTTCCGCCTGACCGTGAATTGTTTCGCCAGCGCCTAATGAAGGAAGCGGTTCATGAAGTGGGACACACTCTGAACTTAACTCACTGTGATGATTACCGCTGCGTCATGGCCTCCTCTCACGCCGTGGAGTGGATCGACCTCAAAGAAAGCAAGCTGTGCCCTGCCTGCGGGGCTGCCACGGTGCCGATGACCCGGTCAGCACGAAACTACTAAAAGCCACGAACGTTCCTTACGATTTTGAACTCCTGCTTGAGGATGCAAAACGCCGGCCACCCGGGTCCTGGCTGTTTTGCCATGGAACCGGGCGGTCGGTGTCTCGGTGGCCGTAGGAGAGGCTCCCCCTGCCTCGGAGGCCCGCCGAGGTCCTATGACAGGAAGAACTCTTTGGCCAGCGGCAGCCAGTCTTGGTCTGGGATCTGGGCTGAGACGTTGTCCATGGCCACTCCACCGTCCTGGGCGAGCGCGCCGAGCGCCATTGGTATTCGGCGCTGCAGGCGGCTTGCGGACTCCTCGGTCCACCAGCGAGCGAGTGCGCCTCCCAGCAAGTTACGGAAGCTGGTCTTGGCGTCGGGAGCTTGCACCGTCAGTAGCCAGCCTTCGCCGTAGGGATCACGAAGAGCGACCTTGGGATCCTGCATGACCGCTGGGTTAATGTCGGAGATGGTGCCCTCGATTGGCGAAACCATATCAACCGCACAGCCGTCGCGGTGAACGGTGCACATTTTCTGGCCTTGCCGAATCCACTGGCCGCGTTGCGGCAGCGTGATGCTCTCGATCTTGCCGGTCAGTTTGGAGGCGAAATCATCCATGCCGACCCGCACTAGGTTAGGGCTCTCGCTCAATGCCCAAGTGTGACCAGGGTGATAGCGCAGGTTCTCGGGAACCTCGAAGCCCCGGACAAAGGCGGGCTTCAGGCGCGGCACTGAATCTTGTTTTTCCGCGGCAACCTGCATTGCGGGTTGCACAATCGCGCGGCGGCTGCGGAAATGGTCAATCAGGAGGAAGGTTACGAATGTGAAGAGAACCAGTAGGACTGTCATAAGTCACCTCGTCGGAGGGCCATCTTGCGAGCCACTCACACTTTTCTAAAGGCAATCGCCGTGCCAGGATCAGGCGCAGTGCGGGTAGACGCGCTGCACGCAGATACCTCAAATGAAACAAGAGGTTAGCGGAAGGCAACTTTACGATGACGGATGGTGCTATGAAATCGTAAACAGGGCTGTGATGAAATGTGCAACGGGTCAAATCGCCCGTTGGTACAGTTTTGGCGTAGATAAGAGAATGACGGTTTCCAATCAGCAGCTTAGGGACGCACGAGCGTAGGTGAATTTTGCAACGCCATAGATTGAAGAACGCAACACCAGCTCGTTCCGCGTATTCGATCTGCTGAAAGCTCTCTTCCTTCTTGATTCGCTAAGAACTGCGCATGGGACAGACGCTAGGACGCCTTCTAGAGCGGATTCGCGGTCTTGTACTTGAAACTGTCCATCAAAAGGGCGTGGCGTAGCTGTGATAGTGGTCGTGGAAGACCCGCGCCAAGTCCTTCCCGGTCCTACCTTCCGTAGGCCTGGGCGACCTGGCCCACGAGCTTAGCCCAACCCATATCCATGGCCGCGTAGACCTCGCTGGCCTCGGGTCGCGCATTGTCTTTGAGGATTTCCACCATCAAGGTCGCGTAGTCCGAGACAATGACGCCCGCCTGTAGCATCCGCAGGAGCCCAACTTGCCGCTTGGTCTCGCTGAATGTTCCTGAAGCATCAACCGCCACATAGGCGTCGAGTCCCTTACCCACGGCTGTGATCGCCGGAAATGCCGCACAGACTTCGAGCGAGATGCCGGCAAATATCAGCTTCTTGCGCTTAGTCGCCTCGATTGCGCGGGCCACGCGCGCGTCGTCGAACGCGTTGACCGACGAACGGTCGATGATCTCGATGCCGGGAAGCGCCTCCACTAGTTCGGGGAATGTCGGACCCTACATGCTTTCGCGCGCCGTCGTGGTAACGACGATGGGCAGCTTCAGCGACTTCGCCGCTTTGGCCAGGGCCACTACATTGTGTTTCAACTCGCCCGTCGAATAGTCGCGGACGCCCGTCATGAGGCCCACTTGATGATCGACGAGGACGAGCGCCGCGTTTTGGGAAGTCAGCGGTTCGTAGAGTCGGGGTTGATTAGTCATTCTGTTGACTCCTTAGGGGACAGTTCCTCGATTTTGAAGCGAGATTTCCAGTCATTACCCAGACGGCCCATCCACGGGCCTTGCTAGGCGGCGGCGGAGACCTTCACACTCTCGGCGGCCTGTTCGATAAGGGCTGCGACCACTTTAGGTTGCGACACGTAGATGGCGTGGCTGCCCTTGACTTCGACAACCTTCGAGCCCGCCCGCTTAGACATGGCACGCTGCGCGTCAGGAGGTATCATCTTGTCCTCCGTGACCACCAGATACCAGCTCGGCTTGGTCTTCCATGCGGGTTCGCTGATCGCACCACCGAGAGCTTCTACTCCCCAGGGGACTTGGGAATCGGCCATGAACGCAGCTTTTTCCGGGTCCACGTCAGCCGCAAAGGACGCGGCGAATGCCTTCCTGTCCAGGAACAAAAATCCGTCCTGCGGCGGCTGAATCGGCGGCGCGGGCGCGCCGGGCGGCGGATCTTTGATGAGTGTGGCCACAGACTCGCCTTTGTCCGGAGCGAAAGCCGTAACATAGACGAGCCCTGCAACCTTGGGATCGTTGCCCGCTTCAGTGATCACCGCCCCGCCGTAAGAGTGACCAACCAGGATCGCCGGGCCATCCTGGGCGGCAAGGATGCGTTTGGTAGCCTTTACGTCGTCCGCCAGCGAGAGCGTTGGTTCTAGACGATGCTGACGTTGTAACCCTGCTTCTTGAGGATCTTGTAGACGCCTTCCCATCCGGCGCCATCCACAAAACCACCGTGCACAAGAACGATATTCTTCATAGTCGTCATCTCCTTATTTTGAAAAGTGCGTTAAGGTAAGAACCTATAGGCTGCGGTGCTCACGTCCAGAATGATTGGCGTCTCCTTGCGCTCCGCGAGCTACTTCGCTTCGGTTGCGAAGTTTGGTTGTTGCGGCTGTGCCACGGTCTGCTCAACAGGAGCGAGCAGTCGCGATTCAACCGGCGCGGGTGCAAAGGCTTCATCGCACAAAACCTCGAGAAAAATCCTGACGCAAGGACTGAGCGATCCTGGGAAATCCCCGTTTTGCATCACGGTATCTCTCGTGCCTGGCAATTGGGTCCACATCTGTCTAGGTTGAAATAATGTGCCACCCGGCATTGAGGAACGCATCACCAGATACAGGGGTTTTTTGCTACCACTGAAGGCTGGGCAACACATACCCTTTTTGTGGTAGTCAGGCTCCTTCCCAGTGACAAATGACGACTGTAACGTCGAATGCAGGGAATACCTCGAAAGTGGTACCTAAACAACACGAAATCAGGGGATTCGCCCGCGCCTTGTCGGCTCATAGCCTTGGATGTGCGTCTGCTTGAGCCGGGATGTTGCAGCTGCCACTAAAGTCGGTCTCGCAAAATGTGACCTTGCCCTTACGCATCCAGCTAAGATTGCTTTACATCTTTCTTGTGTGTGCCGTTCCTTGTGCTGAATCCTGTGCACAGCAGGTGGCGCCTCACGTAGCCCCCCACTCCAGTTGGCTTCTTACCTGGAGCGACGAATTCGACGGACCCGACGGCTCCGCACCCGATCCGGCCAAGTGGATTGTTGAAAGCGGCGGAGATGGCTGGGGAAATAACGAACTGGAATACTACACTCCGCGAAGTAAGAACATTCGCGTGGAGAATGGCAATCTTGTAATCGAGGCAATCAAAGAGAGATTTGTTGGCCCGGACGGGGTCCGGAGCGATTACACATCGGCACGTCTAAAGACTGAAGGACATTTTAGTCAACGCTATGGCAGATTCGAGGCGCGAATCCAAATTCCATCCGGGCAAGGCGCGTGGCCCGCGTTTTGGATGCTCGGCGACGACCATTCAGTGAAGGGCTGGCCAGCATGCGGCGAGATTGATGTCATGGAAAGTGTCGGCTCCGGAACAGACACTATCGAAGGCAGCCTGCACGGCCCGGGATACTCTGGTTCGAAGCCGTTGATCTCCGCTTACCGGCTGCCGAGGGGACGGTTCAGTGACGCCTTCCACGTTTTCGCCGTAGAGTGGGAACCGCGGGTGGTGCGTTTTTATGTGGACGATGAACTTTATGCGACGCGAACGCCGGCAGATCTGCCGGATGGTAAACCCTGGGTCTTCGACCACTCATTTTTTGTTTTGTTAAACCTTGCAGTCGGGGGAGATTTGCCTGGCCGTCCAGGCGACTCCACCATCTTCCCCCAGCGCATGCTGGTGGACTATGTTCGCGTGTACAAGCGCAAGTAATTGTTGTGTCTGGTTAGTTGGGTCATAGGATGAGGTGCAAATCTGACAGCAATCCGGTAAGCTTTATTGTCCATCCGAGCAGGAACGGCGGCGGAGCCTTCCGACGCTTACATTGTCTATCCACAGCAGCGGGATTGCGGGGGTCAGATGAAATTCTGGTTCGCACTTTTGCTGGTGTTTTTCTTCAATGCCTGGAAAGTGCTTGCGCAATCCGACCGTGCCACAATCAGCGGAACTGTCAAAGATGTAAGCGGCGCGCTCGTCGCAGGTGCGCAGGTCGTCGTGACCAATGTGAACAATAATCTCCAGTCCTCTACCACAACAAACGCGGCCGGTCGCTTTGCGTTGCTGAACTTGCCGATCGGAAAGTACACCATGGTCTGCTCAAAGGACGGCTTCGAGAAATACCGACATTCTGATCTTGATCTTGCAATCAGCCAGGAAATTGACCTTGATATCGCGCTTGCCATCGGCTCCAAGAGTGAGACGCTCACAGTTCTCGGAGAGCAACCGCAGCTTCAAACGCTGACCTCCTCGATCTCAACCAACCTGGGCAATACAGCTGTCACTGAGTTACCGCTGAACGTGCAAGGGGGAAGAAACCTCGCAACTTTTATGTTCGACTATGTGCCAGGTGTTGAAGGCAACGGCCCGAACCCTTCGGACAAGGATTTCGCCTCGCATATAAATGGTAGTTTGAGCGATACCAAGGAAGTCATGATCGATGGCACATCGGCCGTATCGCAGATTGGCGGATATCTCAGTGAATCCAGCCCTCCGATGGAAGCAGTGCAGGAATTTCAAGTCACCAGCGCGGGCATTAGTGCCGACGATGGGCGCACTGGCGGCGGCGTGTTCCGTTATGAAATGAAGTCGGGAACAAACGACTGGCACGGCAGTGGCCTTTTCTACATGCACAACCAAGCTTTTGATGCTAGATCGTGGGGAGATATTTATAACGAGGCAATTTGCTTGAACACCGCAGACGGCGATCCGGCGCAGACGGCAAGTTGTCAGCGAGGTTTCGGAAAGCCAGTCGACAGCCTGTACGACTATGGCGCGAGCTTTGGTGGTCCGATTAAAAAAGACAAGCTTTTTTTCTACGCGGCATGGGAACGATACACGTTTGCGAACAACGGAGTCGGTGCGCTCTCTTCCACCGTTCCCACGACCGCTTTCTTGAACGGCGATTTCAGCGCGCTATTGGATAAGTCGACCGTGCTCGGGACCGACAGCGCAGGCCAGACTGTCTACAAAGGCACAATTTTTAATCCAGAGACCGGGGATGCGTTTCCGGGAAATATCATTCCTGCGTCCCGCATCAGCACAGTTTCTCAGAGGGCCGTGAGCTTGTACGAAAAGTATTATTCACCGCTGGCACCGACTCTCACGAACAACAATGCGCTGCCGCTTTTCAATCCGGCGACTTGGTACGAAAGCAATGAGTACAGCATAAAGCTTGATTACAACGCGACGGTAAAGCATCGACTCGATGGATCCCTGATTTATGCGTATATTCCGCGATTGCTCTCGAACCAGGGCGGAATCTGGTCGGCCGGCTCTTCCGATGGCGGGCCCATGGCCAACGCCTATGACCACAACACGACAGCACCGTCGCTGCGTGCACGTGATTCCTGGACCATCTCAAGGACGCTGCTAAATGTCTTCAGCGTGACGTTCAATCGCTTTCGCAATCCTAGCGATGCGCGGTCACGGGAGGGAGATTGGCCGACAACGTTAGGATTGGGTGATTTCGACGCCGGGAATTTCCCGATCATCAAGTTTCAGGGGATTAACGGCACGGACCACACCTACGTCGACGGCCTCCCTATTGACGAGACCCAACTGGGCAGCCAGTTCAACGACTTTTATGCCGCTAATACCTTCATCTATGACGACACTCTGTCATGGATTCGTGGCCGCCACACGTACAAATTCGGCGCCGAGTTTCGAGTGCAGCAATTTAATTCACACGGCGACAACGGAGTGCCCACGTTCATTTTCGATCCGGGACAAACCGCAGGGACCTTCGGGCCCAATGCCGGGTTCGGATTTGCCAGTTTCTTATTAGGCGATGTGAACCAGGCATCGGTCAGTGAACCCAACAATACTTATGGAAGACGTAAGTCTGTATCGTTGTTTGCGCAGGACAATATTAAAGTCACTTCCCGATTTACTTTGAACGCGGACCTGCGCTGGGATGTCAACGGACGCTATCACGAGAAATACGGACACTGGTCAAACTTCGACACAACTGCGATCAATCCCGTCACCGGGCAGCCGGGTGCCTTGGAATTCGCCACCGCCGGCAGTGACTCGTTCGAGAAAAAGCAGTACTACCACAATTTCTCTGGATACCTTGGGGGAGCTTTCCAAATTACTCCGAGGACGGTGGCGCGGGCATCGTTCGGAGTCTTTTACGTCCCGCTAAATTTGAATACCTACAGCGGAATTCCCTACGGCTTCGACCCAGGTTTCGTGCTGAACAACCAAGTGCTAACTCCGTTCGATTGGGACAATGGTTATCCAGGCAAGGCGGTGAACATCGGCAAGAATCCCAATTTCACTGAATATGGGATGGTCTCAATCGATCCACGCATGTTGGAGTTGGGCAATGTCCAAGCATGGAACGCCGGGGTGCAGCGCGAAATCGGTCGTGGAGTGATAATTGAGGCCGACGTCCTTCAAAACCACGGCTACCACCTTGAAAGCGGATTTGCGGACGCGAACCAGCCTGTTCTGTCGACTTACACAGCGTTGGTTCAGTCGGGACAGCAATATGCGACCGTAACGAAACCTGGCTTCACTGGACCCGGGTGGGCTTCCGTGGCGCCATTCCCGAACGTTGCTGCGACCTTCGGCCCGCTGTATTACGTCGGCTCACCCCGCGGCAATACGGATTATCAATCGCTGCAATTCAGCGTAAGGAAACAGACGAGCCATGGCCTCTCTTTGCTGGCCAGCTACAACCTGTCTTCTTCGCATGGGGACACCGATACAGCCTTTGAAGATCTTTACTACGCGGGACCACTGCAGGACGTCTACAACCTCCAGCGGGAGCGGCACACGATTTCCGATTTCGATCAAACTAACATTGTGAAGGGTTACGCCCTGTACGAACTACCGTTTGGCCGCGGAAAAACCTTGCTTGCCAACGGAAGCCCTGCAGTGAACGGTTTAGTGGGGGGATGGACAGTCAGCGGGGATTTTCGCTACGCGACTGGAATGCCCATCCGGATTCCGGCCAATGTCTTTTATCCTGGCATTAATAATGTCTATTCCGATATCGTGCTGGGCTGTAATGTTCACGAGCACTACAACGGTCAAGTCGGAGGGTTGTACTTCAACCCTGCGTGCTTTGTAAACCCGCCGAACGGAGAGTTCGGCGACGCCCCGGGATATCTTGCTGATCTGCGCAATCCGGGGTTCGCCGTAGAAGACCTGGGTGTGAGCAAGGCACAACGGCTCGGCGAACGATATCAGCTACGTGTGTATTTTCAGATGTTCAACGTGCTCAATCGCCACGGATTTAGCGGTCCGAATACTCAAATCGGCACGGCGGGTTTTGGCGCGATTCTTCCGCAAGATCTGAATGGCCTTCCGGGCCCTCGCGTTGGCCAGTTCGGAGCGCGTTTCAGTTTCTAGGTAAGGAGGGCAGTCCGCCAAGTTCGGGTTACTTCGAACCATGGTGAATTTGAAAACAATCGACGATTGGGTCCGTCACCGGACGCGCATTGATACCGCGCGTCTATGCTTGTGCGGAAGTATCGCGGTTTTGTTGTACCTCTGCTCTTTGCTTGGCGGTTGCCAGGCTTCACCAACGGAGAACCTGGCAACCGGCCCGACCGTCGAATTCACCCATGTTCCCACGGCCGCCCGCCGCGATGTCATGGGCGACCCGGGCAGGGTGAGCACGATCAAGGGGAAGGTCATCGGCGCCCGGCCCGGTCAACAAATCGTTCTCTACGCCCACGCGCTCGATGAGAACGGGCAGATGACCTGGTTCGTGCAGCCTCTGGCGTTGGAGCCATTCACAAGAATTCGCGCCAATTCAACGTGGCGCAATACAACTCACCCGGGGTCCGAGTATGCCGCGCTGCTGGTAAACTCGGGATTCAAGCCGCCACTGCGAGCACTCTCGCTGCCAACGGACGGGGTAGTTGTCCTTGCGCGCACGCAAGCATGGCCTCCAGTCTGGCAGAGTTGGTGGTTCCCATTAGTCTGTGTTGCCATTGCGGCGACGTTAACCTTTGCCTTGTACCACGTATGGGCTTTTCAAGTCACCAGAAAACTTAATCTGCGATTCGAAGAGCGCTTGGCCGAACGCACTCGAGTTGCTCAAGAACTGCATGACACCTTGCTGCAGGGTGTGCTGAGTGCATCCATGCAACTTCACGTGGCTGTTGACCAGTTGCCTGAAAGCTCGCCCGTTCGTCCGGCCCTTAACCGAGTTCTTGAATTGATGGGGCACGTGGTCGACGAAGGGCGGAATACGCTTCGAGGTCTGCGGCCCTCAATAGACAAGCCACAGGACCTCAAGAATTCGCTTTCCCGCGTTCCCGAAGAGTTGGGAATGCAAGAAGGAGTTGATTTTCGCGTGGTTGTGGAAGGGTCGTCCATGCCATTGCGGTCAGTTGTACGCGATGACGTTTACAGCATCGGACGGGAAGCTCTGGTCAATGCATTCCGCCATTCCCAAGCCAAGAGGATTGACGTCGAACTGGATTACGCCCCGGGCCAGTTGCGAGTCCTTGTCCGCGACGACGGGTGCGGGATTGATACCCAAGTTCTCGAATCCGGCCGTGATGGGCATTGGGGGCTGTCAGGCATGCGCGAGCGAGCCATAAGAATTGGCGCGAGACTCAAAGTCATGAGCCGCGCTGGCGCAGGAACTGAAGTTGAGCTTCGCGTTCCTGGCGACATTGCTTTCGGATCGGCCTCTCCGGTTTCGGCGTCAAAGTGGCTCACCGGTCCCTATCACTGGCACGGTCGGAGAAACGATCGTGCATCTGAGCGGCAAGAGGGTTGAATCTCATAGCAACGCCAGATGACCGACGCGGCAAAAATTCGGGTCTTCAGCGTGGATGATCACCCTCTTTTGCACGAGGGGCTTGCCATCGTGATAAAGAATCAGCCGGATTTGCTCCTGGTGGCCGAAGCATCCAATGGCCGCGATGCCATCCTGCGGTTTCGGGAACATCAGCCGGACGTGACTCTGATGGACCTTCGGCTCCCTGATATGAGCGGCATCGATGCGATGATTGCGATTCGCTCCGAGTTTCCCGAAGCACACATCATCATGCTTTCTACCTTTGGCGGCGACGTGGAAATCCAGCGAGCGCTCCAAGCCGGAGCTCGGGCCTATGTGCTCAAAAGCATGCCTCCAAAAGAACTCGTGGAAATCATTCGTCAGGTGCATGCGGGGAAAAAGCGAATCCCGCCGGAGATCGCCGCGAATCTGGCTGAGCACTACAGCGACGAGGCTCTCACTGGACGCGAAGTAGAGGTTCTCGCACAAATCGCTGGCGGAAACCGGAACCGTGACATCGCAGAAAAGCTCTTCATCACCGAGGAGACTGTCAAAGTGCACATCAAGCACATTATGGAAAAGCTCGGCGCGGCTGACCGCACCCAGGCAGTCGCCATCGCGGTTCGCCGCGGAATTATCCAGCTTTAAGACACCCACTTTCATTCAGATACCACAAAAGTGGTATGAAAAATCTCCGAACAGGTGGGATTCGTTAAACCCGCGAAATCTTTAGACTAAATGCAGATAAAGGGCGGGTTGCATTGCACATGTTCTCTACATTTTTCGACGGATGGCCCGGGGCAGGTATTCTGCTCTTGCGGGCGGCCGTCGCCTCAGGGCTTATCGTACAAAGCATCTCTTACTTCGCTCGTAACCCTGCGCCAGGTTTGCTGAGCCTGGTTCTTGCTGTCATCGGCGCCTTACTGTTGATTGGCTGTCTGACTCGATTCGTAGCGGTCGTCGCGGCGCTGCTCTGCCTGGCCAGCATGTTTGCGTGGTTTCCGGGTCCGTGCGTCGGCATTTTTGAGAGCCGTACGACGACCGCTTTTGCCATCGTGACCGCAATGGCTTTGAGTTGCCTTGGGGCGGGTGCTTTCTCCGTCGATGCAAGGCTGTTCGGGCGGCGCGAGGTCATCATCCCCAAAAATCCGCCCTACTCCAAATGAGGTACATCCTCACGAGCTAGTTGTGGTAGGAAAAATCCTACACCCATTCGGACACTCATCGCCCCGTGAAAAGGGCTTTCATCTGAAAACGAAATCGGCAGGCGCTCGATGCCAGACAGCCAGTATGTTGTTCTCATTCCCCTCCGATTCTGAATCGCATCCCCGCCCTGACGTTCGCACCCAGTGCGGGGTATCCGACTACTTCCTGGTATTGCTTGTCGAGGACATTTTGTAGGGTTGCATAAGCTGTGACGCGAGAAGTAAGGGCGTACCAGCCGCCCAGATCCACGCGCACGTATCCGGCAGCGTGAGTGATGCCGAAGCCAAAGAAATCAGAGTCTGCACGCCTGCCAACAAAGCTTGCTGCCAGATCTCCTCCCCATCGCCTTCCGAGATAGGTGAGCAACGCCGTGGCCGAGTGCTTGGGACGGCGTATAAACGGTTGTCCCGTCGCCAGCAGAGGATCACAAAAGTTCGCCGCCGTACACAGAGGAGCCTGCAAAATTTGCGTCGAGGTGTAGGTGTACGCCGTATTCAAAGACAATCTCGATACGATCCTCGCCTGCAGCTCAACTTCAGCCCCATGGGCGAAGGACTCATTGACGTTCACGTATTGGCCAACGAAGGTTGTGGGGCTGGACGCAAATTCAATCTGATCGCGAAACAGATTGTTGTAGTAGGTCGCAGTCAGTGAATATCGACCGCCAAATAGATTCTGCTGAATCCCCGCTTCGAAGGCGCGATTCGTCTCCGGCTTCAGGTTCGGATTGGGGATCGTAAACGGTCCGCTAGCGAAGGACTCTTCGAGCAGGGGCTCTTTGATTCCGGTTGCGTAGGAGAAGCGTAAGCGAGTGCCCGAGAATATCTGGCTTCCCCGCAAAGCTTGCAACGTCAGCGCAACCCGCGGCACTCCTTTATTCCCAAAGCTGCCATTGTGCACGAAGCGCGCACCCGCGACCACGGACAGCCGACCCAGGGTGAGCTGTTGCTGGCCATAGATCTCATGATTCAAACGCAAACCGTGATCTAGGGGAGGCGACGTTAGATCGCCTACGAATCCATTTTCGTCTTCGAAGCGGTATCCGATGGTGGTCTGTGCCCAGCTCCGTTCCACATATTGGCCCTGATATTCGAATCCGGCGCGATTGAGGTCCGCGATGCTGTGAAAGGGAAGATCAATATTGCCGAAGCTCGGCGAAATCCTCCCAGGATCAATCACGTTGTCCACGTTCGTGCGCTGCTGGTGGTACTCGAATCCGGTGAAACGGTGCTGCCAACGCGAGGGCCCGCTGACATTCAGTTCGACGCTGCCTAACGAGTCATTCAGCCGCGCGAACTGATCCAGATCCGGCTGCATGAGCGGATCTCCGTTGAAATTCCACTCCCCTTGCACGCCGGTCAGGCTGTTCGAATGGCGTCCGCGTATGCGAAGAGAGATGCGGTCGTTAATCGCGAATCCGAGATTCGCACCCTGCAATGAATTCGAGTAATCATCATTCGGGCCTTGTCCGCTAGTGTTGAACTGGTCTCCAAAGATGTTGTAGTCGAAGGGGCCGCGCGCTCCGGCGAAGTTCAGATAGCCATGGGCGGTTCCTAAATTTCCACCATCGGCGCCGAAGCGCAGTTCCGGAACCGTTGTGCTGCCGGTGCTCGTCCAAACTTGCACCACGCTGGTCATGGCGTCGGAGCCATACAACGCGCTCTCGGCGCCACGCACAAATTCCAGCCGGTCCGCCTGCGCTAGGGTGAGCGTTCCGAAATCGAATCTTCCGCCGGGCTCGTTGACAGTGACACCGTCCACGATCACTTTGTTGTAGCGAGAGTCACCGCCGCGGACAAACAGCGACGACAGACCGCCCCGCTGGCCTTGTGTATCTACGACTGCGCCCGGAAGAAATCGTATGGCGTCATCGGCCGCGACCGGTTGCATGGTTTCGAGTTGTTCGCTGCTCAGGGTTTCGACATCTGCGCCCGCCGCTTCCGTTGGGACCGGAGTCCGCGTTGCAGTCACCACGACGGTCTCGGCCGCTCCCGCCAGCCGAAGCTTTACCGTGACTTCTGCAGCATCCGCGGAGAGCTCGGTGGTTGCCGTGGCAAATCCGGGGGCCAGCACTTGCACTTGATAGGGAGCCGACGCAGCCTCGCGAAATACCATCAGCCCTTCGGCGGACGTAGTCGCAACCGCCGCAGGAACCGTACTGCCCCGCGGAGTCAGCACTACCTGCGCCCCGGCCACCACCGCCGATTGTGGATCCACAACTTTGATTTTGATTTCGGCGGCTGAAGCTGCCGTCAACAGGCAAATCACACTCGCAAACATTCGAAAGAACCGCATGCACTCCTCCTTTGTCTCGCGAAAGGGGTTGGTGTGGACGGTTCGCGCCAGTCTCCTGGCTTTGCGAGTCAGGACAGTTCCACTGTCCGACGAATGCAACCGGCCTTCCCAGGGTTACCCAGTGACCGGCTACGAATTTCCTCGCTTACAGTTGCGCGGCAGCGCGGGATTCTCACCCGCTTCCCTCCTCACCTCAATGAGGACGCGCGAACCAAAGAAGTTGAGAAAGAACGAAAAACCACTTCCCGGATTCTGAACCAAGTTCTGAGCCAGAATCAAGGAAGTGGCATTGTAAATCAACCGCAACCATTTCTCTAATTTACCGTCACGCTGACTGGAGCCGATGGGATGCCGTTGGCGACAACCACCAGACTGCTGGCGCCGGTCTCCATGCCGGACGGGACATCGAAATTGGTCGACACAGTTTTCGTGCCCGTCGCAATCGCCATGGTGCTGGGATTGTGCGTGCGCGCATAGAAGACGTGCTTGGTCGAGTTGTTGGTGATGCGCACCAGCGCGTAGCTGCTGTTCATCTGGGCATCGTCCCCGTAAGCCGCGCCGTGCGTCAGGCCGTTGAACTGAGTGCCTGAGATCTTGTAGGTGCTGCCGCGAGTCACGCTGCTCGGTGCGGTTGTGATCTTTGGCGCCCATGAGCTTTGGAAGGTTCCTTTGGCGGTGTAAATCTCGGCATCGATAGTCGCGCCGTCCGCCAACGTGTAGAGGATTTGCCCAGTCGGAAGCACGAGCAAACGGCCAAGATACGAAGTGTTAAGGTTGCCTGTCTGCTTCGGCAACGGAGCTGAGTGGAATTTGGTTCCATCGAACTCGTAGAAGGAAACCGGGGATTGGAAAACCAGCGGGCTGGTCTCGCAGAGAATATTTCCATCGGGCAGGACGGCGGCGGGAGCATCGGCCATGTCGTCATTGTTCGGGAAATCAGGGCCAGCTTTCCATTTGCCTGTTTTCGGATCAAAGATCGCCGTGTGCCCCGCCCCGGTGCCGTTAGCTCCCATCGCAAAAACCGTGCCTTCGGGCCGCAACAAGGCAGGTCCAGTTTCTTCGCCAGCGCTTATTGACAGATCCACAATCGTGCTTCCCGCGCTGGTCCAGGTGCTGGTTTTCGGATCGAAGATTTCCGAGTTTGGCGTGTTCTGGGTGTCGACCAGCAGAACCTTGCCGCTGGGCAGTAACTCCATGCCCTCCTCCGCGAAGGAGTCCGACTTGCCCGAGCCTTTGAGAGTCCAAGTCAACTTCTTGGCATTGAAGAACGCCATTGCCTCGTCAAAGTTCTGACCCAACATGAAAGTTCCGTTGGGCAAAATGACTGCTGGAGAATCCCCAATCTCGCTCCATCCCGTGGGCGGCTGCACGTTCGTCCATTTGTCTTTCAACGGGTCATAGATGGCGCCCAGATTGGTTTCGTCGCCCTGCAGGAAGTTGTATTCTCCACCCTCAACCAGCACTCGGCCGTCGGGCAGCACTTGCGACGCGAAGTATAACGGCGCGTAGTCGGACGGCATCGATCCCAGTTGCTTCCATGTTCCCTTTAGATAGCTGCCGCTCGGGTCAGGCGTCAGCGACCACCAGTTCGGAGAGTTGTATTCGTGCACCATCGCCCGGCCATCGGTGAGCAGTAGCGCCGTATCGGTTTGGAAGGTCGGTGGATGTTTCAAGCTTTGCCATTTCTGTGCGCTGGCAATACCAGGCAAAGCCAGGCAAGCTGCGAGTGTGATTCCCAGTATTCTTGAGATCTTCATAATTTTGTCCTCGGTGATCATTTCCTCGGAGGCGGGTAGGAATGCAGGAGCCACACACACGTCGCCGCCACAGATGGGATGGGTAAAAGCGAACGAACAATTCGCCGCGAAACGTTAGCCTGAGCTGAGATCAAAGTCAATGCCGGAATTGTAAAAACTGAAACTCAGCTGTGAACATTTTTGTCAGTAAGCTCGGGTCAAATAATCTGGAGATGAGAAAATCCACTCGTCTTTCTCCCAGCACCAAGCCGGAAGAAAGACGAGCGGATTGAAGTGTTACTGACCGCTTTGTCGATACTAGTTTACCGTCACCTGCTTGGGAGCCGACGGAATGCCATTGGTTACGACCTCGAGAGTGCTGGCGCCCGTCTCCGTGCTTGCCGACACGGTGAAATGAGTCGATTCTGCCTTGGTGCCGGTCTGAACCGCGTACGTGCTCGGGTTGGTTGTCCTGGCGTAGAACACGTGGCCGCTCGCAGTGTTGGTGATACGCACCAAAGCGTAGTTGGTGGAATCCTGGAAGTCATCCCCATACGCAGCTCCGTTCGAGAGCCCGCTGAACTGCGTGCCCTTGATTACATAGGTTTTGCCGCGAGATACCGAGGACGGTGCGGAAGTGATCTTTGGTTGCCAGGCTGATTTGTAGGTCCCCTTCGGGGTAAAGATCTCCATATCCCCGCTCCAATCGGTGAAGAGCAATTGGCCAGTCGGCAGTTCCAGGAAGTGTCCGTAGAAGGCAGCGTCGCTAGCTGCGTTCGGCGGTCCCGCGATCTTCGTCAGTTTCTTCCCGTCCCATTCAAAGAAGACGGCACCGGTGTTGAAAACAGGCGGGCCGGTCATGACGAGAACGTTGCCATTAATTTCTAGGGCTGAAGGAGCATCGTCACAGGCCAACGCTACCCCGTTTACCTTGGGGATATCCGGGCCCGCCTTCCACGTCTTCGTCTTTGTGCTGTAGATCGCGGTATGGCCGGGATTCCCTGGAGGCGCGGCTCCAGCTGCGAAGACCGTCCCATCAGGCCGCAACACGAACGGTCCAACTTCTTGGGAGCTCGGATCTTCCAACCGAACTGGAATGACCCCAGGGGTAGTCCATTTCTTTGTTGCCGGATTGAATATCTCGTAGTGCGGCGCGTTGATCGCATCCACGGTCAGGATAGTTCCGTCGGGTAGGAGGCCCCAGCCCTCTTCGTCAAAGCGATCAGTTTTGCCCGTGTTTACGAGGTTCGTCCAGCTAAGTGTCTTAGGATTGAAGTAGGCCTGCTGAGTGTCACAGCAATTGGCCTGGGTGTAGGTGCCGTCGGCCAGCAGAATGGCCTGAGCGTCGCCGATGGTAGTCCAACCTGGGGGAGGGTTCACAGCCGTCCATTTGTTTTTCACCGGATCGTAGATTGCGCCTAAGTTGGTCCAGCATCCGCCGCTGCAGTTATTGTTGTATTCCCCCCCTTCAACGATATATCGGCCATCCGGTAACACCACCGAACCGAAGAATAACGGACCATAGGAACTGGAAGTCTTGGCGATCGGTGTAACGGTCCCGTTGAGGTAGCTGCCGGTTTTGTCTGGTGTCAGCTTGTACCAGTTCTGCGGATTGTTGTCCTGCTCGTCATGGAGCAGCACCGTGCCGTCCGTTAGCAGTGTCATCGCACCGGGTTGGAAATTGACACGCTTTAATGCTTGCCACTTCTGTGCGCTGGCAAGACCAGCCAACGCGAGCAGAGCGAGTAGGGAAATCCCGAGCTTTTTCAACATCTCCATATTTGGTCCTCTCCTGGGTTTGGGGTCCTCTATCGGCGGGTTCGGACGGGGGAGCTTCAGCACGTTGCCGCCACAGATGAGACTTGCGAACGATGAAAACAATCGCCGCAAGAATCTACCCTCAGAGCGCAGTGAAGTCAATGTGGCCTTTCTTCTCCTAACTACCGCACCCATCAAAAGCCCACCTGGGCGGGCATTCGCGCCCGGGCGCTCGGTAGCGGATCAAGCCGATTCTGTTAAGGTCAGCAGCGCCTGCCTCGAATCCCCAGCGATTGTCACTGTCCGTGCCACGATAATGTACGCATCCCCTCACAAGGGCGTAGAATGCTCCCATGATTCCTCAGGATCTGCTCAACATCCTGGTCTGCCCTGTGTGCAAGAAACCGCTGCTGCTCAAGGAAAACGGGGAAAGCCTGAAATGTACCGAGTGCCACCGTGTCTACCCGGTTCGGGACAATATCCCGATTCTCCTGGTGGACGAAGCGGTCACCGACCCTTCATGAGCTCTCCCTCGTAACCTTGAAGTCGAGCCAACTTGTCCCATTGTGGCTAGACCGCGCCCTTTTTCGTGCCAGAACGACATCTTGTGTCAACCTCCCCAAGGCGAGACTTGGTCGTTCTCCGGACTTCCCGATAGAGGAAAATTCGTCGCATTTACCGCAACTTATTGCACCGACATGGGTTTGACTAATTAAGACTTTCAGGCTCGAGCATTTACAGAGCCCGTGGGGACGCGGCATTAAAATTGCAAGCAACGTACGTGGCACCAAGGGACTCTAATAGGTAAGTGCAGGGCAGGGTCGGAGGTGAGACGGCCATGAACGATAGATATAAAGAGAGATTTTCGGTTACTGAACTGACAGCCTTGCGAAACGATCTGTTGCAGGGTGGCTTGATCGATTCGCGCGAGGCCGCCGAACTCTTACAAGTATTTCTGATGGGGAGAGGATACGGCGTTTCGCCGCAAGCGGCTTTCGATGCCGCCGGCCGCGTGGAAATGTCCGGCTGCTCAATCCCCGTATTACAAACCGAACTCGAGAACCTCGCATTGGTCATGTAATTCTGACCATGCAACTTTTTGCCTCTCCTCTGAGTCATATCAGGAGAGAGTGAAGTGAAAGTAGGAATCAAGATCTGAGGGGAGTCTCACAACCAAGTTAGTCCCCAAAGGGTGATGAAAGAGAAAAGCCGGGCTAACCAGCCCGGCTTTACTTTTTGGGACAAGGCCTTCCTTTGTGTACCTTCGTGTCCTTTGTGGTTAAGGAAGTTCAAAGGCGTCAACCACAAAGGACACGAAGGTACACAAAGGAAAAGCTAGAAGCAAAAACAGCAGACTTTTTCACTCGTAGCGCAGGCTCTCCACCGGATCGAGCTTGGCTGCCCGTGCGGCGGGAACGGTGCCAAATAAAATGCCCACCAGCGATGACACAACGATGGCCACAATCGCCGATAGCCCCGAGATCGGAATGCGGTACGCGGTAAAAAAGCGCACCGAAAAGGGCAATGCCAGCCCGATGATAACTCCCGCGAAACCTCCGATTAAAGAGATCAGAATGGCCTCTGACAGGAACTGAAAACGGATTTCGCGATTGGTCGCGCCCATGGCTTTGCGAATGCCAATCTCGCGGATTCGAGCGCTGACCGTCGCCAGCATAATATTCATAATCCCGATTCCGCTCACCAGCAGAGTCACGGTCGCAACCAGCAATAACACCATCGTGAGCGCGTTCGCTGTCCGATCCGCTACCGCGACCAACTCGGTGAGGTTGGCTACGTCGTAAACTGACTCTGCCCGGTGACGCGATTGAAGGACTTTGCGGATCTGTTCGGTCACCGGAATAACCATGGAGGGTTCGGCGGCGGAGAAGTAAATCTGTTTCACTTCCGGTGTATCGGTGAAATAGCGGCTGACGGTGTAGGGAATCACCATCGTATTGGAAGTCACTTCCGACTGCCCGAAGGTGTCCACCCGCTCTTTAAACGTGCCGATCACCGTGAAGGGCAACCCGCTGAGCTTCAGAATTTTTCCGACCGCTTCGTCGGTCGATCCGTATAGCTGTTCCGCGAGTTTTTGCGTGATCACTCCCACCTTGTTGTGCGCCTGCTCATCCTCAGCGTCGAAGAACCTTCCGGAGAGCACCACGAGATTGCGCACCGCGCTGTACTCCGGCAAGACACCGAGGACGCGAACGTCGCGTTCCTTGCCGTTCCCAACCGGAACGCGTTCATCCAACGCGACCACCGGAGACGCGGCAGCGATCCCCGACACCTCCTGCAATACGGCTCGCATGTCATCGATGGTCAGCAAGTCGGGACTCGTGTTCCCCGCCCCGCCCTGGTACTCGGCGTACACCATGTTAGCGCCGATCGCCTGGATCTGATTCAAGACATACTGCTTCCCTGTCATTCCGATGGTGACAACCAGAATGAGTGAGGCCGTGCCAATCACCATGCCCAGCGCGGTCAGCGCAAAACGTACCTTATTGCTACAGAAAGTATCGTAGGCAAAGCTGACAATCTCGCCCAGAACGACCTTGGGAGGATGACTGGCCGTCGCAGCGGCAGTAATGGGCATGTAGCTTAGATGGTACGCGGTGCCAGTTAGAGGCGCAATTGACGCCCGGGCTGCGTGTCTAATCTCAAATTGCAGACTCTGAGGAGTGCACACGTAGCCCCGGACGCCTCGTCCTGGCAGCCGAGCGAGAAACCAGTGGCGGGTTTACGAAGTAGAGCTGGCCAGCAAAAATTCGCCCTCTCCCCTCGGAGTAAGGAGGATTTATCAGACGGTCTGAGCCGCAGCAATAAAGCTGCGGCTTGACCTAAGTCTTACGGCTGGTTATCGCCGGCGGCGCGCGGACTTCTTTTTGCCGGCTTTCTTCGGCGCTTTCTTTTTGCTGCTGGATTTTTTCTTCGCAGCTTTGCGAGCCGGCTTTTTCTTAGCCGCCTTCTTGGGTGCCTTCTTCTTAGCCGGCTTTTTTGCAGCCGCCTTCTTGGGAGCCGACCGTTTCGCAGCTGGTTTGGACGACCCGCCTCCACCGCCACCGGTAGGGACCGGCATCGTGGGCATGGGCTTTTCGGCTCCGCCTTCGGAACCGGTTACACCCGGCAGTTCGGCTTCTTCTTCCTCTTCTTCTTCTTCAAAATCTTCTTCCAGCGATTCGCCGTATGCGCCGCTGTCGCCAAATTCGTCTATTTCATCGTCGCGTAAATAGAGGGTTTCGTGGTCGTTCATTGCTCCTCCTGTGAATTTTCCGGCTTCGCTCCGTGCCGGATGCCGTGCTCGCACTGCATGCGCTAAGAGTTAAAAAGACTACTGGAAATCTGTTTTGTCAGACTGAACGGGCCGCGATTATAGCACACTAGTTTTTCGCGTCGCAGTGACGCAAAACCGTTTGCGGCCCATCTGCAAAATGCATATTACACCGAAGTTGAATTCCTATTTCCGGTTTCGTATCCGGCATGCAAAAAAAATGAGAGTTGAATCTCACCTTTGAATTTTCCGATCGAAATAAACCTGGAAGCGCGCGCGACTACCTGCTGGGACTGATCACCAAAACCATCCCTGGCCTGAGATTGGCCAGATTTCGGTTGTTTTCTTTCAGAGCGTCCACCGTAGTGTTGTGCGACTTGGCGATGGAAGACAGGGTTTCCCCCCGCTGCACTTTGTGATGCACGACCGGCTTAGCGGACGTCGTGTGTAAGCTGCTCTTGGATTTCGACTTAGACGCAGCGACGTGTTGAGCCTCGCTGGTATCGGGCGCGACCGGCAGGTGGACATACAAAACACGCCGTCCGCGGACGCTGTCACCTTTCAGGTGATTCCAGCGGCGGACCATAGACGGCGGCACGCCGAAGTTGTCAGCCACGCTTTGAACCGTATCTCCCTTCCGAACTTTGTAGCTCGTCGCGCGGCGCGAATAGCCTGCGATTTCGTCAGCGGGATGTTTGCCTGGGGCCACTGGAATGATGAGTTCGCTTTCGGCGCGAAGAGTCTCAATTCCATCAAGATTATTCGCCTGCACGATAGCTTGACGGCTGGTGTGAAAAGTACCGGCAACCGAACTCAAGGTATCGCCCGGGGCGACTTTGTGATAGCGCCACCACACTCGCATGTCCGGAGGAATGGCGGTAATCGCGGTGAGATAGCGATCCTTCGTCCCTGCCGGAAGATGCAGTTCAAATTCGCGATCCTTAGGCGTTGTCAACCGCAACAAACTCGGATTCAGATCCTGCAAAGTAGTCGCTGAAGCATCGACGCACTCCGCTACCAAGCGAAGGTCTACGGGGTAATCGATCTTTACGGCGTCGTACGGAACCGGCTTCTCCGTAACCACTTTGTCCAGCCCATATTGCTCCGGGTTCTTGGCCATAATGGTCACTGCGAGAATGATGGGCACATAATTCCGCGTTTCCTTGGGCAATACATTCCGCTTGTACAGTTGCCAGTAATCCGCGTAGCCCGTGCGCTTCACGGCGTTCTGGACCGTGCCCGGACCCGAGTTGTAGGCAGCCATGGCTAGATACCAGTCGCCAAACTCGTTGTACAGGTCCTTCAAGTGGTGAGCCGCAGCTCGCGTGGACTTTTCGGGATCCTGGCGTTCGTCGACCCACCAGTCGCGCTCTAAACCATATCCCTTGGCGCGGCTGGCCATGAATTGCCACATTCCGCGGGCTCCAGCACGGGATAGCGCCAGAGGATGGAATCCGGATTCGGCCTGTGCCAGATAGATCAAGTCCTGCGGAACGCCCTCTTCCTTCAGAACCCGCTGAATCATCTCCTGATAGCGCCCGCTGCGAGCCAGCGCATGCTCCAGGGTTCCGCGTCCGCGACTCGAGAAGTAGCTGATGTAGCCGGCGACTGGATCCGTCATCATCAGAGGCAGGTCGGAATGCGTAGCTTGAACTTCGGCCTCGGCCTTGGCTTTGAGGTTCGGATCAACCGGGTACGTGACCTCGTTGGCTTCGTCAATCGGCGCGGGCTCCGATTTCTGTTGACCGAAACCGTCGCCCTCCTGCAAAGCTTGTAGCTCCAGGCCGTTGGCGCCATCGAGGACGCGGTCGAATTCCTGCTGCAACCGCTCGTCGGTACGCACATCCAAAGAACTCCCCAGCAACAGATTGAAGGCCTGATCGAAATTCTCTTTGGCAGATTCCAGATGTCCGGCTTTGTAGTTGTCCTGCCCGAGCTTGTATTCCTTCTCGACCTGCGCAATCAACTCAGCGACAGCATCAGGTTTAACCTCGATCTGAGGTTTTGCAGAAGGAGCAGTTTTGCCATCGGAGTTGGACTGCGGCGTGGGCGCAGTATTCGCGTTCAAAGCCGGCGGGGTGGATTTCCCTGCAGGCAGCAGGGTCGCCGGCCGCTGCGCCGTCTGACAGGCCGTGCCGCCCAAAATCAGCGCGGTAGTCAGAAGATATAGTTTCCGAATCCTCATATTTCTCTATAAGTTACTGTGAGGAACCCCGGCCTGCGAAAGACCATTTCATGCTACTACCCACATTTTGATGGGTCAATCAGCAACTCGGTTGGTCCGAGTTACTTTAGGAACAGCCCGAAATATTACTTCAGCGCCCCGCGCCGCGGCAACCATTGTGTGGGGAGGGTCATCGGGAGCGGGCTGGGTCACCTGTGTGGGACCGGGTCTTCGACCCGGTCAGGCCGAAGGCCGCAGTTTTCCCCGGAACCCGATACCGAATACTCGACGTGTGATTTTCTCGTAGGGCTGCCTTGCAGGCCGCGCCCGGTCGAAGACCCGGCGCCACGCAGTCAGCGGTCGCCAACCTCTCCGTCCTGAGCAGAACTGAGCAGCCTCCCATTCCATTCTGAATCTCCCGCGGCGCTGCAAGAATCGAAGTGCAGATGAAAGCGATCCAAGTAAAGCAAACCGGTGGCCCGGAAGTTTTGCAACTCACGGATTTGCCGATCCCGCAGCCCAAGCCCAACGAAGCCGTCGTGAAGATCGCGGCTTCGGGTGTGAACTTTATTGATGTGTACCAACGCGAGGGCAGATAGAACGTGCCGTTGCCATTTGTGCTCGGCCAGGAGGGCGCGGGCACAGTCACCGCCATCGGCCCAGAAGTGAAATCGGTGGAGCCGGGAGACCGCGTCGCCTGGACCAGCATCCTGGGCTCCTACGCCGAGTATGCGGCCGTCCTCGGCGAGCGACTGGTGCAGGTTCCGCAGGGCGTAAGCGATCAACAAGCGGCCGCAGTCATGCTGCAAGGCATGACCGCGCACTATTTGAGCCACGACACTTTCCCCCTCAAGCGCGGCCAAACCACTCTGGTGCATGCCGCCGCGGGCGGCGTAGGGCTGTTGCTGGTACAGATGGCGCACAACATCGGAGCCCGCGTGATTGCCACAGTTTCAACCGAAGAAAAAGCTAAGCTCGCGCGGCAAGCTGGCGCGGACGAGGTAATCCTGTACACGCAGGTGGACTTCGAGGCCGAAACTAAGCGCCTGACCGAAGGCAAAGGTCTGGATGTTGTCTATGACAGCGTGGGCAAGACGACTTTCGAGAAAGGTTTAAACGTGCTGCGGCCGCGGGGAATGATGGTTCTGTTCGGCGGATCAAGCGGACCAGTACCGCCGTTCGATCCGATTCAACTCGCGAAGGGTTCTCTCTACCTGACCCGCCCCACTTTACACCAGTACACGGCCACGACTGAGGAGCTGCGCGACCGGTCAAGCGCTTTGTTCAACATGATCGCCGAAGGCAAACTCAAACTCCGGATTGAACATACGTATCCGCTGGCCGACGTCGCCAAGGCACACCGGGATTTAGAAGGACGCAAGACAACGGGGAAGTTGCTGCTGATACCGTAACCGCGCTGAAGGGATTTTGTATATCCGACTTTCCGCCTCTGCGGCGGCTAAGCAAACCTGCGGCCATCAGCGGTATCGGATCCTTCATCACGTTGCGTCTGTTGCAGGGGTTCACCCTCGTTCACTTGCCAGACTCCATCAAACTTCACGAAGTACGGCTCGACCACAACGTTTAGGAAGTTTTCGGTCAGAAGGTCCCTAGCTCTGAGGAGTTCGCCACGGTGGTGTTCAGCCTCGGCATCACGATCTCCCTTGAAATGGGCCAGGCCCCCATAGGTGGCGCAGTCGGAATGGCTCGTGACCAGGATCCGTTTGGTCCCGTGTAAGCGGATTGACATTCTGACCTGCTCGAGAATGAAATCCTGTTCGAAATCATTGCGCGGCGAAGCCAGCGTCTTGGCTCCTCCGGCGACGACAATCATATCGACGCGCTCGATTCCCTGCTTCTTCAGAAACTTTCGTACTACCAAGCTGATGCGGTGATCAAAGCAGCAGAGCACGGCAGCATCCGCCACGTACTGCCCAGTTGGAGAATCGAAATGGAAGATCTTGCGCATCAAGCTTTTGATTCTAGCGGCTTCAGCGAGGAGAACGCTATCAATTGATTGTACGACCGGTTCCACCAAATGGCGGGTCTAAGACGAACGTTCCCCAACTAACTCTGCCAGGCGAAGTTTGATTAGCATTGCGCATCTATATGATGCGCAACTTCGGAAAGTCCTGCCGATAACGGGACGCGTCCAGCGTTATTAGCCGATCCGCCCGAAGAAGAGCATGAGCCGCCACCACGAAATCGACTATCATCCGCTTGGGCGTCCCCCCTCCTGAGCGGCGACGGCGTTGGGCATAAGCAACAAACCCGTTGGCCGCCCTTTGCCAAATCTCTTCATCGAGGAGGAACTCCACGAAGATGCCGGTGTCCCCGAGGAATTCCTGAACAAAACCTTGAGTCGCAGATGGGTATGCCAGCAGCTCGCAGTAAACGGGCGCACAAATGACCAGGCCACCCTCTCCTCGCGCCTTGAACAACACCGATTCGATGCCTCGCGCAGATGATTCGCCGGACCAGAGCGCGGATAGAACATTTGTATCCAGTGCCGTTCTCAATCCTGGCGCTTCTCCTCGTCCCGGAGCTCACTGATCCAGGCGTTGATCTCCTTCCGGCTACGAAAAGACTTCAACGCCCCCTTGTATTTCTCGAATGGATTGATCTCGCTGCGGAGCGGTCGGATTAGAGTTTGACCGTTTTCCACCACAAACTCCACGCGGTCGCCGGGGGAGAGGCCGATACGATTGCGGATCTCCTGGGGTACGGTCACTTGGCCTTTGCTGCTAATAGTGCTGGACTTCTTCATCTTTACTCGCTATCCTTACAGTAAAGAATATCAGACTTACCCACATCGTCAAGTTACCACGCTGTATCTAATATGCGCCTCAGCGCTTGCGAGTATAGGCTCGCACGTATTCAGGCGCGGTTCGACCGGGCATGAGTCTCGCGTCGTCAATTGGCTCCCCTGGAACCACGGTCAGTGGTATCACCCCTGCCCACGTAGAAAACGCGTAATCCGCTTCGTCGTCTATGGGAGGGCCTTGCCGCACTTTCGCTGAGAACTCCTCGATCGGCAACCGCATCACCAAAGTCGCTTTCAGTTCCTTCTCATTGGGCTGGCGGGACTCCGTCCAGCGGCCTGGAAGGATGTGCTCAGACAGCAGACGCAAAGCTTCCAACTTCTCCGTAGGATCGTTCACCGGCCGCGCGGTTCCCAGGATCACCACCGAGCGGTAGTTCATCGAGTGGTTGAAAATCGAGCGCGCCAGCACCAGTCCATCCAGCAGCGTAACCGTGACGCAAACAGCGACACCCTCATCGACGCGGCGCAGCATGCGGCTCGCAGCCGAGCCGTGGATGTACAGGCTGTCGCCCGCACGCCCGTAGCCGGTCGGAATCACGAAGGGTTGGCCATCCACCACGAATCCAACGTGGCAAATAAAGCCTTCATCCAAAATTTTGTAAGCGGCGGCGCGATCGTACACCGCCCGATCAGGCTCGCGGACCAGACGTGTCCGCGCACTCGGAGCAGAAGGTTGTGCCATGCAAGAGAAACTCCCAGCAATCGCGAAGGATGAAAGGATGAGAAGAGTGTAGCAGGAGAGCAGCACTCAACATTTCAGCACTGAGCATTTAGCATCCGGTTCTTTGGTTTGGCTGAGTGCTGATTCCTTGACTGCTAAGTGCTCCTCTTACCAATTCACCTTCATCGCAAACTGAAACTGCCTGGGATCATAAGCCGCCGTAGGCTGTCCAGCATTGGTCCAGAGCTGGTTCACCGACGCTACGTTGAACTTGTTCGCGATGTTGAAAATGTCCGTGATCAGATCAAGATTAATCCGTTCGCCAAAATAAACCCGTCGCGCGATCCGAAGATCGTTGAACACGGTCCAAGGTTGCACGCCGGCGTTGCGCGAGAGGTTGCCATCGAGCGAAAGCAGTGTGGTGTTCGAGGTCGCAGTAAAGCAGGGCTCCTGGAACAATCCTGTGGGTGAAAACTTGGACGCTACGATGGGCCCGCAAGCCGGATCGCCGGCGCCAGTCACCACGTTCGGGCGCGCCGCCGTGGGCGCGAACTGCAAGTTCGTGTTGTCGCCGGTGATCAGTAAGAATGGACGTCCCGATCCAACCTCGACAATGGGCGCAACCGTCCAGTTGCTGAGCAATTTCTTGGAAAAACCGTCTCCACCAAGCTTTCCCGATTGGAACACGCCGCTGAACACAAAACGGTGGCGCTGGTCGAACAAAGAGTTCGATCGCTCCAGCTGAGGGAAGTAACTGTCCTGCGGCGCCAGCGGTGATTGCAAATCAGTCGAGTCGTCAGTCGCGTGCGAATAGCTGTACGAAGCGAGAAATTCGTAATGATTCGAAAAGCGCTTGCGCAGGTTGCTGGTAAAGCCGTTATAAACCGAGCTCCCGTTGGAATAGTTCGCATCCATATCGCCGAAGGGGACGCAGTTGGCCAACGTGGCGGGATTACAAGCGGTGCTGAGTCCCTCAACCCCTAAAATCTGCTGTGCCAATCCCACACAGGGCGCGGCGGCAGGGACGGCGAGCAATGCCGCTGCAATCGCAGGATTCAGTCCCGAAGGCCGAAAGAAATTCGTCAGTGCTGCCGAAACCCAGGGCGCCCCGCTGGGATTGACGCCACACGGAGCCACGCCAGCTCCAACACTCAGCGGCCCCGCCGCCGCATTGGAAGTCGGGTCGCTCAAGGCCACCTGCCAGTTTTTTACCAGCAAGTCTCCGCGCACCGTGTTGGCGTTGATCGGCCGGTTAAGGTGCCGTCCGCCGTTAAAGATGTAGGCCAGACTCAAAGCGAAACCACCGCCCAAATCCTGTTCGAAGGTCAGGTTCGCTTGTTGGGAGTAAGCGTAAACAAAGTTCTTGGCCTGCGGATAGCCAAACGGCTGAAATGCCAATGGGAAAAACGTCGAAGGATTCAGGTAGTTCTGGTTCACGAAGAGAAAGGGATTGGCGGGGGAATTGCCGGTGAAGGGCGCAGGATTAAACCGCTGTCCGCTGGCTTGATATCCGGGAACGGTAGGCAGGCAGTTCGGCGCGTTCAGAATTCCCTGAAAAATATTGGTTCCGTTCAAACTGCCGGCGCCGGGCACCACGCTCGGGTTACACGGGCTTCCCCCGGGAAATAACAACTGCCCGCTCTTGGATCCGTCCGAAGCATCGCCCAGGAAATAAAGTCCGAGCAAAGGATGATCGTAGAAAATGCCGTAGGAAGCCCGCAGCACCGACTTGCCATTTCCTTTGGGATCCCAAGCCAATCCGATGCGCGGTTGCACATTGTTGGTATCGGTTTGAATCCCCTTTTGCAAGCCCAGCGAATTGTAGGCGGCCAGCGCCAACGGATCTGGCGGCGCAAACTGCGGCGGGAATTCCACGTCATAGCGCACGCCCAGGTTCAATGTAAGAGTGGGCGATGCTCGCCACGAGTCCTCGAAGAAAACGCCCAGGGGCTTATTGGAGAATGTGTCATTCGGATTGCCAATGCCTTGAATAAAGTCCTGCGGAACCCCCAAGCCATAGGATTGCAGCCCGGAAAGCCCAGGGATAATTTGCTGCAAGCTCGGCGGCAACAAATTGAAACTTGCACTCGGGATCACCTGGCTTGCAGTGAGCGCGCCAAAGTCATACACGCCGCCGTAATTCACGGTGAACGTCGCCGTGGTTGGAATGTAGTTGAAGTCCACGCCGAACTTCATGCCGTGCCGTCCTCGGGTCCAGGAGAAGTTGTCGGTGAACTGGTACCGCTGTTCTGTGCGTTGAATGTAGGAATAGGGCTCGCGACCGAAGTACGCGAAGCCAGGAATGTTCACCGCCACATCTGAACCGCCAGGCGCGTTCGAGAAGAAGTAGGACAACCCGCGCCGCGCATACTGAAAACGAAACTCGTTGACCTTATTATTGCCAATGGTCCATGTGTCCTGAAAAACTCCAGCGACGTCGCGATAAGTCTGTTGGGAAGTCCTCGAGAACGAGTTCTGCCCAAAGGTCTGATTCTCGCCATTCACCTCTATGCCGGTCACGGTGCTGGGGCTGACATTCGCCCGCAATGTGATCCGATGGTTGGTGCTGAGGTTGTGGTCGATTCGTAGTGAATACAGACTCGTACCCTCAAAGATGGGGAAGTTCCCGACCTGTGCATTCAGCGTCTGGAACGACGCAGGCAAACCGTTGCATTGCGTATTGCCCGAATTGCATGAACTGGGGAACTGAGTCAGCGGACTGGTTCCATTCGCCGGAATCGGAATTGCGTGCAGTTGCGCCAGCAATCCAAACGACTGCGGATATGTTCCGTTCAAAGCAATCGCAGAAGAACCTCCTGCCAGAAAAGCGTATTGCTGCAGGAACGGCTGGAGTTGCGCCGGAAGCGGTGCACTCAAAAAAGCAGCCTGTTGCGGCGTAACTTGGATATTGAAAGTTCCCGGAGGCGCAAGGCCCGGAGCGAAAATGTTGGTCGCGTCAAACGGGACAAGTCCAAAGTTGTCCTGACCAATACTAGCGAAGCCCGTTTCATGCCGCCGCGTGACTTCATAAGCAAAGTAATAGAAAGTCTTGTCTTTCTTGATCGGCCCACCGAATGCCGTCCCTGCCTGCACGCGCGTGTAAGGTGGCTGGGACACATTGCTGAATGGGTTCGTAGCTTGGATGTACCGATTTCGCAAGTAGCCGTAAACATCACCGTGGAATTCATTCGATCCCGAGCGCGTAATGATGTTGATCACGCCCCCGGAAGCCCGCCCGTACTCGGCCGCGTAACCGTTAGTAATAATCTGAAATTCCTGCACTGCTTCTTGCGAGACCGTGGAGCGGACCCCGTTGGTCGCGTTGTCGATGGCATCCGCTCCATCCACATTCACCAGATTCGAGCGCGCCCGCTGCCCGCTGATATTGAGCCCAGACGTGGGCGCCGCTCCAATGCTCGGAGCGTTATCTCGCAGCACCTGCGAATCCGTCAGCGCGAAGTTGATGTAGTTGCGCCCATTGATTGGAAGGTTGTCGATGGCCTTCTGCTCAATCGTGTCCGTGGTCGAAGTGCGGCTGGTCTCAACCAACTCAGCCGCGGCGCTCACATTGACTACTTCCGCGGTACCCGCGAGCGAAAGCATCATGGGCAAATCCGCCACCTGTCCCACCGTGATACCCACATTCGCAACCGTGCTTTTCGCAAAACCCGTCGCTTCCGCCGTAACCTGGTAAGTGCCCGGCGGCAGCAACAGGATGCTGTACTCACCTTGGCCGTTCCCGGTTCCAGAACGCTCGAGCCCTTTCGCTTGGTCTCGCGCTGTCACCGTGGCATTGGTCACTAGGCTACCCTTGGGATCCTTCACTGTGACGTGCAGGTCGCCGGTAGCCGCGCCCTGAGCGAATCCGAATAAAGTCAGCCCCAGCATCAGGACGATCAGCGAGACAAACTTCCGCATGGTCATAAAATTTTCTCCAAAAGATGACGGACAAGAAAAATGCCCGCCTTTTTGCGGGCAGAAGGCAACAGCCAATCCGAATTTGTCGGCAGGCTTCAGAACAAACATTCTTGAGAAGGCGCGCTCGGCTGCTTTGTACATCAAGCCACAAGCAGAAGCAAGCGAGATTACTGAGCAGTATCGGGTTGGTTAAATGCAGGCGCGAGCGTCATCGCTCGTGCGGCGGACGCCGACCATCTTCCCTCCGAAATCGACGTCAGCCATTACGACTAATACCTAAACTTTCTTCCGCCACCGTCTTCAACGCCCAAGCCATGCGGGGCGTATTGTGAGCGATGCCAAAACGCCCGCGCGCGTCCAGCAAAATCATTCCGCCATGTCCATTCAACCGCGCCTGCAGATAATTGATCGCCTCGGCCGCCACCCACTCCGGCAAACTGCCCGAGGCCACGCGGTCCGCCGCCCATTTCGCCAGAACCAGTTTCATGATGGGCTCGCCCCACCCTGTAGTCGATGCTGCCGCAGTCTTGTTGTCGGCGTAGCATCCACATCCGATCAAAGATGAATCTCCGAGACGGCCAGGAGCCTTGTTGAGCGTCCCTCCAGTGGAGGTTGCAGCCGCGATGTTTCCGTTTCGATCAAGCGCGACCGCGCCTACAGTGTCGTGAGCCAAAGTCGGCGCGAACAGATCCGGCTTGTCCGCCGCAGTCTGCGCCTGGAATTCGCGCAAGCGCTCGACCTCGCGCGGAATGATGAGGTCTTCGTTCTTGCACAGAGGAATGCCATGCTCGGCCGCAAACTGCTCGGCGCCCTCCGCGACGAAGTATACATGCGGGCTCTCGCTCAGGATTTTTCGAGCCGCGCGCACCGGGTTGCGCAAATGCTCCACGCAGCCAACGCCTCCGGCGCGCAAAGTAGCGCCCTCCATAATCAAAGCATCGAGTTGTACTTTTCCATCGCGGTTGAGAAAGCTGCCGCGCCCGGCATCAAAGGTCTCATCGTCCTCCATGACCACGACGGCTTCCTCGACCGCGTCGGGCGACGAGCCGCCACGCTGCAGCACTTGCCAGCCCGCGGCCATAGCGTTTCGAACTCCGTTAAGATGCGCCTCGACCATATCATCCGGAATCGCCCAAGCGCCTCCATGGACAACCAAAACAGGATCAGTCGACAAGAAAAATCCTCCCTGGAAAATGACCGATCAGTCTAACACCGTGGGCAAAGGAGGCGCCGCGCGAGCTGCGTGACAGCGAAGGCAAAAGCTGTAACTACGAAGGACACAACGGTACACAAACGAGGGCATTCGCAAAAACGCAAACCGGGACGTCCATATCGACATTGCTACATTTTGTGTGACACTAGCATTTGCTCGATGATCTCGATGAGCATTCGACTGGCGTCTGCGTCAATCGGCCCTTGCATCGCTTGCTGAAATTTGCTGGCCCGTTCCTTTTGATCAAGGTAATAAACGACGGCAGGTAGGACCCGGCGCACTTCAGCGCAGAGGGCGCGTAAATGCATCAGACCCTCGACATCCAGATCTTCGGATTGCAATTTGGATATCTCTCCGACCAACTGTTGGATCTCGCTCTTCCAGCGATCGAATTCGGTTTCATACTTCAGGAAGTACTCGGCGTCTCCCACGATCAGCAGTTCCAGCGTTTTCAAATCAGCCGGCATCAGCGGCTTTCCGGCTTTCAGTTTGGACAACAACGACGCGAAGTTCATCTTCGCCTGAAAAGCTTCCCGTGCTTGCCCTTCGAGTTCTTCGACCTGATCGCCCAAAGCACCATAATTATCGGTGCTTTCAGCCTGGCTACAGCGGGACGCGAGTTCGAGCGTTTTCCGAATCGTCGTGTTGAGTTCCGGGACTTCACCCATAGAAGCGCCTCTCCGATGACCGAATAGTCTAGCACTTGGACATTGCGCGCCATCACCGCGTCCGCGCTGTGCAGCCACCACAGCGAACATTCTGCGGCAGATCTGTTCGCCGCCGAATAGAAAGTGCATACGCAAGCATTTTTTTATTGACTCTCATTTGGAGCCGTACTAATCTCGGCGGCACTTCGGACTGACAGTTTCTGCGCCATCTTCGCTGGGCTGTGAGCATTGTGTCTTCCGACGTGGCGATACACTTCGCTCCCACCCAGAAAATTTGCGTTGGGTGAACTTCCGCGTCGACCGTCAAGACGACTTCACTGGAGCATGCTCCATGACTGGATGCAGCTTCGCGCGCTATTCGTGTGCCTGAAGCTGTCCACCCAAAGAGCCTTCACCCGCCACATTTTCGCGGACTCAACAGTAGCCCGCGTGGCGGAAATCCCCGGGGGTACTTCATGGGGCGCAGATCAAAGGTGAAAGCGATCAAAAATTCGCCAGACACTTAGAAGGAGGAATTGTGATCAAGACGAAGCTCGCATCAGTTTCGACTTTGGCAGTGCTGTTCCTCGCCGGAATAGCATTCGCTCAAACCGACCCAGGAGTTCAGAGCGCCAACCGCGGCACCGGCGCGACCATCATTACCAGTGACCCAAACGGATTCTTGCCGTTTTTCCAGGACGGTCAAATTCGCTTCCAGGACGTGGAGGCGGTTTCCGGCGGCAACAATATCGGTCTGGGACCGCGATTCAACTCGAACAGCTGCGTTTCGTGTCACGCGCAACCTGCAATTGGTGGGACCGGTCCTGCCAGCAATCCCCAATTCGCCTTTGCGGGCAGCCCCGTCGCCCCTAAAGACCAGACCCCCTACTTCATTACTGCCAACGGCCCCGCTCGCGAAGCCCGGTTCCCGTTCTTCTTTAACGCGAACGGCACCGTCAACTACAACGCTCCCAACGGCGGAGTGGAAGACCTCTTTACGGTCAGCGGCCGCACCGATGCCGGCAACTGCAACCTGCCGCAGCCCAGTTTCAGTTATGCCGGGCAAGTGGGCAACATCATCTTCCGTATTCCCACGCCAACCTTTGGCGCGGGCCTGATCGAGAACCTCGACGACTCAACCTTGTTAAAAAATCAGGCGAACAACAATAACAACAACCTTGGCATTTCCGGCACCTTCAACCACAACGGCAACGATGGTACCATCAGCCGTTTTGGCTGGAAGGCACAGAACAAGTCGCTGCACATCTTTACCGGCGAAGCCTACAACGTGGAAATGGGCATCAGCAATGAACTCTTCCCCCAGGACCGTCCACTGCCTGGGGAGGACCAGCAACTACTCGGCCTTCCGTCGAGCTGCCTGAATCTCTCCCAAAAGGGTTATCCGGAAGACACGTCGAACCCAAACTCTACGCCGCAAGCAGCAGTTCTGGACGACGTCTCCGCCTTCGCCAATTTCATGCGCTTTCTGGCTCCGCCGCTACCCGGTGGAGTGATACTGAATGGACAGCAGGTTTCCGCCAGTACTATCACCGCTGGCGGCCAGTTGTTCAACGCCATCGGCTGCGCGGTCTGCCACAATACGTCGCCCGGTTCGACGCAGGCGTCGAGCTTCGTTCCAGCGTTGAGCAACGCCCCAGTGAATGCGTTCTCAGATATCGAGATCCATCACATGGGCGGCGGCCTGGCAGACAACGTCTCCCAGGGCGGCGCCGGCGGCGACCAGTTCCGCACTGCTCCTCTGTGGGGCCTGGGACAGCGAATCTTTCTCCTGCACGATGGCCGCACTACCAACCTGAATGCCGCCATCGAAGCCCACGCCAGCAACGGCAGCGAAGCCACTCCTGTCGAGGACAATTTCGACAGCTTAAGTCCCACGCAGCAGCAGGAAATTTTGGACTTCCTGCGCTCCCTATAACTAACAATAGCCACGGATTTACCCAGATGGACACGGATTCAAGTAAGAATGATGTCCGTGAATATCGGTGGAAATCCGTGGCCCAGTTCCTGGCGAAGGAGAAATATGCAGCGTCGATTGTTCTATCCTTCGGTCGTTCTCGCCGCTTCGTTGCTTGCCTCGGGTCAAAGCGCCCCCAAGAACGGCGGCGACTTTTTCAACGGCACACCGCCCCCGACGAAAGTTCCCACCGGAGTCATTCTGGTCAAGGGAGCATGGCCAAGTGCCAGCGACTCCGAAACGCCCATCCCCGAAGGCGGAAGCGTAACCAACAACGTCTTCCGCGACCAGTATTTCGGAATGACCTACGCTCTGCCCAAGGACTGGACCGAGAAATACAAAGGTCCGCCTCCATCCGACAGCGGCCGCTACGTGCTGGCGCAACTTAGCCCTGCGGACACATTCAAAGGCCCAGCCCGAGGCAGCATCCTGATCACCGCCGAGGACATGTTCTTCACCACCCTCCCCGCCGCCAACGCCCTCGAGTTAGTCAATTACTCGAAGGACAATCTACAGTCCGACTACAAGTTGGAGCTGTCACCGACGCCAACCAAGATCGGCGGCCGTCCCTTCACGTTCTTCGCCTATCGGTCTCCCATAGCCCAGCTGCATTGGTATGTGCTGGCAACCGAAATCCGCTGCCACGCGGTGCAATTCGTGCTGACCAGCCGGGATACGAAACTACTGGAAAACCTAATGCTGGACCTGAACAAGATGGAACTCCCTGCCGAAGCCAATCCCACAGCCGGCACCGGAGGCGGCGATGTCCCCGTCTGCATTAAAGACTACGCAAGGGATGAAAACGTGCTTGCCCGCGTCGATCCAATCTTCAGTGAACACAAATTCAACGCTGTTCCCGTCCGGATCATCATCGACAAAGAAGGTAGAGTAAAACACATCCACTTTCTAAGCGCCTTCCCCGACCAGGAAAAGGCCATAACGGATGCCTTCAAACAATGGAAATTCAAACCGTACCTGCGGGATCGCCATCCGGTGGAAGTAGAAACCGGAATCATGTTTGGACGCGCCCCGCATCCGGCAACAAATTCAAACCTAGCGACGGAATGATCAAAGCAAGGCGAGATCGTATCTACGGCGCGATCAGTCCAACGACGGTCGCGCCGAACCCCCTAGCAGCGACGTGTTCAAATTGAAGATATTGTGGTTGCCTTCGGGTCCACCCCAGGCAAACATCATAGAGACCATCGGGAACGCGCCCGCCCGCAGTGTCAGCCCGGCGGCAAAGCTGTGCCTTAGATGGCTGAACCCCAGATCGCCTCGCGTGAGCGCGACCCTGCCCTGATCTGCCATGAACTTCAAACCAAACGGCCCCCAGATCGAATGCTCAAAGCTTTCCTGCAAGAGCAGAAGATTGGGTGCCCGGAACCGGTAGTCCTGATAGCTGCCGAGCGCCAACTGGCTGTTGATGTCCTGCCCGCCCAAGGTCTGCTGAAGATAGAAAGGCACAATGCTGCTTCCCGAAGTGATCGACTCCGAGAGCAGCAGCCGCACTCCAATTGAGCCGTTCAAATTCCGCGTGTGCGGAATCTCCGGGCATGGGTCGTCCCCATGCGCGCAGGAATCAGGGCCGAGTTCCCCGCTGGGCGCCAACTGCGACGTTCCATACAAAGAGTAAGTGTGATCGAGGTCCACCGTCCACCGCAGAAAAGAGTCGTGCGAACTCGACGGCGCAAAGAACTGTTGAAATTTCCCCATGTAGTTCAGCTGCAGATTTCCAATCGCCGGCTTGATGCGCAGGCCTTCGCCAAGCTGAGCGAATCCCGGCTGACTGTTCAAGCCCGGCGCCGTCGCATCCGTATACATGGTTTCAATCGACGGCGCGGACTGCCCGTGCTCTCCCCGGATATTAATAAAGCGCCCATTCAACTCTCCCAGCAATGCGAGATTCAGCCAATGGATCGCTTTCAACTCAAACACCGGTTTGATCGCGCTCACCCCGACAATAGTCTGGCTCATCCCGAACAGAGACTTTCCGGCCAGCGTGCTGTTATTGCCCAGGCCAAAGAAGTTGACCTTGTTCAGAGAAATTGACTGCGCGTAGAGATCAAAGACGGTATAGGGATGGGTGGCGCGAAGCTTCTCCTTTGCCGGCGTGTGCACCATCTTCATATAACCGCCCGCACGCCACGCACCGCTGGTGGCGCCGACCGCATCGAAGTCCCAACTCATCCGCCAATTTCGCGTATTCTTCGACCAGACGAATGCTCCGCCGAGTCCAAACCCATTCTGCGGAGGCATACTCCCAGCCGCGATGTGAAGCGGGTGATCGGTAAAGAGCGCATAGGGGCAGTTAAAGCTGAAGCTGCTGCATGACTCAGACACGCGCGTTTCCTCGCCCCGCAACTCAGCGTGAAACTTGCTTTCCTGTGACCATGCCGCCGTGCATGCACTCAGCACCAACAACGCCACGCGCCACTGCATACGCATTGCCAAGAGAATCTCCTCTACTTCTTTGCCCGCTTGCTGCTTTTCGTTTTGCTCTTCCGTTTCGGTTGTTCCGCCGCAGCGGCAATTTCCAGCCCGCGCCTGGGTGCGCGTTTTGTCCGTCGCTTCGCAGCATCGGCATGGGCCTGGTGAATTGCTTCGGTCACTTCGCGAATGTACTCAGCCGCCTCGCCTTCGGTCTTGATGGCGTGAATATAAATCTCACTCCGATAGCGAAGCGGGAGCCGGCTCTCCGCCTGCTGTAGATGCGAGACCTGCGCCAGTATCAGCGCATTGGCCGGACGGTTCGGATTCATCGCCTTCGGCGATGGCCTGGGAACATGGATGACGTTCATTCTGGTCACTCCGCTCTAAATATCAAACGTTGGACAATCGTCCCGCATCGTCGCCAGCGAAAGCAGATTGCGGTTCGGATCAACCGGCTGCACATTCGGCTCGATAAAAACATCGGCATTCGTTTCTCGGGGAGAGCACGGTGCGGACACTTGAAAGAATTTGGCCACCGTCCCCGGAATCGAAGCGTGATCGAAGACCCGGTCCACCACCGTGTTCGGTGGGATCCACGGCGAGATCAGGACTGCGGGCACGCGCACGCCCAGGCGATCGAACTTGAACTCCATCCCAGTTCCCGTGTTATTCGCCGCCGCCGTGAATTGGTCCGGAGCGCACGCTGGCGGCACCACGTGGTCGTAGATGCCTCCGTGCTCGTCATACACCACCAGTAGTGCGGTGTTCGGCCACAGGTTCGGGTTTTTCCGAATGTGCATGTACACTTCAGCAATCAAGAACTCTCCCGCCTGCACGTCATGATCAGGATGCTGGTCGCTGGCCACTTCCTCGCCGCTGTCGGTGTCGTGGTCGTTATAGTTCGGCTCGACGAACGAATACTCCGGCAGCAAATTCTTGTCGCAGTCGCTCAGGAATTGCTTGTAGGTTCCGAATAACTCCGGCTGGTTCTGCAGCAGGTTTGCGACCTCCATGGTCGAGCTGGTCGTATCGTAGTAGTACACCTTGGCCGTGTGCTTCGGAGTCGCGTTGATGAGCCGCGTGTAAATGCTCTTGAAAGGCTCGATGATGTCGAACGGATTCATATCCACCCGGCCGAACGACGTCCCATAGTGCGCAAATGCCCGGTTGCAGATCGTCGGCCCCGGAATCGAAGCGAACCAGCGGTTGAACACCGCAAACTGCAAGGCCAGTTGGGTCAGCACCGGCAAGTCGCTTTGCTTGAAGTAGTACATGATTTTCTGCGAGTGCTTTACATCCTGCTGCTGGTTGAAATAGCTCTTGACGAAACCCTGCATGTTGGCCACGCGGGACGCGCTCGTGTCCCCGCCAAAGATTTGCAGATCGACCGCCGGAAAGTGGTGGTCCGGATCAGGATCAAGCTGCCCCTGAAATTCCGCCAAGGGTTGCGGATTGACAGGCGCGCCGGTTGTATCCGGATTGCTGAGCGAGCCAGTAATTCCGTCGATCTTCGGATTCACCGCAGTCAGCGATCCCAGTATGTGATCGAACGATCGGTTTTCCATCATCAGCACCACGATGTGTTTGAGGCTGTCCAGTCCTGGCGGCATAGGCTAAATGTACTCCGGAGTGTCAAACATGCGATCCCTTCAGTTAGTGACCCCCACAACCGAAACGTTACAGGTCGTTGTCACCGCAGAGCGGATCAGGGGATGCCAGCACCCGACCGAGCGCTGTCCACCCCAGCACTGTCCCCCCGAACGCTCTCATCCCGACCGCTGTCATCCTGAGGCCCACGCCCTTTGTGGGCCGAAGGATCTATGCAATCCTCGGCCCGAGCGACACTGATGCCGGAGTCCGCAGATCCTTCGTTGGGAGTTTTTCAGCGATGCCGCGACTGCTACATAATCAGTAGCGCCTTCAGGCGCTGCCGGTCGCATTCACGCTGTCATCCTGAGGCCCGCGCCCTTTGTGGGCCGAAGGATCTATGCAATTGGCCCTAGCGACACTGCCGCCGGAGTCCGCAGATCCTTCGTTGGGAGTCCTCAGCTTCGCCAAGCACTCCGCTGCCACGTTCGCTCTCCAGCATTTACTGAAACCAGCGAAATAGGACAAAACAGTGAATCACAAAAATCTTGTCAATAGGCAAAATTTACGCGATCGACCTTAACTCATTGCATCTAACCCAAATATAATTTCGGCAAACATGTCACATCTCCCTATTTCACATTGATATAATAGAAGCAGACAGTCAAAGAAAGGGACGCGGCCTCTCTAGGCCGCGTTTTTTATTGCCCTATGAAATTCAAGAACACGATCGAACATTGCAAACGTCGCGGCGAGTGGGCCGAGCTGCAGTTTATGGCGAAAGCTTCAAAACAGGGCTACCACGTCTTCCGCCCCTGGGGAGACTCCGCCCGCTACGACGTGGTCGTCGAAACCCGCGGCCGCTTCATCCGCGTCCAGGTTAAATCCACCACCTGCCAAAGATTCCAGGGATCCCAAGGCTTCTACGTCTGTAACGCCAGGCCAAGCACCAGCCGCAAGGTCTACAGAAGAGGCGAGTTCGACTTCCTCGCAATCTACGTAATCCCCGAAGACCTGTGGTACATCCTCCCCGCAAAACTAATCGTAGGCGGCAAACGCAGCACGGTTCACATCTTCACCACCAGCCCCCAAAGCCGCTACCTCCCCTACAAAGAAGCCTGGGACCAACTAAGCAAACACCGCCGCCGCACCACGGCACAATCCGACCCGGATCAACCCGAAGACAACGTCTAAATTCTGACGCCGCGATCTGCAGCTGTCGCCTACAGTTTGGCGCGGGCTAGGTTTTGGGAGGGCATGACTTCAATCATGCCACCACGGCCCCAATTCCGTGCACGCCCCACACGGGCGCCAATCGGCCGGTTTTTAGGAAGGAAGACCTTTCCCAGGCTGCTGAAAAACGTCGATTCTTATCAGGGCGTCGCTTCAGCGATGCCGCAACCGCTGCAAAATCACCAGCGCCTTCAGGCGCTGCGGGTCGCATTAACGCTGTCATCCTGAGGCCCACGTTCTTTGTGGGCCGAAGGATCTATGCAATTGACCCTAAGCGACACTGCCGCCGGAGTGCACATATCCTTCGTTGGGAGCCCTCAGCTTCGCCAAGGACTCCGCTGGGCCGCTACAGAGAAGCCTGGCACCTACTTCGCAAACACCACCGCCATATAGCGCAAAACCCAAACCGGATCAGCCGGAATAAGCGCCCCAAAGTTTGGACAACGTTACTAAGCCCCGCGAGCCATTTAGCCGCGAAGCGGCGCAAGAATGCAGCCCACGGGCGCAAGCCGTGGGTAGAGTTTTAGAGACCATCAAGCCCCAGAGGGGCGAAAGAACCTAGTCTCAGAGATGTCTCTCATCATATGGAACATTGTTCTGCGCTTATAATTAGGGACCCAAGGGATACCGGGCTGTGTCAAACCGTCACATCCCCCACGGCCTCGCTGGGTCCTGGACCTCAGCCATGCACTTCCCTCCCTTGCGCTGCAAGCTATAATGTCGTGTCGGCCTGAGGCACCATCGGTATTTCCGGTATCCGCCACCTGGTTCGCAATGGGGGAACTTTTGTCTGGGGAGAGCCGTATCTAATGAAGTGGGCGATGCAATGGCCATGAACCGCAAGCACTTTCCTACCGACCGTTCAAGAAACTGACAGAGGATTGATGAGCGCCTGATCTATGAAGACATGGAAAAAAATTGCGATCGGTGCCGGATCGGTGGTCGTATTGGCTGCCATCGCCGGTTTCGCCGTCTATCAGAGCCACAAGGGCGTGGTTACGGTGCAGACCGGCAAAGCGCAACGCATGGATCTGGTTGCGGTGGTGAGCGCATCCGGCGAAATTAAGCCTAAGACGTATGTAAATATCGGCGCCAACGCCTTCGGCAAAATCACCAAACTGTACGTCCGGGAAGGCGACCGGGTGAAGCGCGGACAGATGCTGGCCCAACTCGAGAACGTCCAACCCTCGGCCGATATGGATGCGACCCAAGCCTCACTCGAAGCGGCACGCACGGACGCAGTCGCAGCCGAGGCCGCGTTGAATACCTCGATGGCCGATCTCAATCGGGCCAAGTCGGATGCCGAGCGTTCGGACCTCGATTGGAGCCGCGCTCAGGGTCTGTACAAAGACGCGCTCATTTCGAAATCGGACTTCGACATGCAAAAGGCGGCTCACCAAACCGCCGTCGCTGGACTCGCGCAAGCTGAAGCCCGGGTGGCGCAGGCCAAGGCGCAGAAGGACTCGGCCGACCGCCGCATTCGACAGGCCGATGCGAATCTGACCCACGCCAATGATGTTTTAAAAAAGACCACCTATCAGGCTCCGTTTGACGGCGTGATCACGAATTTGCCGGTGCGCGAAGGCGAAACGGTGGTTATCGGAATTCAGAATTCGCCAGGCAGCACCTTGATGACGCTGGCCGATATGTCCGTAATCACCGCCGAAGTCAAGGTGGATGAGACCGACATCATCAACGTGCAGATGGGCCAGTTAGCGCAGGTGACGATTGATGCGATCCCGAAAAAAACCTTCAAGGCGGTAGTGACCGAGATCGGGGATAACGCCATCGTGCGTTCGACCGGCGTGTCCACCTCGCAACAGATCAGCACCAGCCAGGAGGCCAAAGATTTTAAAGTAGTCGTGACCTTGCAGGATCGGCCGGAAGACCTGCGCCCCGGCCTGTCGGCCACTGCCAAGATAACGACCGCGACCAAGGGAAATGTGCTGACCATTCCGATCCAGGCTTTAACCGTACGGCGTCAAGCCGACCTCGTTCCCAAAGATGAAAAAGGCTCGGTGCAGGCCGCCGCGCCCCAGACCGAGGCCTCGAAAGAAAAAGACAAGCAGGAGATTCAGGGCGTATTCATCCTGCGCAACCGCAAAGCCGAATTCGTCGCGGTCGATACCGGGATCGCCGGTACCACCGATATCGAAGTAATAAAAGGACTGCAACCCGGCGATGAAATCGTAACTGGCAGCTACAAAGTGTTGCGCACGCTGCGTCCAGGCAGCAGCATAAAAGTAGATAACGCAGCCCCCAAGAAGGAAGAAGAAGAAACTAGTTAGCGGTTCGGCTCTAACCTTCGCGGGGATGGTTCGTCCAACCGAAAGCCGGCGAAGGGAGCAGCAAGCATCAGGATCGGAGCGCGGGCAAGTGTCCGACGACGAAATGGAGAAAAGAATGGCAACCGCAGAAGTAATCAACATCGCGCAACCCGCAGTGTCCTTCTCCCCCGAAACCTTCATGATTTCCACTTTGGATTTATGGAAAACGTACGACATGGGTTCGGAGCAGCAGGTGCACGCGTTGCGAGGCATAAATCTAAACATCCGCCGCAACGAATACGTTGCGATCATGGGCCCGAGCGGATCCGGGAAGTCGACGTTGATGAACTTGATTGGGTGCCTGGACACACCCAGCAAAGGCCAGTACTGGCTGAACAATCAGCAGGTCAGCGAATTAGATGACGACGAACTCGCCCGCATTCGCAACAAAGAAATTGGTTTCGTCTTTCAGACTTTCAACCTGCTCGCGCGCGCAACTGCATTGCACAACGTGGAACTGCCCTTGATCTACGCCGGCGTCCCAGCGGAAGAACGCGTAGAGCGCGCCAAAGCAGCGTTGGCCTCGGTGGGCATGGCAGAGCGCATGATGCACAAGCCCAACGAACTCTCCGGCGGCCAGCGCCAAAGAGTAGCAATTGCGCGAGCCCTGGTGAATCGCCCCTCAATCATCCTGGCCGACGAACCCACAGGAAATTTGGACTCGCAAACCGGCAACGAAATCATGGCCCTGATGGACCGCCTGCAAGCTCAAGGCAACACAATAGTCCTGGTAACCCACGAGCATGACATTGCTGAATACGCGCACCGTGTTGTTTACATTAAGGACGGAGTGGTGGAGCGGGACGAAGTGAAGAGTTAGCACTCAGCTTATTGCTTCAATCATCCTGCGGCATATCCTCGCCACAGTTCAAGCCCTCTAGTATTCGCGCGGCCACTGTTATTTCTTTCCAACTTCGTTCGACATCGTACATCTGGCTTTCCTTCGCGCTGCGCGACTTTTGGGAGAGCAGGGGGTTTGAAGCGCCAGGAGTCCCCATTATGAGGCAATTTGGAATCGCACTGGTTATGGCGGTGGGTTTGGTCCTGGTGGCTTGTGGAGGCGGGAGTTCGAGCAATGACACGGTTACTGGCAATTGGACCGCGACGTTGACCGGAACTCAAGATTTGACGTTTACAACCTCTTTGCAGAGCAATGGCAGCTCGGTGACTGGTACGAATCTCACGTTCACGACTTCAACTCCCTGTTTTACTTCGGGAGGATCGCAAACGGGATCTTTCATCCTAAGCGGGAATTTGAATGGCAATGTTACCGGCACCTTCCAACTGACGATTACATCTGGAACGCCTCCCGGTAATACGCTGGTTCTTCAGGGTACGGTGAACAACAATACGATCACCGGCACGTGGACCTTAACCGGGTTGACTTCGGGATGCACGGGGTCCGGAAACTTCACCTTGACCAAGATGTAAGGGTTTCAGTATTGGAACGTCTTGCGCCGCGCTACCGCTGCGGCGCTTACTCTCCGCGAGGAGTTTCGTCGCAGCCCCGCTGGGGCTCATTCGTTTTCCCGATTTTTCCCAGGCTTATGACGTTGCGGAAAAGCCCGCAATCAGCGGCTGGACGCCTGGAAGGGGCGCGGCTTGTAAGCCGCGCCACAAATCGTTTTCAAAGACTAACAGCGCGGCTAGAAAGCCCTGCCCCTTCAAGACTTCCAATGCCAAGAGGTTTTTCCGCAGCCTCTTACGCCGTGGGCTGCATTCTGTCGCCCCTTCGCGCCTTTGAGGCGATCGCGTTCCACCTTTTTCTTCGGTAGTTCAGCCGCCTCACAGGCCCTTTCTCATCTCGCGCCGATTTTCCGATAGTAGCTATGAACAATTTTGTATGCGGCCGGCCAGAGAAACGGCTCTAGACTGGGCGCGAAGTTCGATGCCCAGCAAGCGTGCTGGAGGATTCGAGGCTGTCCCCCAGCCTTAGATTCATAACAACACAACAAGATCGAGTGTTGACTGCGAAGGCGCTTCTAGCTTGCTTTGTGCCTAGCATGCGATACAATACGGGCTTCAAAAAAAGGGGGCTTGGCTTGGCCATCTTTTACGGTAGCGATGAACTCCGTAGATCGGCGCGGGCGGGAGTGCAGTTGCAGTTCGGTTGGTGAATCGGCGGGTACTGAAGTGCAAATCCGATGGTTTCAGAAAATCAACTCACGAGCAAACGATGGAGGTAGCAAGATGCGACGGTTATTGGGAGCCCTGGTGGTACTGGTACTGGTTGGAGCGACTGGATACGCGCAGACGTTCCGAGGTGCGATTAACGGCACTGTTAGCGACCCTTCGGGGGCAGTGGTAGCGGGAGCCGACGTAAAAGCCACGGAGATCGCGACTGGGATTGTGCACAGCACGATCACGACTTCGGGCGGCGAGTTCGCCTTCCAGGATCTCTCGTTGGGCGCGTACCGAGTCACTGTAACGGTCAAGGGATTCCAGCAGACTAATGTCGAGAACGTCAACGTGACGGCTGGCAGTGTCTTCACGGTGCCGGTCAAGCTCACCATGGGTCGGGAAACGACAGCTGTGGAAGTCTCGGCCGCGGCGCTCGAAGTGGATACAACCACGACCACGCAAAGCGACACCATTACGACCCGGGCTCTTCAGGACATGCCATTGAATGGGCGTGATTTCTCACAGCTGATCGCGGTTACCCCTGGCTACGGAGGCTACGCCGTGGGCGGCTTCGGCTCGCTCAACGGGACGCGTGCCAACCAGATGAACTGGCAGATAGACGGAACCGACAATAACGACTTCTGGCACAACATCCCTGCGGTAAATCAAGGCGGCGTTTCAGGAATCGCGGGCGTGGTGATGCCGGTTGATGCCATCGACGAATTCTCGGCGCAGACGCAGTCCAATGCAGAGAGCGGACGCAACGCAGGCGGGACGGTCAATCTGGCGATCAAATCGGGGACCAATTCCTTCCACGGCACAGGCTACTACTACAATCGCAACGAGTTCTACGCGGCGTCTTCGCCATTTTTTGTGGCCACGCCGGACTTCCCGAAGCCGCCGAGACTACGCAATTACAACACCGGCTTCACCGTGGGCGGGCCAATCATCAAGGACAAGACGTTCTTTTTCTTCGGCTTCGAGAAGCAAAACTACATTTTTGGATTGACGGGATTGTCCACGGAACCATCGGCAGCGTGGGCGACGAACGCGCAGGCTTTACTGACGGCAAACGGGATTACTCCAAGCCCCCTGTCGGCTACGTTGCTCTCAACCCTTTGGCCCAGTTCAATCCGCGGTCTTCCGGCCACGCTGAACAATTATTTCGCAACTGTGCCAGGAACAGGCTACAGCCAGAATGGCGTGGTTAAACTGGACCACAACTTTACGCCTAACGAGCATCTCTCGTTCCATTTCTTCGTAGGACAAGGCAGTCAAACTCAACCACCGGGCGCCAGCCTGGCTTTGGCCACGGCGAGCTCCAACCTGGGGGATTATTTCGAGGTCGCCCCAATTCACGTGCAGAATTATTCGCTGATATTGAATTCGGTCCTCACGCCAAAGTTGACCAATCAAGTGCTATTTGGCGTCAGCTACTTTAACCAGGTTTTCCATGATGCGAACAACAGCTTCGATGAGAGAGCGTTAGGCTTGTTCACCAGTCCCGACGCGTTGATTAATGGAAAACCGATTCTGGGCGCGCCCAACATTGCCATCAGCGGCTTCGATCAGGTAGGGATCACGCCTCCTGAAGGCCGCAATGACATTACGGGACACTTGACTGATATCGTTTCCTACACCACCGGCAGGCACCAGTTCCGCTTCGGGGGTGAGGTCCGGCAAGGTCGCGTGGACGAGTTTTACTTCCGCCGCTCCCTGGGAGCGTTTAACTTCGACGGAAGCCAAGGACCATGGGCGGGCACGTGCGCAAGTGGCGATCCCACGTGCGCTTTGGCCGACTTCCTCGCGGGCGACGTGGTCTCCTCGTCGATCGCAGTGGGAAACGCAGAACGGTTTGTCCGAGTTAACGGCTTTGACTTTTTCGGGCAGGACAACTGGCAGATTACCCCGAAGCTGAACCTGAATTACGGGTTGCGTTACGAGTATATCGGGCCGCTCCACAGCCTCAACAAAGACCTTCCGGTCTTTGTCCAAGGACGTGGACTGCTGGTTCAGGGGAACGGCATCGATTCGATTTTCCCGCCTGACAAGAATAACTTCGCACCGCGATTCGGCTTTGCCTATCAGCCCACGGGCAAGAATGACCTGGTAGTGCGCGGCGGAATTGGGGTGTTCTACGATCAGATCAACATGAATCCATTTCTGGATTTCAGACCCCCAATCGGTGGAGCAGATGGTTTACAAGACAACCCAATCGGTCCGCATCCGGTTGACAACTACGGAGCCAACCGGCTCGGGCAGACTTCGTATAATTGGGACGCGATCCAGGCTGGCGGCCAATCGATTTTCTCGCCTGCTACCACCTGCCCAACCCTCAACTGCGGCGGCACCAACATTTATAACGTGTATTCGGTAAACCAGAACTTCCGCACACCCTACTTCTATAACTACAACCTCAATATTGAAAAAGGACTGGGCAACGCCGCAGTCCTGCAGATTGGCTATGTAGGCAGCGCGGGACACAAAGCATCGGTGATGTTGAACATCAACCAAAACGGCAACTACAGCAATGTGGTCAGCTCACTGACCGGCCTGACTACCAATAACTGCCCCGGAGGAGTTTGCCCCTATCCAAACGTTGGCTCGATCTTGCAGCTCAACAGCATCGGCAACTCCAATTACAACTCCCTGCAAACCACTCTTCGTGTCAGGACCTGGCATGGGCTTTCGGCGCAGTTTGGCTATACCTGGGCGCATGCTCTGGACGACATGACGGAATATCGCGGCCAGATTCCGCTGGACAGTTTCAATCTGAAGCAGGAATGGGGGAGCGGGGATTTCGACACCCGCAACAACTTTACCGCTTTCTGGACCTACGATATTCCGGGTTCCTCACACGGACCCAAGATCCTGACTCATGGCTGGCAGGTCAGTAGCTTGTGGTCGTTCCACAGCGGACAGCCATTTAACTTCGGCGGGATCAACGCCTCCGGAACCCAACGTCCGGGCCTGAATTTGATTGCAGACCCGTTCGCGGGCGTCAATCACACCTTCAATGCGGCAAGCGGGGGCGAGCCGTGGGTCAACCCGGCAGCGTTCTGTATACCTGGCAAGGCGGGTTGCCCGGGGACAACCAACCCTGACGGCGATCTTGGACGGAATGCTTTCACCGGCCCCGGCTTTGCGGATGTCGACTTGTCGGTGATCAAGAACATCCCTGTGACGGAGCGACTCAGAGTGCAGCTCCGGGCAGAAATGTTCAACACGTTCAATCGCAAAAACCTGGCATCCGGAGCCGGATCCGTCAACGGCAAGGGTTTTGTGGGTGACACCATCGGCGACTTCAACGGCGCGCCTGGGCTTGGTCCTGGCGAACCCTTTAACATGCAACTCGTGGGCAAGATTATTTTCTAGCCGCACGAGGGGTTCATCGGGCTCCTTCCCGCGCGGGAGGAGCCTTTTTTGTTTTCGTCGCAGACGTCGACAAAAGGGCAGCGGCTGGAGCCGGAGTATTTTCCGGGCAATGTCGGCGCGACTGAAGTTGCGCCCCGATAGAAACTTGGCGAGCTTTCGCTCGGTCCCTGGACGAGGCGTCCGGGGCCACGTGTTCGTCGGGACAGGTCGAGCGCTGGACGTGCTGGAGATTGTTTTGGGAGTCAGGGTTGAGGCTGCGTTTCTCCGATGGGAACAATTTTCGTTCCAATGCGGAATTTCTTGTAGTCACGGTAGGTGATGTCGTCTTCGACGTTGAAGTTTTTCAGCAGGGCGAGGCGCACGTCAACTTTCAGGTTGATGTGTTGGGGCAACCAGACTTCGTCGTTGATGCGAGTCTGTTCGATGACGATGCGCGATCCCTTGTGGATGCGGGCTATAAACAGTCCCCAGGAAACCGTGTCGATGCACTGGATGTCGAGCTTCTTCCACTGCGATTCGTCTTTGTCAATCCAGGCGCGGAAGCGGAACTTGGGGAGGAATTTGGATTCTTTCAAGTGCCCCTGGTAACCGGGGCGGGGCTCGGCGTCGATGACGTAAGCGTCGCGTCCGGCCAGAGACTCGATACCGGCGAAGTGGAAGTTGTAGGCGTCGGCCACCTCGCGCACGAACTGGCGACCTTGCTCGCGGTCTTTTTCTTCTTTTTCTTCGCGCTTCTTACGGTCGTGTTCGGATTCGTTCTTGCGCTTCTCGATTACCTTCTGGATTTTTTCTTCTTCTTTTTTCGTGTCTTTGTCGGAGAGCGGTTTGTCGTCTTTCGAAATCAGGCGTTCGACCTGTTCGCCGTAAAGCTCCATGATCTCGGAGGTTTTAATCTCCGTGGATTTTACCTGGCCTTTGCCGTCGAGTTTATGTTGCTCCTCGCGCTGAATATAGGTGTAGTCGCGCTGGCGCTTGTCGTTCTCCATGTCGTTTTCCGCGGTGTGGCGGATGAGTTCGCGGATCTGGTCCTGGGAAAGATCGGGCTCGGGGCTGGCCTGTGGCTTTGACGAAGCAGCGTCCTGGGCAAGCGCAGGTACGAAGGCTAGAAAAATAAGCAGCGCGGCTCTGGCGTGCATGAACATGGGTACGGGATTTAAACCCAGATGGTTCCGCGATGTTGCAGGGGTTTCTCCGATTAAGTTGCCGGTCTTTTACGTGCAGTTCCGCGGCATTCTTCCTTTGTGTGCCTTTGTGTCCTTTGTGGTTGATGAAGTGCAAATGCTAGAACCACAAAGGACACAGAGGCACACCAAACTTTTCCCTAGCGCAATGCCTTGCCCAGGCACTCGGCCTGGAACAATCTTTCATCCACCCGGTGCAGGTTTTTGATCATCTTAGGACGCAGCAGCTTGTAGTGGCGAATGTCGAAGAGGTGGTTCACGATAAACCAGACGGGCTCCTCAGTGGTCATCCAGTTCAAGTGATCGAACCGGACGAGGTTTACCGGGCGGGAGAAAGTGCGAAGGGTGCGTTCGCGGCGCATGTTGAAATACAGGTTGAAGTAGCTCATGGCCAGCTCGCGCAGAGTGCGGTAAACGGGTTCGCGATAGCGGCAGCCGCTGTAGTTGGATTTGGCTAACGTGCCCCAGTGCCCGTTCACGCGATAGACGGCGAGAACGTGGTCGGTGTCGTGGTCGGCCTCGAAGTCGAGCAACAGGGGTGGGTAGCCGTTTACCCGCAAGGCTGCGGCCGCGAAAATGGCGCCCTCGCAGCAGTGGCTGGTGTTTTCTCGCAGCACGCGGCGAGGCGACCAGGCGGTGTCCTCGAGGTGGTACGGCATGTCGTCGAGGAGGCGCTGGATTCCGTAGGGGGTTTTCAGGCTGCGAAGTTTGCGCAGTTCGGCGGGGCTGAAGTTGTCCATTCTCGAATGCAGTTTAACGCGCGCTTCGGGCAAAAGACATTAACCACTAAGGACACGAAGGTTCACAGAGGACTGCCCTTTGAATCTGCAAATAGTTCTGCCAACTCCCGCGGGCTGTCGACTGTGACATCCGGCGGGGCCTCGCACAGCGTGTGGGGAGCGAAGCCGTAGGTTACGCCGCACGTCCAGAGGTGGGCGTTGTGTCCGGTGATGACGTCGACGGACGAGTCGCCAACCATCAATGTTTCGTCGGGACGGGTTTTCGTCTCGCGCAGGATAGTCTGGGCGCCTTTGGGATCGGGCTTCTTAGTGGAGAAGCTATTTCCTCCATAAACGTGAATAAAGAATTCAGCGAGGCCGAGCGCTTCGACGATGGCCCGTGATGGATTGACTGGCTTGTTGGAAAGCACGGCCATCTGCCTTGGTATGCCATTGGAGTGCCGAACCGCGGCAAGCATGTCTCTAACGCCATCGTAGAGGTGGGTGTGATCAAGTTTGTGAACACGGTAGTATCCGAGAAAGTGCTCCAGCCCCTCTTTGATCACGCCTTCATCGCGGGGATCGCCGAGGGCTCGACGCACCAGCATGGGGGCGCCGTCGCCTACGTAGGAAGCGATTACGTCGCCGGGCAACTCGGGGCGTCCGAAATGTTTGAGCATGGCGTTTACCGAGTGGATGAGGTCGAGGCGGGAGTCGATCAGAGTTCCATCGAGATCGAAGATCAAAAGCTTGATCTGGCGAGGATCGAATTGGCGATGGAATTTGATCATGCTGTTTTCAGGATAAATGATGATAAGCAATCGGCACTCAGGCAGATCAGCAATTACCACTTGGTCGGCGAGAGTGAGTTCTGCTGTGCCGTGGAAGGCCAAGTGCTGATCTGGCTGAGTGCTGAAATGCTGAGTGCTGTTCTCAACCGCTGGTCTGGATTTACAATGGAGAAGCGATGGCGACCAAAACAGATTCTAAACCGGCTGGTGTGTCCGACGAGAAAATCAGAAGCACGGGCAAGACTTACGAGGGGCTTTCGCGCCAGCAACTGATTGAGGCCTACCGGGTCATGTACACCTCCCGGCGTGTCGACGACCGGGAAATCCTGCTCAAGCGCCAACAGAAAATCTTCTTCCAGATTTCGGGAGCGGGTCATGAAGCCGTTGGTGTGGCGGCGGGCTTTGCCTTGAAGCCGGGTTATGACTGGTTCTATCCGTATTACCGCGATCGCGCTCTGTGTCTGGCTCTCGGAGCGACGCCTCTTGAGATGCTACTGATGGCTGTGGGTGCGGCCGCCGATCAGCAATCCGGCGGCCGGCAGATGCCTTCGCACTGGAGCTTTCCGAAACTGAATGTGGTCACGCAGTCTTCTCCGACTGGGTCTCAGATTCTGCAAGCCGTGGGTTGCGCGGAAGGTGGGCGCTACTTCGCGGCTCATCCGAGCGCTGCCAAGAAGGGCGAGGGAGATTACCGCCAATTTAAAGATGTGAAATTCCAGCGCGACGAGGTCACCTACGTTTCCCTCGGAGACGGCGCCACCAGCGAAGGCGAGTTCTGGGAGGCGATGAACACCGCTTCCAATCGCAAGTTGCCGGTGTTATTTGTGATCGAAGATAACGGATACGCCATTTCAGTCCCGGTCGAAGTACAGACCCCGGGGGGAAACATCTCCCGACTGGTCGCGGGTTTTCCGAATTTCCATTTTGAGGAGATTGACGGCACCGATCCGGTTGCGTCTTACGCCGCCTTTGCCCGCACCGTGGCTTACTGCCGGGCCGGGGAAGGGCCGGGGTTCATCCATGCGCATGTGATCCGGCCTTATTCGCATTCTCTCTCCGATGACGAGCGGCTTTACCGGCCGGATACCGAGCGCAATCTTGACGCCGCTCGCGACCCCATCACGCGCATGCAGATGTTTCTGATTCGTGAGGGCATCCTCGACGAAAACGGAATTAACAAACTGGAGAAGCAAGTAGAAGACGACCTGCAGGTCGCGGTCGATCAAGCATTGGCTGCACCTCCACCTACGCCCGACACCATTTTCCAGTACATTTACTCGCCGGATCTTGATCCTACATCTTCGGCGCTGCAGGCTGAGCCGGCGTTTGCTGCTCCGGCGGCGGACGGCAAGAAGCTTGCTCCCAAGACCATGGCCGATCTGATCAACGCCACGCTGCGTGACGAAATGCGGCGCGATGAGCGCATTGTGGTCTTCGGCGAAGATGTGGCCGATTGCAGTCGCGAACAGTATCTGAAAGAAAAACTGATCAAGGGCAAAGGCGGAGTCTTCAAGCTCACCTATGGCTTGCAGAACGACTTCGGCCCCGACCGCGTCTTCAATTCGCCGCTGGCGGAGGCGAACATCGTGGGCCGCGCGGTTGGCATGGCGACGCGTGGGATGAAGCCGGTCGTCGAGATTCAGTTCTTCGATTACATTTGGCCAGCAATGATGCAACTGCGGGATGAACTGCCGCTGATCCGCTGGCGTTCCAATAATGGATTCTCGTCGCCCTGCGTCATTCGGGTTGCCATCGGCGGATATTTGACTGGCGGCGCCATCTATCACTCGCAGTGTGGCGAGAGCATCTTTACGCACACACCCGGAATGCGGGTGCTGTTTCCCTCAAACGCATTAGATGCGGCTGGATTGCTCCGTACAGCAATTCGTTGCGACGATCCGGTTTTGTTCCTGGAACACAAGCGGCTTTATCGCGAGACCTTCGGCCGCGCGCCAGATCCGGGGCCGGATTACACAATTCCCTTCGGCAAGGCGAAGGTAGTACAGGCAGGGACGGACCTATCCGTGATCACCTACGGAGCGGTTGTTCCGCGGGCCTTGCAAGCCGCGCAGAAATTGGAACGCGAGCAGGGAGTAAAAGTCGAGTTGATCGACTTGCGCTGCCTGAATCCGTTTGACTGGGATACGATCGCCGCTTCGGTGAGCAAGACCAATCGGGCGCTGATCGCTTACGAAGATACTCTGAGCTGGGGTTACGGAGCGGAGATCGCGGCTCGAATTGCCGACCAACTGTTCGATCACCTGGACGCGCCCGTGCGTCGAGTGGCCGCAAAGGATGTGTTTGTCGCCTACCAACCGATTCTGGAAGATGCCATCCTGCCTCAGGCCGAAGATCTGTTGCGGGCTATGAAAGAGCTGACCGATTACTAAGAGGGCGACTCCACCTCACCCGAACGTAAGGCCCTCCGGCTCGCGCAGCAGGTGCCAGGCCTCGCGGTAGCAGGCGTAGGGGTCCGGTCGCGGGTATCCTTTGGGACGAAAAAACAACATCTGGCGTTCCAATACCTCGCGCACTGGCAGAATATACCAGGTATCTTGCGGAACAATGAGGACCGCTACAAAATCAATCTCAGCCACGGTGTAAGCATGCCCTGCCCGGTTCCCGCTGTTGTAAATGCACAGGCGATACAATCCGCGCTTCATGAAGCTGCTGGTTTTGACTTGCACCCGCCAAAGGTTTTTTCCACTTTCCACGATGAAGTCGTAGCGATGCAGCGATCACAAATTCCCGGACTGGCTCATGCTTTCCCGCGGCACCCAACGGGACAGCCCGCCCTACCCGGCCCCACTGAATTAAGGCGTCAATTTGAACACGGTTCCGCAGCCATTGCCCAGAAAGCCGCATCCAGCAGCGCCGCCCATCCCTAGCGTGCCGTAGAAATCGCCGGTCGGAGCCCGGATCGCACCGAACGGGGAAGCCCCGTCAGACGAACTTGTGATGGGGAAATCGTAGAGATCGGTGAAGTTCCCCTTTGCGTCCAACTTGAACAAGTAGCCCCCGGCGTGAGCGCCGCCTCCTTCGTTGGTGCCATAGAGGTTCCCCTGCGAATCCCGGAACAAATTGTTGTACATGATCAAGCCGGGAAACTGTGGATGGAACTCGTAGAGCACGCTGAATTTTCCCGTGTTGTCGATCTTGAAAATATTTCCGCAACCGCGGAGTTCTGGGGAACACTTAAGGTCTCCGCCCGAGTCGGTGATGCCATAGAGGTTGCCTGCACCATCGCCGACCACGCCGACAGGAAATGAACCGTCCGCCTTACCGTGAAAGACATGCAACAAAGAGAATTTACCGTCCTTGCCGATCTTAAAAACGGTTCCGCAGCCGAAGAAATTGTAACCTAAACCGCACGCGGCACTGCCGCCGTAGCCGCCGAAGACTGTGCTGCCATATAGGTTGCCGCTGGCATCCATGACCAGGTTCCCATTGGGATTTATCCCGGTCGTTTTGGACTTGAAGGTGTGGACAAGGGTGAAGGCCCCACTCTTGCTGAGTCGGAAGACGAGACCACACTCATATATTTTCCCTTTAAAGTGGCAATGGTCAATGAAGGCGGCGGGTGTCGTCCCGTAAAGGTTGCCTGCCGCGTCCAGAATCGGAGTGGAGTTTGCCGACCCCCCGACCCCAGCCTGGTTAAAATTGAAAAGCACGGTTTCATTTCCATTCTTGTCTACCTTGAACACCGTGGACGCCGCGCCAACGCCGCCTTGCCCTTGAGTCGTACCATAGAGATTGCCGCCGGCATCGCGAGCCAGGCCCGCCCTGGGAGCCGCGCCATCGCTGCCGCCAAGGAATCTGTAGAGCACAGTGTATTGGCCATTCTTGTCGATCTTGAACACCGTTCCGCAGCCTTGGTTTTCGCAGTTTACCCCGCCAAAAGCCGTGGTCCCGTAGAGATTGCCATCCGCATCTTGGATGACGCCCCCCTCGGGGTAGTTCCCGTCTGTACCCCCAGTAAACGTATGCAGCAGGTTGAAGGTGAATTGCGCACTCGCTGGCGGTGTGGCCATTGTCAGCGCGAGTGAGAGTACTGCGGCAACCAGCATTTGTGGTTTTCTCAAGGGTCCTCCTCCGGTGATTGCGGACACGTCAGAACGATGGTTGTGGCCGATTTGCGATGCCGACAATAACGCCACTGCGCTGTGAGTTTGTCATAGCAATGTAAAAAGTTAAGCATCGCTGGAGATCGCGGGGTGGCCGATTCAAGCCGTCCTTTGACTTGAGTGGGGCAGTTCGCCGTAACGGGGAGAGTAAGCGAGAACTTCCAGCACCGGGCTTAATGAGCCTCTTCTTGGCCCATTTCAGAAGGGAGTACCCGCGCCACGTAGCAGCCTTCATGGACGGACTTGCCGTCTTCGTCCGCGACAGTATCGGACGTTAGGCTGACGGGTTCGCCACAGATGTGGCAGAGTATCGGCGGGTTTACTTCGGTGTTCATGCCGCGCCTCCGATCCGCCATTGGGACGAAGGATTAGTTCGTTGCCGAATATGGTAAAAATAGTCACGATTAGTGTCAAGAAAAAAATCCAGCCTTCAAGATTCCCTGCGTCCAGGTAGATCGGCGGGGTGCTCATTGAATAGGCCATCCGCTCCGCCGAACATAGAAGCGTGAAACGTATCCTTCTGGCTCTCCACCCATCGCGCCAAGTTGTAAAAAGACTGTCAAAACCGCGCTGAGCGCGTGTTTCGCAGGGCGTTCCGTGGTATAGTCCGAGTCCGCTATCGATTCTCCGCGATCTTGATCTTCAAAGCAGAACCGATTCCGAGGGGGATGCGAAATGAAAAGCAGGCAGTTTTGGTATTCCGTGACCACTACTCTGGCGATCGTGGCAGTGACCGTGACTCTCGCGAACGGCGCTTGGGCGGCCAGCAAAGAGAAAGTCTTGTACAGCTTTACGGGCGGGAATGATGGAGGCGATCCTGCGGCGACTCTGGCCGCAGATGCGGCCGGCAACCTGTACGGAACCACAGTCAATGGCGGAACCGGTTCGCTCTGCACGAGCGGTTGCGGCACAGTGTTCGAACTCTCCCCGCTTGCCGGAGGCAAATGGCGAGAGACGGTGCTGTACAGTTTCACCGGCGGAAGCGACGGCAAGAACCCCTATGGCGGAGTCATATTGGACAGCAAGGGAGATCTCTACGGCACGACTGCGGCTGGAGGGTCAGGCGGGACTTGTAGTGGGGATGGTTGCGGCGTCGTTTTTCTCCTGTCGAAATCCGGCAAGAGTTGGGTCGAGACTGTGATGTACAACTTTACCGGTGGCAAGGACGGGTTTGGCCCCGGCGGCACTTTGGCCTTCGACAGCGTTGGCAATCTCTATGGAACCACACCCGACGGAGGCAATCTGCACAAGTGCAACGGCGGCGGTTGCGGAGTGGTCTATCAGATTTCGCCGGTCAGGGGCGGCGGCTGGAAGCAGACCGTGCTGCACACCTTCACTGGTGGAGCAGATGGCGCCGTCGGTTCGCTGGGACCGTTGCTCGTCGATAAAGCCGGGAACATATTTGGTGTCGCCGAACTCGGCGGCGATGCAACCTGCCAATGCGGTGTCGTATTCAAGCTCGCTCCTGTATCCGGCAAATGGAAATTCAAAACTCTCGACGCCTTCAAAGGAACCCCGAACGCGGGATTTCCGTTCGGCGGAGTAATTGCCGACTCCAAGGGAAATCTCTACGGCACAACTTACTTTGGCGGCGCAAACGGGCTGGGCTCGGTTTTCAAGCTGACCAAGTCGAATGGCAAATTCACGGAGAGCGTATTGTATAGCTTCAAAACTGGAACGGACGGAAACTCGCCGACTTCGACGCTTGCCTTTGATGCGCACGGTAGCCTGTATGGGACTACCTCCGCGGGTGGCGACACCAATAACGATGGCATCGTTTTCAAACTGACTCCTGGCTCCGGCGGCAAGTGGAAGGAGAGCATCGTCCATCGGTTCAGCGACAACCCGGACGGAGCTCAACCCTACTACGGCTTGTTGCGTAGTAAGGCGGGCAATTTTTACGGTACAACCGCGATTGGTGGGGTTGGTAGTGGCGTCGTGTTCGAGCTGACGCCCTAAATCCGGGAGCCTGGCTTTGATTTCAGCCTTCCGCCTCCACCGCCGTGGCGGATGCTGTCGAGTGCGATTGGGCCTGCGCCGAAAAATATGAGTGCGAAGGCGATCGCCGCGACCGAGAGCGGGAACTCGTATCCGCCCTGCGCCTTGAATCCGTTGTGCCAGTGAATCTTCCAGATGGCGACAGACATATCGATCAGCATGGCTACGGCGACGAAGCGGGTAAGCAAGCCGGCGATGATCAGTATGCCTCCGAAGAATTCCGTCCCTGCCAGGAGATAGGCCATCCACGCGGGAAATCCGATGTGTTGCACCATGTCGCGAACATGGGAAAATCCCCCGAACACTTTTCCGTATCCATGAGCGATCATGATGCTGCCGAGCACGACCCGCAAGACAAGCAGGGCCAGCGGTTGCAAGCGATCAAGGTAGCGCAATCTTTTCCTCCGGTAAGAGCTTCATAGATTACCTCATTGGTCCGTGGTCGCAGAAGTAAGCACCGATATCACCAGCAAACGCCCGCGCGGATGGTTTTTGACTCCGGGACCTTGGTGGCGATTCCCTGTAAAGTGGCGCTGGCTTGCGAGTTTACGTGTTGTAGCGCGATTGAGATGGTCATACTTCTGGATCATGGTTTCATTCGTCCGAGCCCTTGGCCCAAGCCCCAGTCTTCTCACGGTGCCCACCCCTTCGTACCGTCTCTAGTACTTTAGTTACGGTTCCCGCGAGGAGGGTCGAGCTTGTGAGTTGGCACTACATCCCATGGTATTTAGACTTGTCATGAACCCCATATGTTGAACTGACCTCCGGCCCTCGATTGGTTACTTTCCAGAAAACAGGCATAAAACACGGTAAATCTCGGAAATCCGCCTTTAGCTCAAGTGCTTTTCCGGCTGATATATGCTCGGGACACCTGAATCCTCTCGAAGAGGTTTTTTACGCGAGGGTTCTTCCCAGCTTAGGCCTGGGGCAGGGCAGTAAGCGGTAAAGGGCCTGAGTCTGAGGAAAAGGGTTTCAAGACTATGGCCGACTCGCGGGAAGTGATGAACATTCGCCAGGCTTCGCAGTACCTGGGAGTCAGTCCGGACACGCTTTACAAGTACGTGGGCGAGCAAAAGATTCCCGCTTTCAAGCTGGGCAACCGCTGGCGCTTCAAAAAATCGAAGCTCGACCAGTGGATGGAAGAGAAGTCCAGCCAGATGGAAGTGAAGAGCAGAAAGAAACCGAAGGCAGCTGCCAAGGCTGCCGGGCAACAGTAAAGGCGGGCACATGTTTGGATTCGGATCGAAAACGATTGTTGGTCTGGATGTGGGGTCCTCGAGCATTAAGGCAGTCGAGTTGAAGAAAGGGCGCAACGGCATTGAAGTCGTGCACCTCGGCCTCGAACCGCTGGCTCCGGATATCGTTGTGGATTCCATGATCGTGGACTCGGGCACAGTATCGAGCGCGATCTCCAAGCTGTTCACCGACAATCAGATCAAAACCAAGAGCGTCGCCACTGCGGTGAGCGGGCACTCGGTGATCGTGAAAAAGATCTCGCTGCCCTCGATGAGCGATCAGGAACTGGCCGAGACGATCCAGAAAGAAGCGGCGCAGCACATCCCTTTCGATCTCGCCGATGTGAACCTCGACTACCAGATCCTTTCTGAAGACGCCGGGAATCCGCAGATGGACGTTTTGCTGGTCGCCGTCAAGAAGGACAAGATCCTGAACTACACCAACGTACTCTCGATGGCGGGCAAGTCCCCGGCTATTGTGGACATTGATGCCCTCGCCCTGCAGAACTGCTACGAGTTCAACTATGAGCCCGCGCCTGGCCAGGTGGTGGCGCTTTTGAATTTGGGCGCGAGCGTCATGAACATCAACATCGTGAAAGGCACGACACCGCTGTTTCCCCGCGACGTCAGCGTGGGCGGGCATCAGTATACGGACTCGCTGCAGAAGGAACTGGACTTGAGTTTCGACGATGCGGAGTCGCTGAAGCTGGGGAACAAAGTGGGAACCGTGAGCGAAGACGCGAAAACGCCGATCCTGCAGCAGGTGACCGAGATCATCGTGCTCGAGATTCAGAAGACTTTCGACTTCTTCCGCGCCAGTTCGGCGGGAGAGCACATCGAGAAGATTTATCTGGCGGGCGGATCCTCAAAAGTTCCTGGGCTGATCGAGGCGTTGCGTCAGGAGTTTTCGTTGCCGGTGGAGATTTTCAATCCTTTCCAGAAGATCGCACCGCCAGTCGACGGACCGGGAGTGGACCTGATCGAGCAGAACGCTGGCCAATTGGCGGTTGCGGTGGGTTTGGCATTAAGGAGTTTTGAAAACCTATGATCCGAATCAACCTGCTGGGGCAACCCAGACCGAAGAACAAACGGGCCGCAGCCTCGGCCGCGGCGGTCATGGAGATGGGCGAGGTCGGCTCACCGAAGCTGAAAATCGTGTTAGTGGTGTTGTTAGCTGGTGCGCTCAATCTGGTGTATTGGTACCGCCTCGATAAAGAGAAACAGAGCATTGCTAACAAGATGCAGGTCGCGGAACAAAGAAACCGCGAACTGGCCGACGTCAAGGCTCGTTACCTCGAGCGGCAGAAGCAGGCCGACAGCTATAAGCGCCGCGTCGATGTGATCGACAAGCTTCGGGCCAGCCAATCGGGACCGGTGAACCTGCTCAATACCATCGGTGACACTATCAACGGCACCGAAGCAGTATGGCTTAACACCATGAAGGATCAGGGTAACAGCGTGGATATCGAAGGCATGGCGCTGAGCGCCGACGCAGTGGCCTCGCTGATTCAGAATCTGCAGAAGACTGGTTATTTCAAAAACATTGAAATCAAAGAGACCTTCCAGGACGAGACGTTCAAGGAAATGCAGGCGTTTCAATTCACACTGACCTGCGAAAAAGCAAAGTCCTAAAGGCGGGAGAATATGGGGAACTTTAGCGAATTACCGGGTCTCAAGCAGTGGGCAGCGCTGGTGTTAGGGGCGGCGCTGGTCACCGCCGCATTGCATTTCACATTGTTCAAGTCGCAGCGGGAAGCGAACGCGCAGGCGCAAGCGGCGCTGGAATTAAAACTTCGCGAGAATGCCGAACTGGAATCCTACGCTCCCAAGCTGAAGGACATGGACCGGCAACTGGCGAATCTGAAACAGCAGCTTGAGATCGAGCGGAAAATCGTGCCCGACGAGAAAGAAGTGGACGGCTTCATCAAGATGCTGGACGCAGAGGCCCTGAAGGCAGGAATCGAGATTCGACGCTTCACCGCCAAGCCGGTATCGACTCGCGAGTTCTATACCGAAATGCCCTTTGAAGTCGAACTGGATGGGCCGTACTACTCGGTGCTCAACTTTTTCGACCGAGTGGGAAAGCTGGAGCGGATCGTCAACATGTCCGGCTTGCTGATCGCAACCACCAAGAAGCCAAGCGATGCCAAAGCGAAGCATACCTATCAGTACGCGCCCAATGAGAGCATCGTGGCGACTTGCGACGCGACGACCTTCTTTAGTCATGACTTGGCGCCGCCCGCGGGCGCACCAGCCAAAGGTAAGGGGGGCATATGAAGCTGGCGACTGGACTCTTGATCCTGGGAATGGGGCTGGGAACTGCCGGCGCGCAAACCCCCAGCGTCATCGACAATACAAAGGCCAAACTGACTGCGGTGCAGCAGCAGAAGACGGCGGACTCCAATGCCGCGTTGGCGGGCATGCAGGGGCAAGCAGTAAATCAACCCGCAGCTCCGGCGGCAAAACCGTCTGCCGGCAAGCTCGTGAGCGCAGCCCAGCCGCAGGCGGCGCCACCGGCACAGCCGACCAAGCCGCAAGCTGCGAAGGTTTCCCCCACGATTGCACCTAAAACCCAAGCTAAGACTCAGACCAAGGCCAAGAAGACCACGTCGGTTGTGGTGAACAAGCCAAAGCAGCCGAAAGCGGCGGTGGCAGTCGAAGACAAGAAGAATCCAGTCGACCCAAAGAAGGATGCGCACAAGACGATCAGCATGGCCGGCGGGCGCCGCGATCCATTCTTAAGTCCGGTAGTAAACCGCGGCATGGGCGGTTCCGGATGCAGCACGGGGAAACGCTGTCTGGCAGTTGACCAGATCGCCCTGACCGGGATCGTGAAGTCGGATGCGGGCATGATTGCGGTGGTGGTCAATGCCATGAACAAAGCATATTTCCTGCGCGAAAACGATCCGGTCTTCAACGGATACGTGGTCAAGATCACGGGCGATTCGATCGTTTTCAAAGAGACGATGCAGGACAAGTTGGGCAAGTCGTTTACGCGGGAAGTGACGAAGAAGATTTCGACCCCGGCGGTTTAGAGCCGGGTATGAGCCGGCAGTCGATCCGGCATTAGGGCAGCAAACGAAATTTGAGAGACAGATCACGAGGCGAGCAAAACGCGCGCCCGTGGGGAGAAGGGAAATGCGAAAGCAACTGCTGGCTGTTTTGCTACCGCTGCTGATCTTGGCCCTGGTGGCGGGCGCCGAGACCCAGGGCACAAGCACAGGCGCGGACACGCGTGCCACCGTACAGAAGGTGGACGTGATGCACGCCGATGACGGGATTAGCGTGGAGATCACCTCCCGCGGACAGGTGACGCCCAAACTGAGCACGTTGGACTCGCCGGCTCGTGTGCTGGTAACTCTGCCGAACACCGTAGCAGCCACGGTGCAGAACCACATCAACGTGGGCAGCGATGGGGTGAAGGGCGTGCGCATCGGCTTCGATAGCCGCGTGCCTCCGACAACCAGCATCGTGATCGACCTGGTGCAGGCGTGCCCATACGAACTGCTGTCCGGCGGCGACAACCGAATCATCGTCAAGCTGCACCCGGCTACGATGAAGACCGATGCGAAGGCTGTGGCGCCCGCGAAGCCGCAGACTACAGCCTCCGCCGTCGCGCCAGCTTTGGCCAAGACCGCGCCAGCCGCGAGCAAGCCAGTTTCCGCTCCAGCGCCTTTGGCCACCGGTCCAGCTAAGGCCGGTAGCGATAAGAGCACGAAGCAAACTGCTTCGGCGACCGACTTTGTCTTCGTCGAGCCGACTTACCAACCGAAGAATGCGGCCGAGAACACTGCCGCAGATGAGACCTCTGTCTCAACCCGGGCGGCAGGTGCGGCCGCGAGATTCGTAGACAAACCAGAAGGCAATTTACTGCCGATGCCTAGCGCTGCCATGCAGCCTCAGGCCGCCCAAACTGCGGCTACCCAAGCCATCCAACCGGCGGTGAATCTGGCCGCAGAGCAAAAAGGTGAGAGCCACCTGGTCACCCCGATCAGTGCGGCCAAGTATACTGGCGAGCCGATTTCGGTGAACTTGAAAGATGTGGATCTGAAAGATTTCTTCCGCCTGATTCACGAGATCAGCGGACTGAACGTAGTACTCGATCCCACCGTGAAAGGTACTCTAACCATCGTGCTCGACGACGTGCCGTGGGATCAGGCGCTCGACATCGTGCTCAAAAACAACGACCTGGCTCGTCAACTTGATGGCAACGTGCTGCGCGTCGCGACGGTAGAAACGCTGCGCCATGAAGCCGAATCGCATCGAGCGGAGCAGGAAGCCGAAGCATTAGCCGTCGATAAGCAGACAGTCACGCGCTTCTTGAGCTATGCCCACTCCAAGGACGTAATTCTCACCGTAAAGAAATTCTTGTCGCAGCGCGGTGACGTGGTCGCCGATGAGCGCACCAACGCGGTGATTATCTCTGACATCCCCGCAGTGATGCCCAACATCGATCGGTTGCTCACTCAACTCGACCGCAAGACGCAGGAAGTAGAAATTGAAGCCCGTGTGGTGGCTGCAACCCGCAGCTTCGCGCGGGAGATTGGTACCCAACTTGGGTTTGGCTGGGGCAACAATACGACTGGTGTGGGTGGCGCAACCGCCGCAGGCACCTCGCCGCTTTCGACCTTTGGCATCACTCCACACTACCCGATCGTTGGGACCACCCAGCCGACAGGAACCACCGGAGTCCAGATACCGCTATTCTCCAACTTGCCCGCGACTGGCCCGACCACCGGTCTTTCGTTCATCAATGCCAGCTCAGCAGTGCGAATCGATGCCATCCTCACGATGGACGAATCTCGCGGATTGCTGAAGATACTCTCCCGTCCACGAGTAGTGACGCAGAACAATATCCAGGCTCTGGTTCGCCAGGGCGTGCGCGTGCCCATCGTGACCCAGGCGCAGTTGGGTGGGCCTCCGACCGTAACCTACGTCGATGCTTTCCTGCGGCTGACCGTGGTCCCGCAGATCACTTCCGAAGGCACCATCTTCCTGAATGTGGACGTCGAGAACACAACGCCTGACTTCGGCCGCACGGTCAACGGCAACCCGACGCTGATCACGCAACAGGCGACCACGCAGGTGCTGGTCACCGATGGCGGTACGGTGGTCATCGGCGGCGTCATTCAGACGAACAACTCAATCAACGTGGCTCAGGTTCCGCTGCTGGGCAGCATTCCATGGCTTGGCGAGCTGTTCAAGCACACAACCGTCAGCACCTCGAACCAGGAGCTGATTTTCTTCATCACTCCGCGAATCATTCAGACCTAGTGACGAGTTAGCAGTAAAGACAGCCGTCGGTTTCCTGAAGATGTGTCAGGGACCGGCGGTTTTGTTTTGGCTGGAATCGTGTAAGGACGTTGTCCGCCTTCTCTTGTTAGACTTTTCAGGATGGATCACAAAGGCCAGCTGAAGAAGTTGCGAACTGTCTTCGAGAGCAACTCTCTGGATGCGTTGCTGGTCACCCACCTTCCCAACATCCGATACCTTTGCGGGTTTACGGGAACATCCGGCGTTCTGGCAATCTTCGAGACGGGCAGCGTGTTCTTGACGGACGGACGCTACCGCGAACAGGCCCGCGCCGAGGTGCAGGGAGCACGAATCGTGATTGCTCACAAGCCGCCTCTGGCTGCCGCCGCCGAGTGGCTGATGGAGAACCGGAGCAAACTTGGCCGCAAGAAACCGCGCAGACTTGGGATCGAGAGCGAGCATTTAACCGTGGCCGGGCGTTCGCAGCTGGCGAGTCTTCTGCGTCCGGACTTCCGGTTGCGGGAGACGCGAGGCTTGGTGGAACGGTGTCGGATGGTGAAGGATGCGGAGGAAATCGCCCTTCTGCGAGCGGCGGCAGCTTTGGGGGCGAGTCTGTTTGACCGGGCGCTCGAGGTGATCCGTCCGGGCGTAAAGGAGACTGAAGTGGCGGCGGAGATGGAATACGCTGCCCGCCGGGCTGGGGCGGAGGAGATGTCTTTCCCGACAATCGTTGCGGCGGGGAAGCGATCGGCGCTTCCGCATGGTCGCGCATCGAGGGCTGCGATTCCTTCCCGGGGATTCGTGGTATGCGACTTCGGTGTTATACTTTCCGGCTACTGTTCCGACAGGACACGCACGGTGCACGTCGGCCGGCTTACCGTTGCTGCTCGCCGGATGTACGAGGCCGTCCGGGAGGCGCAAGCAGCTGCCATCGAGACAGTGAGGGCCGGCGTGAGCGTAAGCGAGGTCGATCGTGCTGCTCGTAACATACTGGCGAACAATGGCTTAGCGAGACATTTCACACACTCGACCGGGCATGGTGTAGGCTTAGAGATTCACGAAGCACCTCGCATCGCGATGGGGCAGACCGAAATCCTGCGGCCAGGAATGGTAATTACGGTCGAGCCGGGTGTGTACATCGCGGGCAGCGGGGGCGTGCGGATCGAAGACGTGGTTGTAGTTACAGAACAAGGGTGCGAAGTTCTGGCGCCCTCAAACAAGGAACTCATAACGATTTGAAAGCTGGCTATTCTTAGTTTTGATCCGGGCATCGAATACGCGTCCGGCCTCTCAAGTTGGCGCGAGAGAAGCAGGAAGCAGTCCCACCGCAAACCATGAACCAGAAAGAACTGAAGGAACTCATCGAGTTCTTAATTGAAAAGGATATTGCCGAGTTCGAGTTGGAACGCGGCGATGTGAAGGTGCGGATCAAGCGTGGGGTCGAACATGTGGCCGCGCCCGCCGCCCCGGTTACACATTTTGCCGTCCACACGGCTCCGGCGGCAGTGCCGGAGATCACCGCCGCTACACCCATTGCGGCCGTTGCGGCCTCGGTTCCTGAGGGCGCTGCTGCCGCACCCGCCGTCGAACAGGGATTGCACACAGTTCGTTCTCCAATCGTCGGGACGTTCTATGAGTGCCCTTCCCCGGGATCTCCACCCTTTGTGAAGCCTGGGGATACCGTCGAGGTTGGACAGGTACTGTGCATCGTCGAGGCCATGAAACTGATGAATGAGATCGAGGCGGACGTGGCTGGCGAGATTGTGAAGAAACTGGTGGCGAATGGCCAACCGATCGAATACGGGCAGGAGTTGTTTGTGATCCGGCCGCGAGCATGACCGTGCGGGGCGGACACTCCCTGTCCGCCGCCGTTGTTGTTAGGTTTATTTTTGAGAATCAAAGTTCAAGAAAGCGGCAAGAGATTCCGCTCTACACTCGTTTAATAGATGTTCAATAAAATCCTTATTGCGAACCGTGGCGAAATTGCCTTGCGGGTGATTTGCGCTTGCAAAGAATTGGGCATTCGCACGGTGGCGATTTACAGTGAGGCCGACCGGCATTCGTTGCATGTCAAGTTTGCTGACGAAGCCATCTGCATTGGTCCTCCGCAGCTGTCGCAAAGCTACCTCAACATTCCTGCTGTAATCAGCGCAGCTGAGATCACGAATGTAGACGCCATTCATCCGGGATATGGGTTACTGGCGGAGAATGCGAATTTCGCCGAAGTCACCGAGACCAGCAATATCAAATTCATTGGGCCGCCGCCCGAGATCACGCGGCTGATGGGTGAAAAAGAAAAAGCCCGCGCTGCGATGAAGAAAGCGGGCGTGCCTATTCTGCCGGGTTCCGAAGGGATTCTTGCCAGCGACGGCGAAGCCATGGAATGGGCGCGGCAAGTCGGCTTTCCGGTGATTATTAAAGCTTCCGCCGGAGGTGGTGGGCGCGGCATGCGCATTGTGCGCAGCGAAGAGGAACTCCCCGCCTTGTTCAAAGCGGCGCAATCGGAGGCGGCAGCGGCCTTCGGCAACGGCGATCTCTACATGGAGAAGTTCATCGAGCGCCCGCGCCACATCGAGTTTCAGATCCTGGCTGACCAATACGGTAAGGTCGTGAGTCTGGGCGAACGCGAGTGCTCGATCCAGCGCCGTCACCAGAAGTTGTTGGAGGAGTCTCCGTCCACGCAAGTAACGCCGGAACTTCGCGATGAGATCGGGAAAGTACTATCGAAGACCCTCTCAGAAATCGGCTATGTGAATGCCGGCACGATCGAGTTCCTGATGGACGAAGACCGGCGATTGTACTTCATCGAAATGAACACGCGCATCCAGGTGGAGCATCCGGTCACAGAGATGGTCACTGACGTAGACTTGGTCAAAAGTCAGATTCTGCTGGCCGCCGGCGAGCGAATGGAAAATGTGCTGCTCGGTCCTATCGTGCATCGCGGGCATGCCATTGAGTGCCGCATTAATGCCGAGCACCCAGAGAAGTTCACGCCGTCCGCGGGTAAGATCACGGCATTCAATCCGCCGGGTGGAACGGGAGTGCGCATCGATACCGCAGCGTATGCCGAAGGAGTGATTCCGCCTTATTATGACTCGCTCATCGCCAAACTGATCGTGCGCGGCAAAGATCGAGGCGAAGCGGTTTCTCGCATGGCGCGTGCGCTGGAGATGTTTATCATCGAAGGAATATTTACGACCATTCCATTGCATCGGCGCATCCTGGCTGATCCCGATTTTCGCGCTGGGAAGTTCGATACGACATTTATCGAGCGATTCCTGTCGAAGAATGGGAAGCCGGCGCATTAGGTTAAGGGTTGGCTATGGTTAATTATGGTTGGTCATCCTGAGCGGAGGGTCCGCTACGCGAAGCGCAGCGGCCACGCAGTCGAAGGACCCCTTCAAGGCGTTCACCACCGGAAGGCTGCAACGCATTCTCACGACGTCCTACTCGTCAGGCAGAATTCTCTGAGGCACCGGCCTCCTCGAGGTCCTTCGACTGCGTTGGCATCGCTTTGCGACACCAACTCCGCTCAGGATGACAGTTTGCCTTTGTCAATGTCCGGCGCAACTGAAGGCGCACCCCTTCAAATCGGATCTCGGGCATGAGTTCATGGCCTCGGCTTTACGCTATTCTTGATGCATCATGCTTTCCTGACAGCCACGCTATGTTTTCGATGGCGGAAGAACTTGTGGCTGGTGGCGTGACTCTGCTGCAATATCGCGACAAGAGCGGCAACGCTCGGCAGATGCTGGAGCAGGCCCAGGAGTTGAGGCGCCGGCTCGGCGGGTCCGTCAAACTGATCATGGATGATCGGGCAGACGTTTGTTTAGCGGCAGGGTTTGACGGCGTGCACCTGGGTCAGGAAGATTTGTCTCCGGCAGGCGCCAGAGAGGTGATTGGCGAGACACTTTGGATGGGAGTGTCCACGCATAATCCCGAGCAGGTCAAAGAGGCCGACCGGACCTCTGCCGACTATATTGCTATCGGGCCTGTGTTTTCGACTACGAGCAAGGCCAAGCCTGATCCGGTTATTGGCCTCGATGGAGTTCGAGACGCCAGGGCCTTGACGCGAAAGCCGTTAGTGGCGATTGGAGGCATCAATCGTGCCAATTGTCGTGCAGTTATCCAGGCGGGGGCCGACTCGGTTGCGGTAATATCCGATCTGATGCGGGACCCGCGAAAATCAGCAGAGGATTTTCTTCGCATCTTAGGATAGAGTAGCGGGCGGAACGCCGGCAGGAGTGTCCTGCGCCACACGGGAATTTCAGGAGCCCTTTGAGCATCGACACCAAAGCACCAGCACCCGTCGTCAGCGACTGGGAGATCCATAGCCATCAGGACCAGGAACTGGTAAAGGGCCTTGGTCTGACCAGCGCAACCATGCTGGTTATGGGCTCGATGATCGGCTCGGGCATCTTCATTGTGTCTGCTGAAATATCCCGCGAAGTAAATTCACCCGCACTGCTGATTGCCGCCTGGCTCGTCACTGGCTTCATGACCATCGTCGGGGCTCTGAGCTACGGCGAACTAGCGGCGATGATGCCGCGAGCCGGCGGCCAGTACGTTTACTTGCGCGAAGCGCTCGGCCCGCTCTGGGGATTTCTGTACGGCTGGACGCTGTTCCTGGTTATTCAGACCGGAACGATCGCCGCGGTAGGCGTGGCCTTCGGCAAGTTTCTCGGCATCTTCGTACCGTCGATTTCTTCTTCGAATTGGATTCTTCATTTCTGGAAAGTTCCGCCCATTCGGATCGGGCCCATGGTTCTGGGCAACATGGATGTGGGGCTAAACACGCAGAATCTGGTGGCAATTCTGGTCGTGGTCGCGCTTTCGGTGATCAACGTTTTCGGGCTCAAGACCGGCGCGCTGATTCAGAATGTTTTCACCTTTGCCAAAGTTTCCGCGCTCTTGGGGTTGGCCTTGCTGGGCTTATTCATCGGGCGCAACGCCCAAGCCATTGCCGCCAACTTCCACGGGAACTTCTGGAACAACGCCGGACTGGGCGCGCAACACGCGGTGCAGGTCGGAGTCGGTGGACCAATGGTCATGGTGGGCACGCTGACGATCCTGGCGGTGGCGCAAGTAGGTTCGCTGTTTTCGGCCGATGCCTGGAATAACGTAACCTTCACGGCTGGCGAGGTCAAGAATCCAAATCGCAATTTGCCGCTGTCTCTCGCCCTGGGCACGGGCGTGGTCATCACCCTCTACATCGTCTGCAATTTCATTTACCTGAACGTGCTTCCACTGGACGGCGTAGCCAATGGCGCAACCATCCTGCAACGCGGAATCAAATACGCGACCGAGGAGCGCGTTGCTACAGCCGTAATGACGCAGATGTTTGGCTCGGCGGGCGGCCTCTTAATGGCTGCGGCAATCATGCTTTCCGGTTTCGGCTGCGTCAACGGGCTGATACTGGCGGGTGCGCGCGTCTACTACGCGATGGCAAAGGATGGACTGTTCTTTCGCAGCGTCGCCAAATTGCATCCTACGTATAAGACGCCTGCGGTTTCCCTCATGGTGCAGATGGTCTGGACGTGTGTGCTGTGCGTATCCGGGAGCTATGGGCAATTGCTGGACTACATCGTTTTTGCGGTATTGGTGTTTTACATTCTGACGATCGTCGGATTATTCGTGCTGCGCTATAAGCGTCCCGATGCCGAGCGGCCTTACCGCGCCATCGGCTACCCGGTGCTGCCCGCAGTGTATATTGTGATGGCCTTATTCATTGATGTCGTACTATTGCGCTACAAACCGCAGTACACGTGGCCTGGACTCATCATAGTGTTGCTGGGAGTTCCGGTGTACTTCTTGTGGTCGCGACGTTCTGGGAAGGCAATCGCAGCCGAGTCTTAGAATCTTTAGATCAGAGGAGAAAGCAAAAGGATGGCAAATCTGCTGGCTACTAAGCCGCTGCATCTGCTGATGGAAGAATCTCGCGAGACGGGCGAGCACAGCCTGAAGCGAACGCTTGGCGTTTTCCAACTGACGGCGCTGGGCGTTGGCGCGATTATTGGTGCGGGCATTTTTGTCATGGTTGGGCTGGGAGCCCAGTACGCCGGTCCGGGACTCACTTTGTCATTCGTTCTGTCCGGGCTGGGGTGCACATTTGCAGGTCTCTGCTATGCCGAGTTCGCGGCCATGATTCCGCTGGCCGGCAGCGCCTACACGTACGCTTACGCCACTCTGGGCGAGTTGCTGGCTTGGATCATCGGATGGGATCTGACACTCGAATATGCCTTGGGCGCGAGCACGGTGTCTTCGGGCTGGTCAAACCATTTCATCGAATTGCTGAATATCTTCCACATTCAGATGCCGCTCTGGCTGGCCTATGATCACTGGACGGCGCTGAAGACCGCGGAGGATATCATTGCCCGCCAAATGGCCTCGGCTTCAGACGCTTCTCTGGTGCCAGGCACGCAGGCGTTCTTGGACAAGGTGACCGCCATCGTGAGCATGCAGTCTCCTGAGTTGTTGCAGCGGGGGCACGCTTTGCTGGGCGCACCACACTTGTTTGGCTATGAAATCGGGTTGAACCTGCCGGCTTTTCTCATTGCGTTGGTGATCACGGCGGTTCTGACGATCGGCATCAAAGAGAGCGCGAGGTTCAACACGGGAATCGTAGTGGTCAAAGTCTCCGTCGTATTGTTTGTGATCGGACTGGGTGCCCGCTACATCAACACCAGCAACTGGGGTACCGACTGGAGTTCGTTTGCGCCCCATGGCTTCGCGGGAATCGGTGCAGGGGCCGCTTACATATTCTTCGCCTACATTGGCTTTGATGCGGTATCGACGACGGCCCAGGAGGCCAAGAATCCGCAACGGGACTTACCCATCGGCATGATCGCTTCGCTGACGATCTGCACCATTTTGTATATAGCCGTGGCGGGTGTGCTGACCGGCATGGTGCACTGGCAACAGATCAATATCGAAGCTCCCGTAGCACGCGCATTTCTGGATCGGGGTCTAAGCACGGCCTCCCACATCATTACGTTGGGTGCGCTGGCCGGGCTGACGAGCGTGATGTTGGTGATGCTGCTCGGGCAGACGCGCGTACTCTATGCGATGGCCAATGACGGCCTTCTGCCAAAGAAGTTCTTCGCCGCGGTCCATCCCAAATTCCGCACGCCCTGGAAGAACACGATCCTCGTAGGCCTGCTTGCAGCCGTTGTCGGCAGCCTTACTCCTATCGAGGATCTCGGCAGGATGGTGAATATCGGCACATTGCTGGCCTTCGTGATTGTGTCGCTTTCCGTCATGGTCTTACGCTATACGAATCCCTCACAGCCGCGGCCGTTCCGCACCCCGTGGGTGCCGCTGGTGCCAATACTCGGAGTCGTCTCGAACGGCTACATGATGTACAAGCTGGGTTGGGTCAACTGGGCACGATTGATCATCTGGCTGGTGATCGGGCTGGTAGTGTACTTCGCGTATGGACAGAAGCACAGCCGGGTCCAAGCTCTGCAGGCTGCGCGGAACGGTGTTCCTGCCGCCGACTGAAGGGGTTTGCTTATTCTCGGCCTTTCGCTCACGCGAAAGGCCATTTTGTTTTATAGTCGTGGGCGAGTCGTTAGTCATTGGGTCGTTGGCCTTTGACTGACGGCTGACGACTGACGACAGCTCTCCACATATGAAGATTGTCACCACTGCCGAAATGCGCGAGATTGATCGCGACACCAGCCAGCGCTTCGGCGTGCCTTCGCTCACTCTCATGGAGAACGCAGGGACGGCGGTCGCCGAGTTTGTTGTCTCGAAATATCCGCGCGCAGAGCGCATTGGCGTGATTTGCGGCAAAGGCAACAATGGGGGCGACGGTTTTGTGGCAGCGCGAAAACTGCATGGGGCAGGAAAGGGAGTAAGAATTGTTCTGCTGGCCCAGCCGTCAGAGTTGCGGGGCGATGCGGCGGAAATGTTTGCGAGGCTGCCGGTTGCGCCCGTGATTGTGCCATCGACTGAAGAGTTGAAGCAGGAGCAGGCAGGTGCGGTATTCGAGTCCGAAATTCTACTCGATGCGATTCTGGGTACAGGTTTTAAGCCACCTGTCAGCGGATTGTACGCCGAAGCAATCAGGCGGCTGAATACGAGTTCCGCGCCAGTGGTTGCGGTCGATATTCCTTCGGGCGCTGATGCCGACGTAATGGGCGAACAGACGGGAACGGTTGCGCGCTCCGATGCGGTGGTGACATTCACAGCGCCACGTCCGGCGCACGTTTTCGGAAGGTTGACCGACGGGCCAACGCTCATTGCTCCGATCGGCTCGCCTGACGAAGCCATCGTTTCCTCGTCGCAGCTCAATTTAATCACTGCCCGCGAGATTGCTCCCTTGATTGGCCCACGACCGCTCGCGGCGAACAAAGGAAACTTTGGACATGTGCTGGTATTCGGCGGCTCCGTGGGGAAGGCTGGAGCGGCCGCCATGGCGGGGATGAGCGCACTGCGAACGGGAACTGGATTATCAACAGTGGCGACGGCGAAGTCTGTGCTCGCCACGGTCGCGGGGTTTCATCCGGAAGTCATGACCGAACCGCTCGACGAAACTGATGCCGGAAGCATCTCGAGTCGTGCTCTGGCAAGTGGCGCGGCGGAGGCATTGATTAAAGGTAAGACCGTTCTGGCGGTTGGGCCTGGAATTTCGCGCCATCCCGAAACGTCTGAGTTCGTTCGAAACCTGGTTATGAAATTCAAGACTCCCCTCGTCTTGGACGCCGACGGCCTCAATGCATTCGAAGGACAAGCCGCAGAACTTAATGGCAAGGGACGCAGCCTGGTGATCACACCTCATCCTGGGGAGATGGCGCGTCTCGTCGCTTCTACCGTGGCTGCGGTGCAGCGGGACCGCATCAACGTCGCCCGCACCTTCGCCCGCGAACACGAATTGATCGTGGTGCTGAAGGGCCATCGTACGCTGATTGCCGAGCCAGACGGTACGGTTTGGGTAAATACGACCGGAAATCCGGGCATGGCGACCGGAGGCACGGGAGATATCCTTACGGGCATGGTCGCCGGTTTGATCGCGCAAAATACCGAACACATCGCAGAAGCACTCATCGCGGCGGTTCATCTCCACGGCCTTGTCGGTGACGTGGCGTGCGAAAGTATGGGTGAGCATTCGCTGGTTGCCACCGACTTGATAAAGGCTTTGCCCGAAGCCTTCCGCCGGGTGCGAGAGTCAGCAGCCAGCCCGAAGGTGGAGATTCGCGGATGATGCGATCGGGGTAAGGCATGGCAAGCTATGTTTCTACCTGCACAGTGGAAGTCACAGTTTAAGCGGCTTCGATGAATACTGCGAGCACTTGTCCTGGATGTTGTCTTTGTTAAGGCGCAGGTAGTTTTCGTTGGTGACCTCAGTGGCGATCGTCATCATGATTTCGTCGACTAAATACGGTCGGCAGGCAGAAAGGTTCCAGCTTCCAGCCAGCCGGCACTATCCACGATGATGTAGCGATCTCAAAACAATCTATCTTGCTGCTTCTGCGGCAGTTAAGTCTGAGCTTTCGCTGGAATCTGGACAAGTGCTTCCGTAATCTGCCTTGCGGACGCTGGCCATGACATAGTGGTTGTGGCTATGACACACTTTCCCCAGACCCATCCCCAGCATCGCGCCCAACGAGTTCAGTTTGGCAGCACCATCGCTGTCGTTATTAAACTGAATGATGGGCGAAGCGCGCGAGCGAAGCTGCAAACCATTTCCGAAACCGGCGGCATGTTGCGATTGGCCGGTGCCCTGGAGCAGGGCAATCTGGTCGAGGTCACCATCGAGACGGAATCGGGCGCCGTGAAAGGCATGGCAGAGATCCTCGAGCCGACGCGCAAGTCGAAAAATGGAACCAAGGACGGAATTTTGCAGCCCTTTCGCTTCATCGCACTCGAGGACAACGATCACCGCACGCTACGCAACGCCCTGGATTCCCGAGTGGACAAGGACTTTCTCGGACTTCGTTCCAGCCAGTGGGTCGCGCCAAAAAGACAATGAAGGCGGGAGTGCCCTGTCGCGCGTTGCATAATTTTAGTGTCCTGTCGCGCTGCATAGTCTTGTGCCATTCAATTTTCCACTGTCATTTCGAGCGTCGATAGGATCGTCCGCAATACAGATGATCTTGCGGAGTCGAGAAACCTGCTTTTCTGCCCGTGCCGGCCAGACAAAAGGTTCCTCGACTGCGCGACAGGAATGCGGAGGCAATCGTGACCTCTCGTTATACTTGTTTCCAGAGCTCATGGAGACGCGAGAATTCATCACTCAATCACCCGAGGAAACGATCGCTCTGGGACGCACGCTGGCTGGGATTCTCACTCCCCCGAAAATCGTCGTACTTCGCGGCGACCTGGGAGCGGGTAAGACCACGTTAGTCAAAGGCATTGCGGAAGCCTTCCAGGCGGCGTCGGAAGAAGATGTCACCAGCCCTACCTTTACCTTAATCCACGAGTACCGCGGGCCAGAAGCTACTGTCTATCACATCGATCTATATCGGGTGGACACACCTCGCCAGCTTGAAACGCTGGGGCTCGACGACCTCATCGCGGAGAACAGTGTGCTGCTGATCGAGTGGGGAGAGAAATTCGTGCGCTTTGAGCGCGATCGGGATGTGGAGATCGGGTTAGAACGGATCGCAGAAAATGAGCGAAGGGTGCGGGTGACCTTTTGAATTTCCTAAACCGCGCCTATTCCCTCAGCGGCTTAAGTCTTCATTGATTCGAAGGCTACCGCAGGGCCGAAGGCGCTCCGCCACCCAAAACCAAATTCTCTCGATGGCCTCGTCAAAACCCCATGATGTTGTAGCCGCAATCGACGTAGATCACTTCGCCCGTGATGCCGGAACTAGCGTCTGAAGCCAGGAAGACTCCGGTAGAGCCGACTTCGTTGACATCCACATTGCGCCCCAGCGGCGCGCGTTCGGCGTGAGTCTTGTGCATATCGCTGAACCCAGCGATCCCGCGCGCAGCGAGGGTCTTGATCGGGCCTGCGGAAATGGCATTCACCCGAATATTTTTCTTGCCTAATTCAAAGGCCAAGTAGCGCACTGTGCATTCCAGGCCGGCTTTGGCCACGGCCATTACGTTATAACGAGGCACAACTTTTTCCGCGGCGTAGTAAGTCATGGTCATGATCGATCCGCCATCGTTCATCAGCGGCGCGGCAGCGCGGGCGACCGCAATGAGCGAATAGACGCTCACGTCAAGCGCGATGCGAAAACCCTCGCGCGTAGTGTTGACGAAATCTCCCTTGAGTTCGTCAGCGGGCGCAAAGGCCACGCTGTGAACCAGCACATGCAGCTTGTCATAGCGATCTTTAAGTTGAGTGAACAAACGGTCGATCTCAGCATCGTTGGAAACATCGCATTGGAACGCCTCCGCACCTGGGAGTGAAAGAATCAGGTCTTTGGCCTCCAGCGCCATGCGCTCGTTCTGGTACGTGATGGCAAGCTTCGCGCCGGCATTGTGCAGTCCTTGCGCAATCGACCAGGCAATGCTGCGCTTGTTTGCGACTCCGAACACAACGGCGACTCGACCTTCGAGGCTGGAGGACATGCATATCTCCTTCTGAATTTGAACGGAAAGCATAACAGCCGGAAAGCCCCATTTACCACAGAGACACAGAGTCACAGAGGAAAATTTGGGATTGCAATTCGAAGTGACCTCCGCTTGCTCCCTGTCTCTGTGACTCTGCGGTGAAGCTCTTATTCCACCGGCGTGACTTCATGAATGGGTACAGCAGCTCCCACCGGCCAGCTGGCGCTGACGAATGCGACCGCGTACACCAGCCCAATGACAGAAAATCCTGCGACCAGACTAACCTGCGCAACCGCTCCCACCAGCAGCGCCAGGCAAATCTGCAGGGCCGTGCCTACGAAATAAAATGTGTTCTGTACGCGTCCCATGAAGTGCGGCGGAACCTGCTCCATGATGCTGGTATTCATGGCTACGCCGCTGACGCCGCGAGCCGATCCCATTACGCCGTAGAGCAATACGGCAACGGCAAGCATCGGGGAGAGCGGCGCCAAAATCATGCTGATTGTCAGCAGACCCATGGAGATTGCTATCGAACGCCGGGAGCCCAATCCTGCGATGAGCCAGGGCGCATAAAGAGCGCTCACAAATGCCCCTGTACCCCATCCGGCGTTCAGCCAGCCGTAACCCACAGCACCAGCGTGAAATATTTTATCGCTCAACGGGGGCGTGACCACGACTCCCGTCATCATTGCGGCCAGAAACAGCGCCCAACTGATTCCCAGAAAGATCAGATTGCGCTTGCCACGAAGAAACTGAATTCCCTCGCGCATCTCGCGCACGAAGCGTTCGAAAGCCGTTTCTGCGGCCACGATGTCGGCTCGCAACTCTGCCGGCCGAGGCACCACGTGCCGTCCCTTGCGCACCGCGAAGTAGCAGAGAAACGAAACCAGGTAAGTGGAAAAGTCGATAAGCAACACGCCGCCCAGACCGATCCGGTTGTAAACGAATCCAACGATCGATCCTGCAATCAGCCAGCCTCCCTGAACTCCGGCGAGCAGAAACGTGTTCGCGTGCACAAATTCTTCGCCCGGGGTTAACTCCTGGATCAGCGCGGTGATGGTGGGCCAGAACATCCAGAAACCCGCCGCCACCAGCGTGTTCATCAGGTAGAGTTCCCAGATTTTCGCTTTACCCATGAAGGCGAGAATGGAAACTGTAAGAATAATGACTGCGCGCGCGGCGTCTAGCAGCATAACCAGCCGTCGGCGGTCTTCGCGGTCGATAATGACGCCGGTAAACGGCAGCATCAGCATGGCGGGAATAGTTTGCAGGACAGCAAACGTCCCCAGCGCGATTTCGGAATGAGTGGCCTGCAGGATGTACCAGGCAACCGCGGCGGCGTTCATCCCGCTGCCCAGCATCGAAATCACGTTGGCGGCGAAAACGAAGCGCAGCGCCGGTTTCTGCAGAATGGACCGCATGATCTAATTTAAATGAAGTGGGCGAACTCGCCAACCCCAGCATCACATCGTTGGTTTCCGGATCGGCCATTGGATCTGAATCTTGCGGGCTTCCCAAAATAGATAAACGATCAGCATGATCATTTCCGGCTCGATCGGGTGCTTGTAACGAACGAAAGGCATCACCAGGTAATAGGGGATCGGATAGATGAGCAGAAAACATGCCAGAAGGAATGCGCCGCGTTTTCGATTGCGAATCGTCAGCCACAAGCCTGCGAAGGCGAGTACGGCGGCCAATAAAAAATTGGTATGGCGCGAGATCATCAGATCGTAGCCGGCGACGATGGTCGCCTGCGGCGGAGCGATCCAGAAATAAGCGGCACGTTCGACAGTGAACCGCAAGAATCGTCCAGGATGTTCGCGGATGAACTGCCGCGCCTGTTGCCCCTTTTCTGTCATGAAGCCGAGTTCCCCTAATTCCTGAAATCTCCGCATGGCTTCGGGATTATTGCCGGGATGTTCGTTGCGGGTCCACAGGCCCGCGGATTGGTCGTTGTTGGCCTCATACATTTCCAGTGGAAGATTGTCACGAACCAAGATGAACTTGCCAAAAACCTGATAATTGCGCACCAGCCATGGGCTCACTACCAGGGCAGCAGTAAGCACGCACAAAGCGGCTCCAAGGAATGCAGCCTTGCGGGGGAGTTTATACAGAAGCCAAAACAAGCAGAACGGCATCATGCTCACGACGGCAGTATTAGTCAGCGCGATTATTCCCCAGAGCAATCCGAACAAAATCCACATGCGGGGCCGCGGTGGCTCGTCGGCCATGCGCAACGTCATCAGTAGCGCGAGGCTTAGCAAAAATGCAGTTAGGCTGGTTTCCCATACCACCCGCACCGGCCAGTAGATTGCGTAAGGAAAGACAGCCCAAGTCCAGGCCGTTGCGCGGCCAACGTCAATTCCGTAGATTCGCTCTGCGATGCGGTACAGCGTAAGACACGTCAAAGCGGCAAAGACACTATTGAAGGCGAGAATTATCCAGGCCGAGAGCCCGCTGTACACGCCGAACAATTTAAAAACACCTGCCAGAATGTAAGGATAAAGAGGCGGCGCCCATGCGCTGGGTCCGGTGGGTAGGTCCGTGGGCGAACTGAATCCATGTCCTTCGGCGATGGAGCGGGCGAGGCGGCCCATCTCCCAGCCATATTGAAAGTGATCACGGCGAGGCGTGATCCGGTAAGTGTGGCCCACGGTAATCACGGCGAGGCGGAGCAACAGAGCAATCAGAACGATGAAGAGGATGGAGCGATGAAAAGGCTGTCGCGCGGTCTGCTCCGGCGGATTTGTTCGAGCGGCCGTGAGCAAGTTCGTGGCGACGCGATCCTGATCCTGCATCGGCCCAGACTACAGCATTGAATCTTCCCATGCCACGGTGTCAGAGCTCAGATGGTGTCGCGATAGGCGGAACAGGTGAGACGCTCTTTCTCGATTGCGCAGACCGGACTTGCAAGCGGGGCCATTCGGCGCTACGATTCCGCGAATCTGGAGGCGACTATGAAGCGCACTCGTTGGCTGGTTGGGCTGGTGGCGGTCCTGTCTGTTCTCGGGCACGCGCAACTGGACCGGATCGTGATTCCTGCAGGCACTCCGGAAGACCAGGCGCTCGCGGCGATTTCGAACGAGCAGGACACGCAAAAGAAATTGGCAATGTATCAGGATTTTCTGCAGAAGTTTTCCGCGAATCAGGCGGCCGTTGCCTACGGCAACTGGCAGATCTCACAGTCATATCAGACGGCGGGAGATCTACAGAAAGCCCTAGAGTATGGCGACAAGGCTTTGGCCGGTTCGCCTCGCAACTTGGACATTCTTGTATCGCAAGCCGGCGTAGCTCAGCAGTCGAAAGACAACGCCAAGCTCTTTGATTATTCAGTGCGAGGCGGGGAACTTTACAACTCCATTGCGAAACAAGGGAAGCCCGAAGGAATGAGTGATCAGGAGTTTGCTCAGCGCGTCAATGAGGACAAGGCCGCGGCCAAGAGTTCCTACGAGTTCCTCGAAGCGGCGGCGTTCAATGCAATCGCGGAGGAACCTGACGCCAAGAAGCGTATGGCCTACATTGAACGGTTCACGCCAGCCTTTCCGAGTTCGCGTTTTCAGGAACAGATTGCATCGTACGCGATGATGTCACTGTCGGACCAGAAGGATACGACGCTGCTCATCGCCTACGCTGAAAAGACATTGGCTGCCGATCCGAACAATTTGACAGCTCTCCTTCTGCTCGCTGGCACCTACGCTGATGACCCCAAACCCGGCAGTGTGACGAAGGCTGTTACTTATTCGCAGAAGGCAATCGAAGCAGCCAAAGCGGACGCGCCCGATGCCGACCGCTCCCGCAAAGTCTCTGCCGGGCTGGCACACTCAACCCTGGGCTACGCCTATATGAAGCAAGACAAGACGGCAGCGGCCATTCCGGAATTGAAGTCGGGGTCGGCGCTGTTGAAAGGGCAGGACGATCAGCAATATGCGATTGCCATGTATCGTCTCGGATTTGCCTATGCCAAGTTGAGCAAGGTTTCCGAAGCACGAGACGTGTTGCAGGAAGTGGTGAAGATTTCTGGTCCAGTGCAACAACCGGCGCAAGATCTTTTGGCGAAGGTGAACGCGGCGCGCGCGAAGGGAAAATAGCCGGCCACGGATTACCTGCTTTTCAGTGTCCTGCCAGTTCAGCGGATAGCAGGTTAGCTTTGACAGCAAGGTTGTAGGCGCGTTGCGCGTCTCCGCTGTTCGCTGCCGTCTTGGCCTGCTCCATATAGCTCTTGATTTGGTTCACTGTATCCTGCTGGTTCGCGCTGAGCTGACGGCCCTCGAGTTTCTTCAGGTTTGTTTCACTGGTCGCCAGCAATTGATTGGTGCTCGTCATCTGGCGGGAAGCCTGTTGCGGACTCAGGCCTGGCGATAGATCCACCGTTTGGTCAGCGGCACTCCCTTCCGGCACAACGGTTATAGAGGGACCTGACCCGGCAGGCTTTCCTGCAGGAGCCACCGTTTTATGATGGTGCTTCGTGGTTTTGGTTCCTGTGGATTGCACCGGCTTACAGTCTGGTTTGACACTTGAACCGGGTTTAGAAGTCTCAGGGCAGGGAGCGGTACTTGCGGCTGGTGTTGATGTCGCACCTTGTTGCTTCGGAGTATTACTGGGTTGGCTGTCCTGCGACTGTGTTGCCTGCCTCATTGCTGGCACGGCAAGTGCGCTGCCCGTGCGCGGCCAAAACAACAGCAGACACATCCCGAGAATGGCGGCCAGAGCCATATTTAATTATTCGATGCTCGCACCTGGCGCCTAGATCTCCAGGTACTAGCGAATTCTAACGCCGAAACGGAAAAAATCATTCACCTCACACTCAGGAATTCGGAACAGACAAACTGGGCGCGACGGCCCGGCCATTCTCCGCATTGGTCTCGGCTCGAACTTCGGTTACGGGCAACCGCAGGCGGAAAGTCGTACCCTGCCCCTCCACGGTCTCGAAATCGATCGAGCCGTAGTGCCAGTGCAGAGCTTGATAAGTCTGTGCCAGCCCGATCCCGCTGCCGCCTTTTCTAGTGGTGAAGTACAGTTCGAAAATCTTCTCCTGCAGTTCGTGGGGTATGCCCATACCCTGGTCGCGAATCTCGGTGATGACGCTATTCTCATCCCGCCTAGCTGAGATGGTCAGCGTCCCCCCTTTTGGCATCGCTTGCATGCCGTTGATAATCACATTCAAGATGGCTTGCTTCATCACGTCGACATCCACCTTCACTCCCAATGGCTCGGTGCCGAGCCTGCGCTTAATGGTGACGCCGTGCTGATCGGTGTCCGGTGTGGCGAGCATGATCACATCCTCTAACAGCCGACGCAGGTCGATTTCCTCGACGTGCAAATCGCGCGGCCGAGTGAAGTCCACCAGGATCTGAACTACACGATCCAGACGGTGGATCTCGTTTCCGATAATGTCCATGTGGCGGCGCGTGTCGGGATCGATCTGCTGCAGCTTGCTTTGCAGTAACTGCAGATGGAGCACAATCGCATTGATAGGGTTCTTGACCTCGTGAGCGACGCCGCGGGTTGTGCGGCCGCTGGCTGACATCTGGCGCGACAATTCAATTTCATCCTGAATGCGCCGCACCGACTCGGCGTCTCGGAGGGTCAGGAGGGCACCGATCGGAGAACCGCGTTCCTGAATGAAATCGAGAGAAACCTGCACCCGTTTCGTGTTCGAGGATTCGACATCGCGCTGGGCGATCGGATGTCGTGATTGAAAACCGTCAAGCACCAGCACTCCGAGCGACGAGTCCCGGTTGAAAATCTCCTTCACCGTACGGCCGAGCAATTCCCTTCTAGGCCGGCCCAGAAAGCGCTCTACCGATGCGCTCACCAGAACCACACGCGAATCGCGCGTGAACAACATCAAGCCGTCCTGCAGGTTTCCCATGATCTGATCGACGTTGTCTTTCAGCGCGGAGAAGATTTCTTTGGCGTCGCGCATCTGTCGGCCCAAATGAGCAATCTTCAGACTGACCAGACCGTATTCGTCGTGGCCAGGCTCTTCCTCGCTGACCGCGTCAGCATCGCCAGCGGAAACGCTATCCAGACTACGGTTGATGCGTTCCAATGGGCCCAGAGCGATATGCGAAAGTCCCGCCGCCAGCAACAACGAAGCCAAAATAGAAATGCCAGAGAAAATCACCGCGTGCTCTAGCCGCGGACTGATTTCGTTCTTGAGGAATACGGTTGAGATGCCCAGCCGGATGCTGCCGAACGGTTGGCGGTTTAACTGCAAGGGCAAGCGGACTTCGTACGTGGTGGGCGGGTTATAAACCAGCCGGAGTTGCCGGCGGAACTTGGCATCTTGCACAATCTGGAAGTCCGGACGATCGGGAACCACTTTACCAACCAGGTCACGATTGGTATGAAGGAGAGCCCTCCCGTCCGCGTCGACGATGGCGGCGTCCTGAATCGGCCAGTTGCCTACCACCGAATCCAACATTGTGTTCAGATCGAGGTTGGTCCCCAGATATTCGCCAATCGCGCGCTGAACCTTAACCGGGTTAGTGGTATCAATCCGCGTGCTGGTCAAATCTGGGACGGCGTTGGCCGCGAGATACGCCAGTTGCGAATTCAGATAGTTCGCCGTATCCCGCGTGTATGCGATCCTCTGGCGTAGGATGTATGAAATATAGATATAGGAAAATGAGGACACCAGGGCCGCCACCATAAAGGTAATGGCGAGCACGATCTGGGTTTTTCGACGCATCCTCAGGAACAGCCCTTACGCGAAACGATGGCAGGTCGCGCCCAACAAGTCAATTGGTATCCCTCAACAGCAATTCTCTCCGTCCGGCTAGTCTTCCCTGGCCAGGGCGGCATCGGCAGCGGCGTTACCATATTCCTTCAGCTTATTATGCAAGGTTTTCAGGCTGATGCCGAGTATTTCTGCCGCCCGCGTCTTGTTATTGCTGGTGGATTCGATGGTCTTCAGAATCAACCGTCTCTCGGCCTCTTCCACGGTCGTACCCACCCCCAGGTGGATTGCATCGGGATCCTCGGACGAGGTGCGAATCGTGGCTTGCCCGAATCCGGGTGGAAGGTGCTTGGTTTCAATCACCGCCCCGTCGCAGACGATCACCGCTCGCTCCAGGGTGTTGCGCAACTCGCGGACATTTCCGGGCCACGAGTAGTTTTGGAACAAATTAAGGATAGCCTCGCTCACCACCGCCACCTTGCGTCCGTGTTTGGCGCTCATGTCCTTCAGAAGGGATTCCACAAGCGCGGGGACATCGTCCTTGTGCTCGCGCAGTGGAGGCATATGGATGTTGAACACATTTAAGCGATAGTAAAGATCGTTGCGCAACTCGCCCCGGGCTACAGCCTCTTCGGGAACCTTATTGGTTGCCGCAAGAACGCGGACGTCGACGGTGGTTTCCACCTTGCTCCCCAGGCGGCGAAGCTTACGATCTTCCAGGACGCGTAGGAGCTTAGCTTGGGTACCAACTGGCATTTCGCCGATCTCGTCTAACAGCAAGGTTCCACCTTCTGCCAGTTCAAAGCAGCCGGTGCGGCGCTCCAAAGCTCCGGTAAACGCTCCTCTTTCGTGGCCAAAGATTTCGCTCTCGATCAAGGTCTCTGGGATGGCCGCGCAATTGATTGGGACGAACGGCCGGTTGCGGCGAGGACTAAGCTCATGGATGGTTCGGGCCACTAATTCCTTGCCCGTTCCACTGGCGCCGGTGATCAATACCGAGGCGGTGCTTGGCGCCACCATTTCGATCAGCCGGAAAAGCTCCTGCATTTTCTTGGACGCCCCTACCAGGCTCCCGAGAGAACCGGCGTCCCGCAGTTTCCGGCGCGTGACCTCGAGTTCCACCCGGGTTCCCAGCAAGGCCGAAGCGTTCTGCAGAATGGTGCGCAGCCGTTCGGTGTCGATCGGCTTGGTAATGTAGTCGTAAGCCCCCATGCGCATGGCTTGCACCGCGCTATCGATTGTTCCCTGAGCCGTTACCACGATTACTCCGATAGTCTTGTCATCGGCAATCCGCTCCAGCAGTTCCAACCCCCCCATCCGTGGCATCTTGAGGTCGGTCACGACCAGGGAGGGCGTCCAACTGGAAACTTTTTCGAGGCCTTCGGCCCCGTCTTTGGCGGTCTCTGCAGTATAGCCCCAAGAAGAGACTAGCTCGGCAAGTCCGGTCCGCTCGTTCTCTTCGTCTTCGACAATCAGTACTTTTTCCTGGCTCATAAACCCTGGCTCATCGGAACAGAGGCCTCGCAATCATTATTCAGGCTCACGTCAATTGCTGCAAGCAGCTTCCTTCTAACGCGGGGAGAGAGCCTGAAGCGTAAACCAATTGCTGGACAACCGGCAGCCCGTTACCCCCATCCGATGGGATTGCAAAGAAGCAAGCTCGGGTGTTGAGAGTTTAACTTAATCTCAAATCAAGACACGCTCTGCGAGTACATTGCTAGACGTGCGAATAGCCTTCAAGTAGAATGTTGGCTCTGAATTTTCTTTCGATGAATGAATACCTGCACTTCTTCGGAATTGTCTAAAGATATTGCGAAGTAGAGCGTTCTAAACGGTTGCCATGCGGTGGATTCCCAGTCTTGTACGTGCATGGGTATATAAAGCGACTAAATAAGTTCGGAGGACGATATGTCGTTTCATCCCGGTTCAAGAAGCGCGCGGGTGCTGTGCGCTAGTCTCTTGCTGATGTTAACCATCGTTGTGCTTTCAGCCGTCACGCTGGCGCAGGATGTGGAAACCCCGAAGTACGAAATCTTCGCGGGCTATCAGTGGCTGCACCCCGGCGCCACTGTTCCAACCCCGTTTGGCGACTACAACGCTCCCACAGGAATGAAGCTTCCGGATATGCCTACGGGTTTCGGCACCGCCTTCACTTACAACTTCCAAAAGTACTTCGGATTGGAAGGCGACTTCGGGTACAACTGGGATAATTACGAAAGCACCCTTTCGGCCGGTCCTAAGTTGAACTTCCGTTCCGAAGAATCCAACTTCTTCTTGCACACCTTGCTGAGCTACAACCGGCTGAATGTGGACGGCCTGCCGAATGCGAATGGCATTGGTGCGATTCTCGGCGGCGGATGGGATCTGAAAGTGAATCGCATGTTCTCACTACGGCTCATCGAGGCCGATTACGTGTGGGCGCGGCAAAACTATGCCTCGGTCGTGTCTGCGGCGTTCCCGGATCTTCGGCGACCCTCGCTGGAGGGAGTTCGGCTGCGCGCCGGCCTGGTATTTAACTTTGGATATCCCGAGTTAGTGACGCCGACTGCGAACTGCTCGGTTCAGCCGAGCGAAGTCATGGTGGGCGAGCCCATCACGGCGACTGCCACTACCTCAAACTTCAATCCCAAGCACCCCCTGAACTATTCTTGGAGCGCGACTGGTGGAAAAATAACCGGCAAGGACAATACCGCCAGCATCGACACTAACGGAATCGCCGGTGGGAGTTATACCGCCACCGCGCACATCGCCGATCCCAAAAAGAAGACAGGCGGAGAAGCTACTTGCAGCGCAAACTTTACAGTGAAGGAACCGCCAAAGAATCCGCCGACCATGTCTTGCTCAGCTAGTCCAAGCAGTCTGCAAGCAGGTGGAAGCTCGACCATCAGTTGCACCTGCACCAGTCCGGACAATGTTCCTGTCACGGTTAGCGGTTGGACCAGCAGCATGGGTACCGTCTCAGGCGCTGGCAGCACTGGAACGCTGAACACCACGGGTGCGTCGGCTGGCACAATCACCGTAAACGCCACTTGTACAGATTCGCGTGGCCTCAATACGCAAGCCTCCACTCAGGTGACGGTGGAGAATCCGCCTCCGCCACCTCCGCCCCAAGCCTCCAAGCTGGCCGAGTGCGACTTCGCGAACATGGCCAAGATCAAGAAGCCGTGGCGCGTGGATAACGAGTGCAAGGGCAAATTGGACGACGTTGCCAAGAACCTTCAGCAGAACGCAGATAACAAACTGGTTATCGTTGGCAACGCTGAGCCGACTGAGAAGCGCAAGAATCTGGCGGCCGAACGTGCCGTCAATTCGAAGGCGTATATCACGGGAGGCGAAGCCAAGCTGGGGATCGACCCCAGCCGTATCGAGACTCGCACTGGCAGCGCAGGAACGATGACCGCAGAATACTGGATCGTTCCAGCTGGCGGAACATTCTCGGAAGCGGGCACGCAGCCTGTGGATGAATCCGTCGTCAAGGCCGTCCCGGATCATCCCCACGCCGCTCCTCAGAAGAGGGCGAAGCCCGCGCCTAAGCAATAGGCGAGCTCAGGCAGAGTTCGTCGAAGACTAGACAATGGCCGGTCGAGCGCAACGCTCGACCGGCATTTTTCTTTTGGGCCAGATCAGCCGAGCTTTTTCTTTCGTGTGATGGAGATCACAATCCGGGCCCAGGTGCCTGACTTAGTATCGCATTGGGCCAACCATGTTCTCAGGGTTCTCGCTTTCGCGGTTCTCAGCTTGCGTTACGGAGGTTGCGGTTGGGGCACTGGACTGGGTGGCAGAGCGGACGCTTCCGCCTGACGATGCCCCCACACATCAGCGAACAGGGCGGCGCGGGGAGGAAGCTGCGTACTTCTACCTGCGGCGTCTGGGCTATGTGATGGTTGCGCGTAACTTTCGCTCAGCGCGGCGGCGTGGGGAAATTGACCTGATCGCCTGGGACAACGATGTCTTATGTTTTGTCGAAGTTAAAACACGGACAACGCACGACGTAAAGCCTGCCGAGGCGGCCGTGGATCGTGACAAGCAACGCGGGCTGACAGCGGTTGCCCATCAGTACCTCGGCCATTTGGCAACTCCTTGCCGATGGCGCTTTGACGTCGTGACCGTGTATTATGAACATCAGTCCAGCCAGCCGTTGATTGAGCTATTTCGAAATGCCTTCCCGCTAGCGTAGAATGCAAGTTTGGCTTTGATCCGGACTGGCTTCATACGCCTTTATTGAAAGGATTTAGTCCTTGCCCGAGCTTAGAAAAGACCCAATTGTAGGCCGGTGGGTCATTATTTCGACTGACCGCGCCAAGCGCCCAACCGACTTTGCACGTGATGGAGTGAAATTGAAAGGCGGCTTTTGCCCCTTCTGCTATGGCAACGAAAGCAAAACGCCGCCAGAGATTCAAGCTTATCGTCCGAACCCCAATGGAGGACCTCCACCGCAGCGCGATTCGCCTGGATGGACGGTTCGCGTGGTTCCCAACAAGTTCCCTGCGCTAGGGATAGAGGGCAGCCTCAGCCGGCAGGCTGAGGGCATGTTCGACCGGATGAATGGAGTGGGCGCCCACGAAGTCATTATTGAGACTCCCGACCACAGCGCCAGCCTCGCGACGCTGCCTCCAAAACGAATCGAAGATGTGCTTTGGACCTTCCGCGACCGAATTCTTGATTTGAAGAAGGACCGGCGGTTCAAGTACATCCTGATTTTCAAGAATCATGGAGAGGCTGCCGGAGCGTCGCTGGAACATGCGCACTCGCAGCTGATTGCGTTGCCGATTCTTCCCATCTACGTGGTCGAGGAGTTGGAAGGCGCCAAGCAATACTACATCTACAAAGAGCGTTGCGTGTTTTGCGATGTGATTCGGCAAGAGACGGAGACTGGCACTCGCGTGGTTGCAGAGAATCAAGATTTTCTCACGCTGGCTCCTTATGCTCCGCGGTTCCCGTTTGAAACCTGGATCCTCCCCAAGCAGCATGAGTCAGCGTTTGAGAATTCGTCTTCGCAACTTTTTGAGAACCTGGCGAAGGCGCTCAAGACGCTGCTGCTGAAGGCCGATCGGGTGTTGGACAACCCGCCGTACAACCTGGTGATTCACACTTCGCCGGTGCAAGACCCAACTAACGATCACTATCACTGGCACATTGAATTTATGCCCAAGCTGACGAAGACGGCAGGATTCGAGTGGGGAACGGGCTTCTATATTAATCCTACTCCGCCGGAGGAAGCAGCGAAGTTCTTGCGCGAGGCCAGCGTCGAAGAGCCGGTGCCCGCGATAGTAGGATAGACCCTGATCACAGAGCAAAAAAGGGGCACGGCGGGCGCCGTGCCCCTTTCACGTGAGAGAGAAGATGCTTCAAGTAATCTCTAACCCAGTGAACTCAGGAGGAAACCAGCATAGAGTTTGCGGCGTGAGATGTTGTCACAATGAAGTAAAAATAATGTCACGCGGAAGTCTCTTCGGATGGGATTGGGCGGATCAGGCTTGCGTTCTGTCCAGAAACTCATCGTGCCAGGCCATCTGGATGGCTTCGAGCTTGCCCTCGGTCGACTTCTTGGGATCGTCCTTGAACTCAGGTAGCGCGGTTACATAGCCATGCAGATCGGTGAAGCGGATGGAGAGCGGCTCCAACTCAGGATGTGCTTCTGAAAGAAGTATCCCGATGTCTTCTGCATCGTCCCAAGTTAAGTCTTTTGGCATGAGAGCTCCTTGATAGCAGCACTCGGCACTGAGCATTCAGTCTCCACGGTTTTGCGCCTTCGATGAGAAACTCTGCTGACCAAATGCTGCGTGCTAACTGCTGAATGCCGTTTTTCTAGTGTTCTTCGGATATGTAATTGCGATTCCACGCCGGGATCTCGACCACGACTTTGCCGGGCTTGGTGATGACGGCCTGACACCCGAGACGGGAGTTTAACTGTAAATCGGCTGCCATGTCCAGACGGTCGGCTTCGTCGTCGTCCATTTCGGAGAGATTTTCCGCGCCTTCCTTCACCCACACGTGGCAGGTAGTGCAGGCACAGTTGCCGCCGCAAGCATGGTCCAGGCGCACTCCGTAGTTCAAAGCCACGTCCAGGATGGACTGCTCTTTTCCGTGATCCTTGTAGGGTAACTTGTCGCGATCGAACTCGACGGTCTTGCCCTCGGGCAAGAAAGTTAGCTGGACAGTGTTTTCGCCGGGTGAGTCCACGGTTGCAGTGCCGGAACCTTTTGTTTTGTCGTCTGCCATGACTTCTCCTGACGCCTCGTCGTGTATCCCTGCCGAGTTTTGCGCGGCCCCCCGGACGAGGGGGTCCGGGACTACGTGGTTTTCTATTCGAAATCTGCTCTGGCCACCGGATGGCCGGTTTCTGTTCCCTCGCCCATATCCGCTTCATCCATGGTCTTGCCCTTGAGTGCGGTGCTGACGGCGGTGTCCATCATCAGTTCCGCGAGCCGCATCGTCCCCTGGTTCAAGACGTCGATCGCTTTCCGGATCGCCGCGTGGTCGTCTTCAGCTTTCACCTGGACTAGGCCTTTTTCCAACTTAGCGATTTTCTTCTTCTCGTCACTAGTGAGTTGACCCCAGGCCGGGCTCTTCCTGCCTTTTTCCAGTGCCGCCAGAATTGTCTCCGCTTCGTTGCGCGCCTCAATCACCTGCCGCTGACGAAAGTCTTCTTCGGCGAAATCGAAGGAATCGAGGATCATGCTTTCGACCTGATCATCGGTCAGCCCGTAGCTGGGCTGCACTTCGATCTCGGACTCTTTGCCGCTGCGTTGCTCACGCGCAGAAACGTGCAGGATGCCGTTAGCGTCGATCAAGAATTTGACTTCAATGCGCGCCATGCCAGCGGTCATGGGAGGAATTCCCTTGAGATCAAAGCGGGCGAGCGAGCGGCAATCCTTGGCCATTTCGCGCTCACCTTGCAGAACGTGGATGGCAACATTGGCCTGTCCATCGATTTGTGTGGTGTAGTACTGCGTGGCCGAGGCCGGAATGGTGGAGTTACGCAGAATGATCTTGTCGGTCACGCCGCCCGCGACTTCAATGCCTAGCGAAAGAGGCGTGACGTCAAGCAGTAGCATGTTCTCGGTGGCTTCGGAGCCGCCGCCGAGAATGTTGGCTTGCACCGCCGCGCCGAGAGCCACGACTTCATCGGGATTGAGATCCGTATGCGGCTTGCGCTGGAATAATTCCTCAACTAGCGCACGTACTTTGGGGATACGCGTCGATCCGCCTACCAGCACGACTTCGTCAATCTGCTGCGGTTTTAGTCCGGCGTCTTTCAGAGCCTGTTTGCAAGGTCCGACAGTGCGATCAATAATCGGCTGGATCAGTTGCTCGAACTGTGCTCGAGTGATTTCACGCTGGTAGCGTTTGCCTTGGGACAGTTCGATATCCAGAGTTGTTTCGAGCTGCGATGACAAAGCAATTTTAGCTTCGATGACCGCCTTGCGAATCGTAGCGACGACTTCGCTATTTCGCGAAACGTCAAGGTTCGCATCTCCGCGAATGTCGTCAATCGCAATCTTGATGAGAAGGTTATCGATATCATCGCCGCCGAGATGCGTATCCCCGTTGGTCGCGATGACCTCGAAAATCCCGTCGTGTAATTTCAGGATCGAAATGTCGAAGGTTCCGCCGCCCAGGTCGTACACCGCCACGACGCCATTCTGCTTCTTGTCCAGTCCATAGGCGAGTGAAGCGGCCGTAGGTTCGTTCACCAGGCGCAGCACTTCGAGGCCGGCGATGCGGCCTGCGTCTTTTGTGGCCTGCCGCTGGGCATCGTTGAAGTAGGCCGGCACCGTGATTACAGCCTTCGTGACCGGCGCATTAAAAAACCGCTCGGCGTTGCGTTTGAGCTGGCGCAGAATGAACACGGAGATTTCCGGCGGAGTGAAAGTCTTCTCTCCCAGCGTGATGCGCAGCACTTCTCCGGCTTGCAAATCTTCCGCCAGGCGAAAAGGAAATAGCTGGAGTTCTTCCTGAATGTCTTCAATGCCCCGCCCCATGAGGCGCTTGATGGAGTACACCGCCCGCTCCGGAGTCTCAATCAGATATTTGCGCGCTGCGTTGCCGACGATGATCTGATCACGCTCATCCAGTGCGACGACGGATGGGACAAGGTTCAGTCCGTCTTCGCCCGGAATCACGACAGGGCTTTCCCCCTGCATGAAAGCCACCAGAGAATTGGTGGTTCCGAGGTCGATACCGACGATGCGGTCAGAAGTCATTGAATCATTGAGTGATTGAACCATTGAGACATTGAATCATTGAGATCAATCTCTCAATGACTCAATCCCTCAATTCCCCAGCACTTCATTCACGTCCCGAACCAAATTCCTTATGTAGGACCGCCTGTTCAACAGGTCCACCATTTTGTCGCGAACCCTACGACGGCTTTCTTCACCAGCGCTGTCGGGCAGACTGTCCCAATCGTCCCAATATGCTTTTAGTTCCTCAGATAGTGCTTCGCGTTTGTTTTCCAGCTCCAGCTTTTGTTTGGCGATTTCCTCAATCAGGGCAGGATCGTCTTCACCGAGCTTTTTCTGCATACGAAGTTCTTCGAGTTGCATGTTCAATTCGAAAACTTCCTCCAACAGGTCCGGAGGCACAACCTGCTTCTTGACTTCGCCGGTGGCTCGCGCCTTTTCTGTCGCCGTCTTCGACTGCTCCTCAAGCTCCACACCTTCCAGGCGCAGCAAGTATTCCGTCCGCTTGATGGGATCCTTCAAGGTGCGGTAGGCGTCGTTCAGCAGGGAACTCTGCTCCAGGCTCCATTCCTGCTCGCGCTTATCAGCTCGGGCGACGAGATCGGGATGAAGCTTTCGGCTGAGTTCGTAAAACCCGCGCTCGAGAAGCGCAGTATCGAGGTTCAATTTGCGGAGCAGACCAAAAAACGTGAAGTAATCCACTGGCACCGGCGGTTGAACCTTGCCACAGGCGCTACAGAAATGGACTGCTCGCATTGTGCCGCAGGACCAGCACGTGGCCGTAGCTTCGCCCGGCATAATCAGAGAAGAACGCGTGTTGGATTCTGTCGCCATAAATGCGTTCACCGCGAACGCTCACCTTTTTGCGTGGGCTTGCGATGCCAGAACAGCGGCGTCGCGAAAAGACCTCGCGAGCGAGGGCGCCCGCGCCACACCATCAGCCCGAGAACGAAGTGCCGCAACCACAAGACTTCGTAGAGTTCGGGTTCACGAACACAAAGCCTTGCTGCATGAGCGTCTCCTGGTAATCCAGGGTCATGCCGTGCAGATAGATGAACGATTTCGGATCGACGAAGACGCGCACGTCGCCGAACTGGAAGATGCGGTCGCGCTCGCGCGGTTGCGTGTCGAATCGGATGTTGTAGCTCAAGCCAGAGCATCCGCCACCCTGCACTCCCAGACGCAATCCGCCCTGCTCCGGTGAAATGCCTTCCTTCACAATCGCAGTTCGGATCCTGGCCAAAGCTTTGTCCGTGACCTGGACGCCTTTGGCCGGAGCTTTCGCCGCCTCCGTTTTGGTTTCGGTTTCGATCATGATCCGCTCAAACTACCGGGCTGCGACCGCCGTCGGCTTCGTTACGTCCTGCTTCTTCTTCCAGTCGTGGATGGCCGCGCGGATCGCATCTTCAGCAAGCACCGAGCAGTGAATCTTCACTGGAGGCAGCGAGAGTTCCTTCACAATTTCGGTGTTCTTGATTTGCAGGGCTTCATCCACGGTCTTGCCCTTCACCCATTCAGTGGCTAGGGACGAAGACGCAATCGCCGAGCCGCATCCAAACGTCTTGAACTTCGCATCTTCAATGACGTTCGTCTGCGGGTTGACCTTGATCTGCAGCTTCATTACGTCACCGCATTCGGGCGCGCCGACAAGACCAGTCCCAACTTCAGAGCTGTTCTTGTCCAACGATCCGACGTTGCGCGGGTTGGAATAATGATCGAGAACCTTATCGCTGTATGCCATGATTTGCTTTTCTCCTTGAACTTGTCTTCTAACTGTAGAGACGTTGCTTGCAACGTCTCAGGGGCAACCTACTCTGCTGCCCACTTCACACTCTTCAAATCCACGCCTTCTTTCGCCATCTCATAAAGCGGCGAAAGCTCGCGTAGCCGTGTCACCGTCTCCACCACGCGGTCAGCCACGTAGTCAACTTCGGCGTCGGTGTTGAACCGTCCAAGGCCGAAGCGAATCGAACTGTGCGCCAAATCGTCCCCGGTACCCAACGCCTTTAATACATAAGATGGCTCAAGCGTCGCGGAGGTGCATGCCGATCCGCTCGAAACTGCGATGTCATTGATGCCCATCAGCAACGATTCACCTTCCACATAAGCGAAGCTGATATTCAAGTTGCCGGGCAGACGATGCTCCATCGAGCCGTTAATGTAAACCTCATCCAGCCCGCCCATGATTTTGTCGCGAAGCCGATTGCGGAGCCCCGCCAGATGGCAAGCTTCCTTCGCCATTTCTTCCGACGCGATCGCACAAGCCTTGCCCAGCCCGACAATTCCGGGGACATTAAGCGTCCCTGAACGCATGCCGCGCTCGTGGCCTCCGCCATCGATAATCGCAGAAATCTGCACTCGAGGATTCTTTCGGCGAACATACAATGCGCCGACACCCTTCGGCCCGTACATTTTGTGCGCCGAAATCGACATTACGTCGATGTTGTTCTTATTCACATCGACCGGAACCTTGCCCACTGCCTGGGTCGCGTCGGTGTGGAAAATGATTCCGCGTTCGCGACAAAGCTTGCCAATGTCTGCCACAGGCTGCAACACGCCAATCTCGTTGTTGGCCCACATGATCGTCACGAGAATTGTCTTGTCGTCCATGGCCCGCTTGAGCTCCTCAAGGTTCACCAAACCGTCTTTTTGAACCGGAAGATAAGTAACGCGATAGCCGTACTTCTCCAGACGCTTGCAGGTGTCGAGCACTGCCTTGTGTTCGGTCACTGCGGTGATGATGTGATTGCCCTTTTCCCTATACATCTCGGCGACGCCCTTGATAGCTAGGTTGTCACTCTCGGTCGCCCCCGAGGTGAAGATAATTTCCTTGGGGGTCGCGCCGACCAGCTTGGCAACACGTTCGCGCGCGGTCTCCACGCCTTCTTCGCCTGCCCAGCCAAACGAATGATTGCGGCTGGCGGCATTGCCAAACTTCTCCATGAAATAAGGCAGCATCTCTTCCAGCACCCGCGGATCCATGGGAGTGGTGGCGTGGTTGTCCATGTAGACAGGCAGCTTGACTCCGTCTGGAGCGATGTGTTCCGCCTGGGGGATCGTCTTTACGTCGGTACTCATGATTGCTCTCCTACCTTCTTAGGTAATCGTCACCAGCTCAGCCGGCTTTTTTGCTTCTGTTTCCTCGTGTGAATGCGTGTCTTCCTTCATCTCCAAGATACTGATGCGCCGCAATACCTGTTCGATGCTCTCGTTGACCCGCCGCAGCGGCTCTTTAATTGTGCAGCGGTCGGTTTGGTCGCATTCTCCGCGCACCGTAATGCACGAAGTAATGAACAAAGGACCATCAATCGCCCGAATGACCTCAAACGCGCTGATCGTTCCCGGATCGCGGGCCAGGGTGTATCCGCCATTCATTCCATGCTGCGAGTGCAGCAATCCGGCTTTCACCAGTCGCTGCAGAATCTTTGCCAGAGCTTCCTGCGGAATGCCATAGGCGTCGGCGACATCTTTGGCACTGCAAGCCCCGTGGGGCGCTCGCTCGGCCAGGTGCTTCATTGCCATCAAACCGTAATCCGCTTTCTTGGTTAGCTTCAGCATCTTGGGCCGCAGGAAAAGCCGACCTTTTCAGTCGGATATGCTCATTATAGGTGGCGACTGCTCAGAATTGCAACCCTATACAGGGAATGGCGAGATTCCCAAGTTAAAGGTAACTATATTGTACTGATCGGTTTAGAGGATGGCGATCTTTTCAGTCGTATTTTCATTCCTCGGTATGCACGCAGCGATTTGGGGGCAGCGTTATCGTACTATCCTCCGAACCTGTGACTCTCAAAGCGGGGCGGAACTTTCTGAATGAAAAGACTTGACAAGCCACCCAGTCACGCTAAAATACCGCCAATTTCCAACAAGCCTCACCTCAGCCTCGCAAGGCCGATCGTGATCGCCTGGGTTTATGACTTCAATCCCGCCCTCGCCACCCCCCGATAAGAGCATGAACGAGTGCAAGCATCCGCGTGTGCAAATCGTGGCGCGCGAGGAAGACGCCGAATTCGTCGAATGCCTGGAGTGCGGCGACATCTTCGAATCGAGCGAGTTCAAAGACATGATGATCGAAGACACCCGCCTGAAGAAAGAGTTCTGAAGCTCACTCACAGTTGGCAAGGATTCTTCCGCGTGCAAGGCGCCTCCAAGGGAAGCGGAGTAACGAAAGTAACCCCCCGTCGGAACTTCTGCTTGTTTGGACTATTTGCAGTTTGTTAGTGTCAGCCTGGGAACAATTGCCCGCGGAGCGCCCATGTCGGTAGTGGCTTTAGTGGTCGACGATTCCATGCTCATCCGGCACACCGTCTGCCGCTTCCTTGAGGTGCGCGGCTTTACCGTGGAGTCGGCAACCAACGGGCAGGAGGCGCTCGAAGCCTTGAAAAAAGTGCGTCCGGACATCATTATTACCGATATTCAGATGCCCACCATGAGTGGCACCGAACTTATCACTGCCGTGAAAACCGACCCTGCTCTCGCCAGCATTCCCATCGTGATTGTTGCCGGCAAACAAAGTGGCTTCGAGCACACCGAGAAACGTGCCACCTACACGATTTTCAAAGATATCAATATAGAGGATCAACTAGAGAAGGCGCTGCATGTAGCCTTGGGCGCGAAAGTCGCAATCGCGCAGGCGGCGAAAACCAGCACTTAGCAGTTAGCACTCAGCATTTAGCCCTAGTCGTTCTTGGCTGGTAGAACGACCTTTAAGGTGAATGCTGATTGCTGAATGCTCTTCACCTCAGCACCATTCCCGCTTCCGCCGAAAAATCCATGGATGCAAATTCGCCAGCCAGAAATTTTGGATAGGCTGCGGCTGCAATCATCGCGGCGTTGTCCGTTGATAGCGGACGCGAAGGAAAATACACAGAGACACCTTCTCTAGCAGCATCTTGCTCGAATTGCTCGCGCAACTCCTGATTGGCCGCCACGCCCCCGGTGATGAACAGAGTCTTGACCCCATAAGCACGCCCCGCCCCCAGCGTCTTTCCGGACAAATCTTCCACCATCGCCCGCTGGAACGAAGCCACCAGATCGAGAGTCTTTTTATCGCAATGAACTAAATAGTCTTCGAGTTTGGGTTGAAGTATGGCCGACAGCGCTTTACGGCGCTCGGTAATCGAGGGTTGCAAATTATGAATTTCGACGTAACGCAAAACCGCCGTCTTGATTCCGCTATAGGAAAAATCAAAGCGCGGACCATCATAGGTTCGCGCATTTTTGCGGTCGTTGCGATCCCTGTGCTTGAGCTGCGAAGGCGGAAACTTCACCGCATGGGGATTACCGTGAGTGGCAAGCTTGTCGACGATAGGCCCGCCCGGATATCCCAGACCAAGCAACTTTGCGACTTTGTCGAAAGCTTCTCCGGCGGCGTCATCGCGGGTATGGCCAATATTCTGATAAGACCAACTGTTGCCTTGCTGGTTTGCCAAGTAGAGATGAGTGTGGCCACCGGAGACAACCAGCGCCAACACCGGGAAACGCAGTTCGTGATTTCCCTTCCGCCGTTCTTCCAGCAGAACCGCATGAATGTGACCTTCGAGATGGTTCACCGCGACGAGCGGCTTGTCGAGAGCAAAGGCTAGCGCCTTGGCATAGCTGATGCCCACAAGCAGCGCGCCAGCCAATCCCGGCCCCTGGGTGACGGCCACCGCGTCGACAGATTGGTAAGTCTGTCCCGCATCCGCCAGCGCTTTACGGACGACCGGAACGATCGCGCGCAGATGCTCCCGGGACGCAAGTTCGGGAACGACTCCACCGTAGGGCTGATGAGTGGCGATCTGCGAGAACACCACGTTCGAGGCAATCTCCTCCCCTGATCGGACGACAGCCGCGGCAGTCTCGTCGCAGGAGGTTTCAATCCCAAGGATGTAGGCGTTGGGCATAACTTATATTATCTGCTAGAGCTAATCATGGCTTCCCCGTTGAGAGAGTTCGCTATCTCGATTATCCGTACCCTGCGCGAGCGAGGCCACAGAGCCTACATGGTTGGCGGTTGCGTGCGCGATCTGCTGTTAGGCCGCGAGCCCGCTGACTACGATATCGCGACCGACGCGACCCCCGAGCAGGTCATGCGCATCTTTCCGGAGACGTATGCGGTGGGCGCGCAGTTCGGAGTGGTGCTGGTTCCGTCACCCGAAGCAGACGTTGCAGAAATCTGTAAAGACCCTGCTTGTTACATCTCGGCCAAGGCAAACGTGGTCGAGGTTGCCACATTTCGCAGCGATATCGGATACAGCGACGGCCGTCATCCGGACCAGGTTCGCTTCAGCAAAGATCCGCGCGAAGATGTGGAGCGTCGCGATTTCACAATCAACGGCCTATTGCTCGATCCAGTCACAAACGAAGTCTTGGATTTCGTCGGCGGACGCAAAGACCTCGAAGCTAGAATCATTCGCACAATTGGCGATCCAGGGCGGCGTTTTGGCGAGGACAAACTCCGCATGCTACGTGCTGTCCGCTTCGCAGCCCGTTTTCACTATGAGATCGAGCCCAAAACATTTGAGGCGATTCAAAAGCTGGCATCGCAGATTCATCAGGTCTCGCGGGAACGGGTGCGCGATGAACTCAGCAAGATGCTCACGGAAGGCCACGCCCGCCAGGCTTTCCTTCTTCTCGACCAAACCGGATTACTGCACGAAGTTTTACCGGAGATTGAAGCGATGAAAGGAGTGGAGCAGCCGCCACAGTTTCATCCCGAAGGCGATGTGTTTGTTCACACACTGCTCTTGCTCGAGAAGTTGCCGCATCCCTGTCCAATCACTCTGGCTTGGGGAGCCTTGCTGCACGATGTTGGCAAACCGCCGACGTTTCGAGTCGCGCCCGACCGCATCCGTTTTGATGGGCACGTCGATGTCGGCGTCAAGATGGCCGAAGAAATCTGCGAACGTCTGCGCTTCTCCAATGACGACACCCGCCAGATTCTTGCGCTAGTCGACAACCACATGCGCTTTGCGCACGTGCAGCAGATGAAAGAATCCACATTCAAAAAATTCGTGCGCATGCCGCGCTTTGACGAACACTTGCAGTTGCACCGCATGGATTGCCTCTCCAGCCACGGCGATCTTGCCTCATACAATTTCACCCGCGAGAAGATGGCGGCCATGCCGCAAGCGGCGATGCGCCCCGCGCCGCTGATCACTGGCGATGACTTGATCGCCTCCGGCTATCCAACTGGACCCCTATTCAAGAAAATTCTTTCCGCAGTGGAAGATGGACAATTGGAAGGACGGTTGCGCAGTAAAGACGAGGCCATGGCGTTTGTTGAGAGCGAATTTCCGAGCAGGGGATAGTTGCGCACTGTATCGAGAATGCACCATAAATGGTGCAAAATCGAGGTTTGGAGCAAATCTTGTCAAGCCCCCTGGAGGCTTAAATTCTGCATAAGTCGCTGAAAACAGGAGCAATATATTATTCAAAAGTTGGCACTTTTACCCTATCCAAACTGCTATTCTGGAATTAGCCCATACAAGCCAGTTTTGAGTTCCAAACGCAGTAAGACGCGGGAGAAAGAGTTCCCCTGCCACACCAGAATGAAAGTCACTGAAAAAGATGTCGCCTATGTAGCAGACCTCGCAAATCTGGAGTTGACGGAAAACGAACGCGGCGTCTTACTCCGCGACCTGAATTCGATTCTCGATTACATCGACCGGCTCAGCCAATTGAACACAACAGATGTACCGCCGATGGCCCAGGTGTCGAACAAACGCGGCGTTGACCAGTCGAAAACGGGTAGCGCGCGCTTCGCTTACGCGAGCCGTGAAGACATTCTCGAAGGTCTTCGAAAATCATTGCGGCATGATGTGGCACTGCAAAATGCTCCCGATTCCGACGGAACGTTCTTCAAAGTTCCCAAGGTGATTGAAAGATAGCCGCTTGATTTTGGGTGGAGCAGCGCTCCAGCGCTGCAGCAAGTAGACTCTCTTGAATCAGGCTCTAGCCGCTGAGGTCACAGCTTCTTTTCTCAAATTTTTCGCAACCACTTTTTATGGAACTGAAATCCCTCACAATCGATGCCGCTCGCTCCGCCGTACAAGAACACAAAACTACAGCAACAGAGCTAGCCGAGGCGTTCTACGCCAAGATCGAAAAGGACGATCCACAGATTGGCGCTTATTTGATTCTTTCGAAGCAGCGCGCCTTGACAAAGGCTGCCCAGATCGACGCCCTTGCCGCACAGGGCGAGAAACTGCCACCGCTGGCCGGAGTTCCAGTTGGCATCAAGGATGTAATGGTGACTTGCGGCGTACGCACTACTGCCGGTTCGAAGATTCTGAGCAACTTTATTCCCCCGTATGATTGCACGGCGGTGGCTCGGATGGAAGCAGCCGGCGCGGTCTTGCTCGGCAAGTTGAACTGCGATGAATTTGCCATGGGATCGTCAAACGAGAATTCGGCTTGGCATCCGGTTCACAATCCGTGCGATCTCAGCCGCGTCCCCGGAGGTTCTTCGGGAGGGTCAGCGGCGGCAGTAGCTGGGGACATGGCTGTAACCACGCTGGGTTCTGATACCGGTGGCTCGATCCGGCAGCCCGCGTCTTTTTGCGGCGTGGTTGGCTTGATGCCGACGTACGGCCGGGTATCGCGTTATGGATTGATCGCCTTTGCCTCGTCCCTCGATCGCATTGGTCCGCTCGCCAAAAGTGTCAAGGACGCAGCCACGGTACTGCGCACCATCGCAGGCCGCGACCCCATGGATTCCACTTCCGCCGAAGTGCCGGTTCCCGACTACGTTGCCGAACTGCAGAAGCCCGTGCGCGGCCTCAGGCTCGGCGTGGCAAAAGAATATTTTGGAGAAGGCTTGGACCCAGAAGTTCGAAAGTCGATAGAAGCCGCGATTCAAACGCTCGCGAAATTGGATTGCGAAATCATTCCGGTGTCGCTGCCGCACACGGAGTATGCGATTCCGACTTACTACATTCTGGCAACAGCAGAGGCTTCGTCGAACCTGGCCCGCTTCGATGGCGTTCGCTATGGCTACCGCGCCCGCGATGCGCACACGCTTTCTGAAATGTACCGTCGCACCCGTGATCAAGGCTTTGGAACAGAGGTAAAGCGTCGCATCATGTTGGGCACATACGCCTTGAGCGCCGGATACTACGACGCCTACTATCTCAAGGCTCAGAAAGTACGGACCCTGCTCGCCCGCGACTTCGAAGAAGCTTTCAAGAAGGTGGATACGATTGTGACTCCAACCAGCCCTACGGCCGCATTCAAGCTGGGCGAGAAGGTCAACGATCCACTGGCCATGTATCTTGCTGACATTTTCACGGTAACTGCAGACCTGGCGGGCATTCCCGGAATCTCGGTCCCCTGCGGCGAGACAAAAGAAAACCTCCCGATCGGCTTGCAAATTCTAGGCAAGCACTTCGACGAAGCCACGATCTTGCGAGTAGCGCACAACTACGAACAGGCTCACGGAACTAAAAACTAGCAAAACAGGAAAAACCGTGTGGTTTTGGGCGACTCGCCCGTCAGTGCACTAAACCAACTGTGCATTAGAGCGACTGTAAGACTGTCCAGCTTCACGCTGGCTCGTAGTATCGTTCGCCGGCGCAGGCGCGACAGAGCACTTTTCCATCACGATGCACTTCGCGGCGAAAGTTAATTCCTTCGCCACACACTGCGCAAACAATTCGTTCGCCTTTGTATCCGGGAAATTCTTCCGGAGGCATATCGACTTTCACCCATTCAGTGGTGAAGAGTTCATCCTCGGGCATCTCGCGATAAGCCAGCATCTGCTGGCTATTTTTATTTTCAAGTTCAGGATGCATCTGCCGGGCCAGGGCCTTCGATGATTCTTTAGCCGCGATACGCACGGCTTTGCCGCTGTTGACGTCGACGAACGTGGCGGCCATTTTGCCCCAGTCGCGGAATTTTAAAGCGCGCTTTCCAAGGCGGCATCCGGTAACCACCGCGACCGCATCGGTCGCGCAGCGATCGATTTCCACAAAAGTAACCAGGCGCTTTCGATCCTTGCCGCGAGGGTCGTCAATGCCGAGCTTCGCCAGCCCAAGCATAGCCAGGCGAACACCGAGGACCTGTCCGGCGCAAAGATGACCATGCGCCCGCTCCGCCTCCTGAAGATATTCGTCGAAAGATTTCATTTCACCCGTCAATTGCCGATTGCCGCCTGCATTGCATTGTAGTCCGCGAACCGGCAAACAGTCAGAACTCACAACCAGTATCAACCAAAACCAAGGAGAAGTTTGATCATGAAGTTAATCACAAACCCAACCCTAAGCGCCTCGAAATCTAAAACCGTTCTCGCGATTGTATTGTCGATTTCCCTGCTCGCTACCGGTTGCAGCGCTCAATGGATCAGTATCGCACTGGCCGATTTGCCGGTGCTGACCCAGATGGCCCTCAACATCGGCACTCTCATTACCACGCTGCAGTCCGGCCAACCGATCAGTGCCGCGGACGTCGCGGCCATTCAGAATATCTCCACGCAGGCGAGCAAGGATTTAAACCTGCTGCAATCGTTATACAACCAATACAAGTTAAACCCGACCGCGACCACGCTGCAAAAGATACAGAGCGTAATCACGGACATCAACCAGAGCCTGCCACTCCTCTTACAGGCAGCGCACATCGCCGATCCAGTTTTATCGGCCCGAGTCGGCGCGGGAATCAATCTGATCCTGACTACAGTCGCCAGCTTCGCGGCCCTGATTCCACAGACCTCGCCGCACTTCACGTCACTAAAGGTGGGCCACCCCACGCCTACTATTCCTAAAGCAAGTGACTTAAAGAAGCAGTGGAATCAGCAAGTGTGCGGACCGACGAGCAATTCTGCACTGGATTTCAGTGCGACGGGCTGCACGGTCAAATAGCGTAAGGAACTCCATCGATCAGGTAATTCACGCTTCTACCTGCGCTCATTGCGCGGGTAGAGGCCTTTTTATTGCTGGACACAACCGGGATTCCTGCCGGGCGGAATTGGAGACGAGGATGGACCTGAAGCGAGCAATTCAGTTCGGATTATTGGTAAAAGCAGCTGAAAATATACCGCCCGCAAATATTGCCAACGCCGCGGGGCAAACGCTTCCCGCCACGTATGATCCAGATGACATTGGCTACAAAATTGTCAGCACGATTATAGGTAACGACCTCGCAACGAACATAAATCCTGAACGAGGCCATCAGATTGTGTCTTTCGGTTTCATTCTCCAGGCTCCTAACCACGATGTGGTCATCGCCATTCGCGGCACTGCGGGCATTTGGGAATGGGTTCATGATTGTGAGTGCTTTGCCGTGAGGTGCCCGTTCCTGGCGGGCGCTGGCAGGACCGACGATGGTTTCACCTCAATATACAATTCGCTTTGCGTTGCTACGTCCGCCCGGTTAGTGGAAACGCTGTCAACTTTGCCGTTCGATCACAGCACGAATTCTTTAACCATTTGCGGCCATAGCCTGGGAGGCGCGCTGGCTACGTTGCTCGCTCTTGATGTCACTGCCAATACCAACTTCAAGAATCCTACGGTCTACACATTCGGCAGTCCGCGCACGGGAGACTCGTTGTTTGTGAGCGCGTATAACCAGGCCGTCCCGAATACTTATCGCATCGCCAATCGGGTCGACATTGTTCCCAAGCTACCTTTGCCGCCTCTCTACGAACATGCGGCCGGACTCTATGAGTTAAATCCAGTCAAGCTGATTCCACCGGCGTTCCTGGTCAAGTGCGAATTTGCTTGTGAACATCACATGACGTCGTATCTGCATCTCTTGTCGCTGCTGGCAGGAGGAACGGTTCAACCGTTGGACGCCGGATGCGTTCCCTGACGACGCGTTGGAGAATTTACGCGGCGAGTGACAATTCCGCCGCTACTTACGTTTCCAGCGTGCACCATCTTTCGTTATTTCCACAATGATGCCGTTGGCCCCGAGTTCCGTGCGGATCGTGTCAGAGACTTTGAAATTGCGCGATCGACGCGCGGCTTCCATCTCTGCAATCTTCTTTTCAATTTCCGCGTCGGAGTGTTGTTGTGCTCCGACAGTTTCGAGCAGATCCTTGCCAATCTCTTGCTCGCGCCCTTCTGCTCTCGCCCACTCCACGATGCTGCGAATTTTCGCGGCGTCGTCATCTTTCAGCACGGCGAATAGTTCGTCAAAACTCTGAAGCGAGGCGAGCAGCGCAGGAACATCGTCTTTCTTGAATTGCCCCGCATCCATAGCAGCATTGACCTTACGCACCATGTCGAATATCGCCGCTTGGGCTTGCGCAGTGTTAAGGTCGTCATTCATGCCTGCCCGCATTCGATCAGCGGTCTCGCGTGCCAGAGCGGCCATGTTCGGGGTTGAGCCTGCGGGAAACTGCCCGCTAGTCAAACGCAATTGAAAATTTCGTAACCGCTCCACCGACACGGCTGCCTGTTTCAACCCGTCGAAAGTGAAGTTCAGCTGATTGCGGTAAGGAACCGAAGCCAACAAAAATCGGATCGACGACGGCTTGTGTCCCTTGAGCACCAGGTCACGAAGGGTGAAAAAGTTGCCCTGGCTCTTCGACATCTTCTCGCCCTCGACGAGCAGAAAGCGAACATGAAACCAGAAATGGGCGAGAGGCTTTCCACTGAGTGCCTCGGACTGTGCGATCTCGTTTTCATGGTGGGGAAAAATCAGGTCTTCGCCGCCGGCGTGAAGATCGAAAGTGTCACCTAATTCCTCCATCGACATGACCGAGCACTCGATGTGCCACCCCGGCCGCCCCGGACCGATCGAAGTTTCCCACGAAGTCTCGCCCGGTTTCGGAGCCTTCCATAGTGCGAAGTCGCGAGCGCTGTCCTTTTCGTATTCGTCCACATCGACGCGCGCTCCGTCTTCCATGCCCGCGAAATCCCGCTTGGAAAGCTTTCCATACTCCGGGAACTTCGCAATCCGGAAATAGTAGGACCCATCGTCGGTGCGGTACGCGAACCCGTCCTTCTGCAATTCAGCGATAAATTGAGCCATCTCCGGAATGTGATCGGTGGCGCGCACCAGATCCGGTTGTTCTATGTTCAACGCAGAAGCATCTTCGAGAAAGGCCCGTTCATACTTCGCCGTATATTGCTTCACGCTCACACCTGCAGCCGCTGAATTGCGAATGATCTTGTCATCGACGTCGGTGATATTCATCACATGGCGTATCTTGTATCCGCTTTGCCGCAGAAAGCGGCGCAGAACATCCACCGCGATGAACGTCCGAAAATTACCGATATGGCCGTAATCGTAGACCGTGGGCCCGCAAGAATACATCCGGACCTCGTTGTCTTCCAGCGGCCGGAACTCCTCTATCTTGCCAGAGAGTGTGTTGTAAAGACGAAGCGCCATAGTGAAAACCAGATCACAAAGAGAACGTTCATTCTAGGGGGATGAAAGAAGGAGGGTCAAATCCTGCCGCTCGCAGACGGCGCCGCTGAAACGTGATGAATGGCTCGCAAGCGCTGTCCCACGACGAACACGTAGTGCATTGCAGAGAGAATCGTGAAGGCAAAGGTTGCACGTAAAAATGTAAGTCTGGCGATCGCAACCCATCGCGATTTATTTATTTCCATGAGCAGGACAAAGAATACAGCCGCCACCTGCGCGAAGGTGTTGGCTTTGCCAAAGACGCTGGGCCGAAAATCGCGCAATCCGGCAATCGCGTAAAGCACCGCGCTGGCGAGCATGATCGTAATATCCCGGCTGAAAACCAGCACCGTAAATTTCCACGGAATCTTGTGCAGGATCGAGAGCACCATAAACATCGTGCTGAGCAGGAGCTTGTCCGCAATGGGATCCAGATACTGCCCCAGAATCGTTTGTTGTTTGAGAGTGCGAGCCAGTAAGCCGTCAAGCCCGTCGCTCATTCCGGCCAGCACAAATAGAATCAGCGCAGAAGAATAGTGTCCTTCAACCAGATTGATTACGATGAAAGGAACGAACATCATGCGCAACAATGTCAGCTGATTGGGTGCACTCAAAAGTTGCGAGAGCTTCACTTCCCCTCCCCAACCGTTTGCCGATTCACCGCAATGTGGCCGACAAGCACCGTAGCGGGATCAAGCCCCGTCTGGGTCGTGAAGCGCTGCGACAGTGAAGGAATACTACCGTCCGGCAGGTCGAGTTCCATGCGTTCGACGCGATGCATGGGGAGAAAAACCACGCCCGGAGAAAATGGCTCGCCATCCTTGACCAGGGACACCAAGTCGTCAAACGAGGCCAGCTCGACGCCGCAAAGACTCAACCCTTCCGGAGTCAGCGAAAGGATGGCCCCCCAAAACTTCTCCCGAGGATTGCCCAGCGTGACCAGCACCATGATGCCCGGACGAAACGGATTCCGGCCAACGTCCGCAACTCCGTCGCTCTGATTCGTATTTCCCATCCCAGCGATTGTCGCCGGGACCCGCCCACTTTGCAACCACACGCCAAAACCGCCTCCCTGGGATTGCCGGGAGCGCCCAAGCCCCGGTACAATGACCCTTACCCGTAGGCGCGTAGCTCAGTTGGTTAGAGCGCTACCTTGACACGGTAGAGGTCAGGAGTTCGAGTCTCCTCGTGCCTACCATTTCTTCTATTTCGCATCAACCCCCGCCGCCATCCCCTCCCCGCGCAGCAAATGCCAAGCCTCCCGATAGGACGCATACTTGTGCCGCTTGCTATCCGGCGTAAAATGCAACGAGCAATTCGTCCTCCCCATTAACGCAAACGGAATGATGTACCAGGCATCAATCGGAATCAGATAAACCGCAAAAAAGTCCACCACCCCACTCGGATACCGCTCCCGATGCGCCCCCATCACATTCAAGCTATAACCCTCCCCCCGCCGCTTAAAAACCGTAGACTTCACCTGCACCCGCAAAATCCGCCCCTCCCGCCCCGGAGCCACCCATTCCACTCCTACATCGTAACTAGCCGAGTCCCCATAAGGCTTCGACACCCGCAACCCATGTCCCGCCGCCCGCGCCATAAAACAAAGCTCCGCCCATTCCCCCTGCTGCTTGCAAGTCCCAAACTTGTGCCCGCGCTTCTGAGTCATAAATCCCTTCAATTTGCTGGATAAGATTTGTCTCCAAATGAAAAACGCGGCCAAAGGGCCGCGCCGTGTTTCGCCAAAATTGTGTGGAGCGGACACTCCTGTCCGCTGCCGTTGACCTAATTCATCCCGTCAACACTGTCATCCTGAGCCCCGCGCGTTTTGCCAGGCGAAGGATCTGAGCGTGCTGCGCGATGCGCCGCCGAGGCGCAATAATCGCGCGCCTGGCACGCTTCCATATCACCCCTCGTCAACACTGTCATCCTGAGCCCGGCGCATTTTCGCCGGGCGAAGGATCTGAGCGTGCTGCGCGATGCGCCGCCGAGGCGCAATAATCGCGCGCCTGGCACGCTTCCATATCGCTTTTGTAGTTGTGAAATTACCGCCAGGCCCGCCAGAAGAACCACTATTTCCATCATAGCTAATCGAATAGGGTAAACATGCCAAATTTGCAAAATTATATTCTCTTCGATACCAGCAGCTTACGGGGAATTCGGTGCCTGAGGGGGCTTGACAAGATTCCGTCAAAAACAGCTTTTTGCACCAATTACGGTGCAATTGACGTTTACCCTCACCCGCGAGGGTTCGTGGGAGGGCACGACTTCAGTCGCGCCGTAATCTATCGCGGAAAAGATGCGGGGTGCCCCATCCTAGTGCGCACTTTGCGCTAGGGTGGGAGGCAAACCTGCCAGCGCAACCTCACCCGCGACGATTCGCGGAAAGGGCACGACTTCAGTCGTGCGCAAACGATCGCGGAAACAATGTGCCCAAAAGATGTGGGGTGCCCCATCCTAGCGCGCACTTTGCGCTAGGGTGGGAGGCAAACCTGCCAGCGCAACCTCACCCGTGACGATTCGCGGGAAGGGCACGACTTCAGTCGTGCCGTTAAGCCAGATAAAAGATTCAGGCATCGGAAAACCGCCAGCCCGAACACCCCCCGCTCGCTCACTTCTCTTTCGCTCCGCAGCCGTGAGAATCATCTCCCAAGTGATGGAATCATTCTCAATCTTGACGTTGCCGTATAGGCAAAGCTGCGCCGCCGGTGCCCCATAGCCTGCCCTGAGCGGAGTCGAAGGGTCTCGCGCCTTTCGAGACATGCGATTCCTGCTCCGGCGTCATCCGTATCGTTCTCGCCATTTCGATCAATCCGTCCAATTCTTCCGATACGCGCGTCGCTCGCTGAAACGACCGACTACAGCCAAGTCTAAAGTTTGAAGATGATCACAGTGGGAGGGCACGACTTCAGTCGTGCCGTAATCTATCGCCCAAAAGATGTGGGGTGCCCCATCCTAGCGCGCACTTTGCGCTAGGGTGGGAGGCAAAACTGCCACCGCAACCTCACCCGTGACGATTCGCGGAAAGGGCACGACTTCAGTCGTGCCGCAAGCGAAAGAAGTATATTCAGGCCCCGCGAGGACCAACAAAGCCTGCCCCTGAGTTCCCAACTAGCGACACAGCTAACGCCACGATCCCATGGCGACAAAAATACTCTTCCGGATACAAGTAGTCCTCGCCCGACTCGTCGATCACTCGCAATTGATGCCGTTTGGATGCCTGCTCATCGGCCAGCACCCGATAGACTTTCCGCAACTCCAAACCAGCCGGATAGCCCTCGTTCCGCACGCAAACGACGAACCGTGCCTCGCCGCCCTTCGCGTCATCCGACAATCCGCGTGACCTCGTGTTCCTTCGCATCGATGCCATAAGCCTCGTACCGTAAATCTCGCCGATCTGCAGATACTAGCAGCCAAGCGGGTGCCCCATCCTTTTTTCGCGTTCTTTGCGAAAAAGGGTGGGAGGCCAGACTGACGTAAGCCCGATTCGCGGGAAGGGCACGACTTCAGTCGTGCCATAAAGCCCAGAAAGCAGATTCAGGCACCGCAAAACCGCCAGACCGGGCAAAAAGAAGGTCGCCCGCTCACCTCTCTTCCAACCCCTCCGCCGCCCGGTGCAATCATCTCCCAAGTGATGGAATCATTCTCGATCTTGACGCTGCTATAGGCAAAGCTGCGCCGCGGGCCCCATGCCTCGCGCCTTTCGAGACATGGGATTCCCTGCTCCGGCGTCATCCGTATCGTTCTCGCCATCTCGATCAATTCGTTCAATTCTTCAGACACGAGCGTCCCTCGCTGAAACGACCTGCTACAGCCAAGTCTAAAGTTTGAAAAACGATGTTACCACCGGAGAAACACGTTGCATCCTGATCCCAAACAGCCCATCATACAAAGCGACCGGTTCGTCTTAGTGAACGTCGGCTCCATGCCGTTGGACTCGTCGCGCAAGCGGCGCGAGTCTTAGCTAAGCGGGCTGGCTTTTTTGTCTGAGGGATTCGCTTTCCGATCGTGGTTCGTGGGAAGGGCACGACTTCAGTCGTGCCATAAGGCCCAGAAAAAAGATTCAGGCACCGCAAACCCGCCCGACCGGACAACACGCAAATCGCCCGCTCACCTCTCTTCCAATTCCTCCGCGGCCCTGTCAATCATCTCCCAAGTGATGGAATCATTCTCAATCTTGACGTTGCCGTAGGCAAAGCTGCGCCGCTGCCGTTCAGCCTGCTCCGGCGTCATCCGTATCGTTCTCGCCATCTCGATCAATTCGTCTAATTCTTCCGACACGGGCGTCCCTCACAGCGGGAGAGCATAACTTCAGTCGCGCCGAAAGCGACAGGAAAAGATTCAGCTTAGTTATCCGCAGACATGCGCCGCGACCTCTAATCGACAACAAACGCGGTCATCGCCTCATTTGGGTCGGCAAGATTCGCAATCCTTGCCACAGATCCAAGTACATCGAGGGACCAGCTAACGGCGGGGTCACTCCGTTGCTCTTCAGGTGCGTAGATTAACGCGATAGCTTGGTCGTGAGTGACGATGCCCTGCTCCAGCACCTTCTCAAACATCCACGCTGAATCGTGAACTACCCGTCGAAGTGCTGTTCGCTTACCCGCTAAGGGCACCCGCTGATACAGTCGTTTCAAGCGCCCGTTCTTGTACGCGTGGCTGAACTCGAAGGCCTCGGTGACGTTGGGTGCGACAAGGCACTTAACTTGAAATCGGGTATGAAAATTGGCGTTCTGTGTCAGTCGCAATCGCCGAATGACGCCGTCAGCGATCTGATCGAGGGCCACGTCTCGCATCTCATCCGACGGCATCGGTTCTACAAGCCTATGAAAGAGATCGTTCGTGAAATTTCGTATCTCATCCATCCGAATGTCATCCAGGACGATTCCACCGTCCGCGAGCCAGAAATTTCCGCGGCTCGTCCGCTTGAGATTGTCTGACCACTCCTGCCAAACTCGCCCCGCACGCCGAGGTTTTGCATTCAGCTCCGTCCTCCAAAACTCGACCCACTGCCTGTACGCCGGCATGCTCGTTACAAAGGCTGGAACGCTCCTACCGTCAATTTCGCCAGGCTTGTCTGCTCTCTCGGCGACAAAGCGCGCCGACACAGCGTCGCGGGTCCATACGATAACGCCAATATTCCGGGGCTCCATTCGCTGGAGATCCGACACGTATTTGGCAACAAGATAGCGAGGTGACGCGGTCATCGGAATAATCTCCAGCTACGAATGCCGGCGAACTCGGCCTTGTTTTCTTCAACGATCTGTTGCATCTTCAGGCGCCTGACCTTGAGGAACTCACATGCAGCTACCCCTTCAGCCTTCGTGCAGCCGAGGCCGGGTAGTTCGCCACACAAGTCTTCTATTACATAGTCCGGGATTAGTCGAATTCTTTCAAGCCAATGGCCAAAATGGGCATCCGTATTGACTTGGTCGAGCAGGCAGTGGCGATTGCCCGCAGTGCGAGAGCCCGCTGATATTGCAAGCCGGTCGCGGAGTTTTTCTAACCTGGGCACAGCTTGGCCTTGGACGCTGCCGAATAAAGAGTGTCCATGATCGAACACGTTCATTGCAGGGGGCCTGGAAGAAAAATCAACCGACAGATTCCGGCCGTGGCGATCCGAGTTCGCAATTAGGATGTCGAATAGCAGAACACCTGCGGAGAGTTCCGGCAAAAGCTGTACGCACCTCGTTGTGTTTAACGGGGGAAGAGTGTTTCCGGTGAGGTTGAAGTCTAGCGAAGCGAAGAACAGGTCGTTGCCTGCCGGTGGAAAAACGACCCCAGAGGGAGGGACCGGAAGCCCAAGAAATCGTCCGATCTCCCCGCAGACTACTTCATTCGCCACGCAGTAGGGAGCTTTAGGGCCATTCTTCTTAGCCACGGCATGGATCGAAACAGTGAGCCCATCACTGACGCCCGTTCCCAAGGGGGGACCAAGAAAGACTATGCGAAAGCGACCACTTCCTGCGGGCATGATTTAGCCTTCGGCGGTGGATTCTACCACGCCGAGCGTGGAGGGGAGGCCTTGTTTCCGCGGTCCACACGGGTGCCCTCGCCTGCCCGTCCGTCGACTCACATCAGAATTGGTCTTAGCTTCGCCTCAAGATGCTCATTTAGCTCGGACCTCTTGCCGAGCCGTTTAAGCTTATGGAGCGCCGTAATATCGGCATCGTCGAGAACTATGATCACGCCTTCGGTATTGTTCACAACATCTTGCAATCGCTTTAAGAGCACCTGCGGATCGTGGATATTTCTACAAACCAATATCCCAAATCTCCCCCTTTTTCGGCTGAACCTACCCATCAACTGATCGAGTTCGGGGTTCTGGGGGTCCTCCGTATAATTCTTGCACTCCACCGAGACGTACGGGCAATGAATCTTGTGAGAGTGCACGAGGCGAGAGAAAAATCCTTCCTCAGCAGAGTTGCTGAACAGTATGTCAATACGTTTTCGACCATCGTCGACCTCCTGCTCCTTCACGGGGTGCGTCAAGGATGGATAGAAGATTTCCGTCAACAGGCCAAGAATGGCTGTGTGGTACCTGCCAGCACATTCCCGTCCGGCGGGTAACCGTTCCAAGCCCGTGTCAGGATCTGACGTCGCCGGACGTGGAACCTGCTGCCTGGATTCGATGTCAAGGGCTTCGATGGGTTTCGCCTTTTCCGGCAGCGTCTCTTTGTACGCCTGCAGGACCTCTGGGTGTTCTTGAGTGAATTTGAAGAGGAACTCCTTCGATAGCGGGTACCTGTTTTTCAAATCGCTCTTGTAAACCCTGCCTGTGCCATTCTTCAACAAGGTCACGAGGGAATCGTTTGCCTTCAGGTGTTCGGCGCTCAGAAAGTCCAGGACGAATCTGCTGTAGAACTCTTCATAGCTGGGAACCAGCCGGGCTCTTACGGCAGCCTTCGGAACCAACACGATTCGCCGGTCTTGGTAAACAGGCAGATCCGCGTATCTGCTAGCCCACCTCTTGTTCTCATAATCCCAATACAGCCCTGAATTGATACGCTCAGTTGGAACGTTGTAGAGTCGGCACTGCTCCTCAGTGTACGCAACCAGCTCGCCACGAATGACGTTCAGCGTGAGGTCAGAGATCTTGTCACTTCCAATACCCGGCATTAGGAGCTCTATGTCGCTCAAGTCTCTTAGCCGGCCGCTCCTGACGGCAGTGCTGTTCTTCAGAGTCAGGAGGAGCAAATGACCTTGTTTACCTCCCCATCCCCGCCCCGCAGGCCGCCCCAACGATAGGCCAAGGTGAGCGTCGTTGGGCTCGTGGAGATTCGAGATAAGGCTCATTACCTTTCCCTCGTCCCCATCCCGGATCGCAGCGAGGAAGTCTTCGAAAAAATTGACGACTACGTTGCCGCACTCTCTCAGCCAGTCATTAGGCGAAACCGAAAGTGCGTAGGGGTCGACATACAAACTCACATCCGTATCCAGCGGAATGTCGACGAAGTCGAGCTGTGACTGGGGCTTGCTAATGCCGAAGTGATCCGAGAATCGGTACTGTCCCCTTCTGGCGGCAGCAATTCCTTGCGACGGCGGCGGCGCCGGGGCCTGAAACGAAGACGTATCTTGTCGATTGTTTAGCATAATTCCCCACAAAGCAAAATTGGGCACGGTGTTCGCCGTGCCCACCTCACAGCTTGCGTCTAAACTGCTAACGACTTGTTGGCCTCAGCGGCTAAAGCCGTCGAGGTTGGTTAGCTTTTCGGCATGGCTGAGGCCATGCCCTACCCAAACCAGCCAAATCACTTTTAATGCGTCGTCTTTGATCCGCGCTTGTACCTAAACTCATTTCCCGACTCTGACGTGGGCGGAATCCTTTCGCCGCGCTCGATTACAGTGCGACGCCCGTCTTCCACCTTGCCTCCGCGCGGACCAATCTCAATTAATTCTCCCGAGTCCGGAGCAATTTCCCCTGGCTTATACGTAGTCATTGTTTCTTCTCCTTAAACTGTACAAAAATATTTCTAGCTACAGCCGCTCGTACTCCCGCAACTCCCACATCGGTAGCAGCTTCCGTTGCGGGTCATGATTGATCCGCAGAAGGAGCAGGTTGGGGCGTCGCCGAGGTCGATGATTCCGGCGAGGGCGTCGGCGGCGTGGTGGCTTCCGGCGGCGGTGCCGGGGGAGGACGCCCGGCCTCCACTTACTTCCGTCGAGCCGTTTATGTCGCCTACTGCTTCTGCTGTCGGCGGCGCGCTTGGCCGCAGGCGCAGGTTCTCGAACAGCATTTGCTGCTGGCCGGTGGAGAAGCGCAGGTCGAGCCAGCGGAAAATGTAATCCATGATCGACTTGGCGAAGCCGATGTCGGGATTGCCGCTCCAGCCGCTGGGCTCGAAGCGGGTGTGGGCAAACTTCTCGCACAGCAGTTTCAGCGGGACGCCGTGTTGCAGAGCGATGGAGACGGCGCAGGAGAAGCTGTCCATGAGGCCGCTGACCGTCGATCCCTCTTTGGCCATGGTGATGAAGATTTCGCCCACGCTGTCGTCGGGATAAAGTCCGACGGTGATGTAGCCCTCGTGTCCGCCCACGTTGAATTTGTGTGTGATCGATCGCCGCTCCGCCTGCAGCTTGTGCCGCACCGCCCGCGGAGGCCCGTTGAGATTCTCTTCTTCCCGTTGCGTAGGCGCGGCAGCCGCATCGCCCTTCTTCGAAAGCGCCGTAGAAGTTCCAGCCGCACTGAGCGGCTGCGACTTCTTGCACCCGTCGCGATAGACAGCCACCGCCTTGAGCCCCAGCTTCCACGCCTGCAGATAAGCTTCCATGATGTCTTCGACGGAAGCGTTCTCAGGCAAGTTCACAGTCTTGGAAATGGCCCCGGAAATAAACGGCTGCGTAGCCGCCATCATCCGCAGATGGCCCATGTAAGCAATCGACCGCGTCCCCTTAGCCGGCTTGAACGAACAATCAAACACCGCGAGATGCGCATCCTGAATGTGAGGCGCCCCCTCAATCGTCCCAGTCGCATCGATGTACGAGACAATCTTGTCCGCCTCATCATGCGAGTACCCCAGCTTGAACAAAGCCGTAGGCACAGTGTTGTTAACGATCTTAATCATCCCCCCACCCACAAGCTTCTTAAACTTAACCAAAGCAAGATCCGGCTCTATTCCTGTAGTTGCGCAGTCCATCATGAAGCCTATTGTTCCTGTTGGCGCGAGCACTGTTACCTGGGAGTTTCTGTAGCCGTGTTTTTCGCCTTGGGCCAGGGCTTCGTCCCAGGCTTGTTTGCTGGCTTCGTAGAGTGGGGTGGGGACGTTGTTTTTATTTATGTTGTTTACCGAGGCGCGGTGCATTCGGATTACGTCGAGGAATGGTTCGCGATTTATGTACCAGCCGGGGCAGGCTCCTCCGGGCATTACGTTCGAGCCGAGGTTGGTTTCGGCCAGGCCTTTCTTTGTGGGTTCAGTTGCCGGGACTAATGCTGGGCATGCTTCTGCGATCCTTGAGGATTGCAGGTAGGCTTGGCCGCACATGATTGCGGTTACGCAGGCGGCGTAGTCGCGTCCGGCGTCGGAGTCGTAGGGGAGGCCGGCGGCCATAAGGAGCGCGCCCAAGTTTGCGTAGCCTAATCCCAGTGGGCGGTAGTCGTGGGAATTCTTGCCGATCATTTCTGTGGGATAGCCGGCGTTGTCTACCAGAATTTCCTGGGCTGTGATTAGGACGTCTACAGCGTGACGATAGGCTTCCACATCGAACGTTCCATTTGGCGCGAACTTCAGCAAATTCAAACTTGCTAGATTGCAAGCCGAGTCGTCCAGGAACATGTACTCGCTGCATGGGTTGCTGGCATTGATTCTTGCTGTGTTCTTCGAGGTGTGCCAGCGGTTAACTGTGGTGTCGAATTGCATGCCGGGGTCGCCGCATCGCCACGTGGCGTCTGAGATTTTGTAGAGCAGGTCTTTGGCTTTGAAGGTTTGCATCGGCCGACCGTCGCGCACGGATTTGGTGCTGAAGTCGGTGTCGCGTAGGACCGCATACATGAAATCATCCGTTACGCGAACGGAGTTGTTGGCGTTCTGGAAGAAGATCGACGAATAGGCGTCGGAGTCGGGTGAAGAGCCATCGTATCCTGACGCGATCAGGGCGTGGGCTTTGGCTTCCTCTTTGGACTTGCACTCGATGAAGTCGATGATGTCGGGATGGTCGATGTTCAGGATGACCATCTTGGCGGCACGGCGCGTCTTGCCGCCGGATTTGATTACTCCGGCGAAGGCGTCGAAGCCTTTCATGAAACTCAGCGGGCCGCTGGCTGTGCCGCCTCCGCTGAGACCTTCGGTTGAAGAACGCAGCGACGAGAGGTTGGTTCCAGTGCCTGATCCCCACTTGAAGAGCATGCCTTCGGTCTTGGCCAGAGTGAGGATGGAGTCTAGCGAGTCCTGCACCGAGTTGATGAAGCAGGCCGAGCACTGTGGAGTGCTGTAGCCCGTGACTCCGAATTCGACGCGGCCGGCTACCGGGTTCCAGTGCCAGTTGCGGGCATCGGAGTCAGGCTCGATGCGATCGCAGCCAACATTGAACCACACCGGCGAATTGAACGCTGCATATTGGCGGATGAGAATGTGGGCTAGTTCATCGTGGAACGTCGCGCCGTCCTCTGGCGTTTTGAAATAGCCTTGCGCCAGGCCCCAGTCGCGGATGGTCTCAGCGACGCGGGTTACCAGGGCGCGGACTCCGGACTCGCGCTCGGGCGTGCCGATGGTGCCGTGGAGATACTTGCTGGCCACGATATTGGTCGCGGTCATGGACCAGTCTTTGGGAACTTCGACATCTTTTTGCTCGAAGATCGTGTTGCCTTGGGCATCGGTAATCTGGGCTGTGCGGTGTTCCCATTCGACTTCGTCGTAGGGTGAGGCGCCGGGCTTGGTGAAAAAGCGGCGGAAGACTAGGCCCGGGGCTTTCTTGGTTGTGGCGTTTGGGACTGTACTGGTAGTAAGGGCTCCTTTAGTAGTGACTTCCGACATTTCTTTTTCTCCTGCGGAGTCTTTGCTCCGCTGTATCTAGGATCATTAACTCAGTGGCTAAAGCCGGTCATTTGTCGGTTGGATCGCAGCGCTGCAAGCGCGGCGCCACCCAAAACCGAAGATCTCAACCGCGCCGTTCTTTCGCCCCGCTGGGGCTTGTCGGTTTCCGGTCTTCTCACCCACGGCTTCCGCCTTGGGCTGCATTCTTTCGCCGCTACGCGGCTGGCGCGGGACGATTGTCCTCCTATTGATCATCTTTTGATCATCTTCTTCATCAAAAACACTTGTACTCTCGTTTTGCATCTCAGGTGCTCAAAAACCTGATGGAATCGACGATGGTGGCCCAATCTGGGCCTGTTTATTTGATGATTCGCGCTCTTCCGAAGCATCTTCTGCCTTGGGAGAGGCAACGGCTGAAGCCGGAGTTGATATTGCTGTGTTGGCGGCACGACTGAAGTCGCGCCCTGATACGAAGCTTGATTTTGGAGCGTCGTTCCTTGAGATGGGTCCAGCATTCCCGAAGTCCGGCCCAGACGTGAAGCTGGCCGAGCGTTGCTCGGCTCCCCGGACGAGGGTGTCCGGGGCTGCGTGATTCTCGTCTGAGATTGGTTGCGCTGCTCCGGTGACGGCTTCGGCTGAGGACGCCATCCACCTCTGTAATGCTGTGAGCGCGGTCCGGCGCTGGACTGGATCCTCAATGACTACGTAACGGGCGAAGCAGCGACCGCTGGCAAAACGGATGCGCGCGGGATTTCCGGATAAAAACAGGCGTCCCAGGGCCATACCCAAATCGTTGGCTTCCGAGATCTGGAAGAGCGCTAACATTCTCTTTCCGTCGCCTACGGGTAGCTCGCCGGGGCCGGCCACCTCTTCGCCGAGGGCAAAAAGCCCCGGCTTGCACGGGGCCAAGACGAGGCTGAAGCTGTCCTCGCAACGGAACCAGTTCGACCACTGCAGGCGACGATGATCGAAGGTGGTCTCAAAGCCGTGGCGAACCAGGGATTCCGCGACCAGATGGGCTAGACCTTCCATGAGTGCTCCCTTTAACTCGGACTCGAGGAAGAGGAATCCGAGTCCTCTCTTCGAGGCGTTATTCACAGCCTGCTTGTCGAACTGTTGTCGATTCCCGGGGGGATGTCCGGAAGACCGGACCGGGAAACGGCCACCGCTGCTCTTTTATTCTTCAGGTTTCAGGCCTCAGGCTTCAGAATCGTGAAGCTTGACGACTGTGTTTCGTTGGCGGGGCGGCGCGGGGTCACCTCGGCCCGGCGTCCGCCCCTGTTTACTCACTACCCTTGCATCGCTCCGCCACCGTTTCCGGAGGCGTTTACTGCCCTATGGGATGGTTACAGTACTCCCGCCCCTTGTGGCTGTCAAGAGGTAACACTATATATTGTATCTCGAAGCAATGACTGTGCAGATGCCATCTGTCGGAGTCGTTTTCCACAGCCCTGTCTCGCTTTAGGTATTTCATTGACTTGTCGACCCTCTACTGGCCCCCGACGAGACGTCCGGGGCTAATGCGAGCTTGGCGCCGCTTCAATTGCGCTCTTAGGCGCTGGCTGCCGGGGCGGGACGACGTTTGGTGGCTGGTAGCGCTATGTCTGGCATTCGGGGCGATGGCCAGCTTTCATCCGCGGGTCCCATGGCTACGTAGACATCTTCGAAAATCAGCCGGGGTGCGATGCGGCGGGCACCATCGGATGATTCGACCAGATAGTCGCCGGGCTGTCCGCGATGTTCACGGCCGAGCGCGTCTACGAACAGGAGTGGTTGGGTAAGTTGGCGCGCCTTGATCAAAAAGCGAGTGCGATAGATCTTCCATGTAGCAGAGTTTTTTTTCACGTTCATTTGCCCTTCGGAGGGAGGAAGAATGAAAAAACGTTCATCGCGTTGCGAGTGCCGATTTTCAATTCGTGCTCTTTCCAATTCGGTCTCTTGGCCGCAGGCGTGAATATTTGTTGGTTGAAGTGTGGTTGAGGACGTGACGACTCTACCCGCGCAATGAGTGGAGGTCAATTACCGAAGTTTGGTGCAGTAGAGGAAAAGTTGGCTGACTTTTTTCTCGTGTGAAACAGCGATCAATAAAATTTAATGGCGACGTTGATTCAGCCCTGTTATGTGCAGTTTTTCTGATAGATCAAATTGGGAAAGGGAATCGGTTGGTTCGATCAGGATAATTTCCACAGAGGATACACAGGAATTGCAGAAAAACGAAGAAGAGCAGCCATCGATCTTCACGGATTTCACTGATCACTATTGTTTGCTTGGTTAGGCCGGGTCGAAGACCCGGCCCCACACAAGTTTGGTTATCGTCCGGCTAATGCTGGTTCGTGATGGCTCTGAAACGTCTTCAAGCGCTGGTTCACTTCATCCCAGTTGACTACGTTCCACCAAGCCGCAAGGTATTCGGGGCGGCGATTGTTGTACTTCAGGTAGTAGGCGTGCTCCCAGACGTCGTTGCCGAAAATGGGGAACAAGCCCTGGGAGATTGGGTTGTCCTGGTTGGGCGTGCTGAGGATCTGTACTTCGCCACTGGGTTTTCCGGCCAGCCAGACCCAGCCGCTGCCAAACTGTTTTGCGCCGGCATCGTTGAACTTGGTTTGGAAATCCTTGAAGTTGCCGAACGTTTTCTTGATGACGTCCGCGATCGCGCCGCCGGGGTCGCCGCCCCCCTTGGGCTTCATGATCTTCCAGTACATCGAGTGATTCACATGTCCGCCGCCATTGTTGCGAACGGTGGCGCGGATGTCCTCGGGGACGGCACTTAAGTCGCGGAGCAAATCCTCGGCACTCTTCGACTGCAGGTTCGGATATTTTTCCAGTGCAGCGTTCAGATTCTTAACATACGCACCATGATGCATGTCGTGGTGCAGTTTCATGGTCTGCGCATCGATCGTCGGTTCGAGAGCTGAATAGTCATAGGGGAGAGCAGGTAACTCATGTGCCATTTTGTTCCTCCTTCGTATGGAAGATGATAACGCAAAGACGGACGATTCATCCGAAAGAGTCATGCCGTACAGGAATTGCTGTAGTCTTGGCGCGAGAACCAGAGTCCTCGGACTTCGTAGTGCCTGAGGTGGTACATCATCGTCGTTCTGTTATTGAGCCGATGGCGCAGTTCGAGCACAATTAGAGATTCTGAATTGGAGGAGATTTGCACTGGCGACGCGTTCTTGCGACAGGACTGGTTGGGTTGGCATGGACTACGCTGGCACAGGCCAAAGACTTAGCCGTGATTTCCAGCAAATCGAACGCGGTGGCCGCGCTCACGTTGCCCGAACTGGTGAAGATTTGCAAGGGCCAGTTGAGCCGCTGGCCGGATGGCAAGGCGGTTAGTTTTGTGACGCGAGATCCAACTGCACCGGAGATGAAGCTGCTGCTGGACAAGGTCTATGCCATGTCGAAGGATGAGGTAAAGACGACGATTGCGGACGCCAACCACGGTAGGACGAACCATCCCGCGATCGTCGTGGTGGATTCCGACGAAGATGTGGTGAAGAACGTGGAGTCGATTCCTGGGGCCGTGGGTTTGGTGGATGTGTATTCCATCAATGGTGGAGTGAAAGTCCTTAAGTTGGGCGGGAAGTTGCCACTCGAGCCCGGATACGCGTTGCACGGGAATTAGGTTGGTTTCACCGTCGTTGTATCCGTTACGAGTTCTGCTCGGATATTGCGCTGTCGTCTCTCGCGAAGTGAGATCCGGGTGTTTGTTTCTCTGGCGGCGGTATCAGTCGCGCGGGCAAGAACCGAGGTCCCTCGCTTCACGAGGGATGGCAAGTTTCATGGGATGGCGAGTCTCATCGGATGACAAGATCGCCTGGTAGAAGCAAGCGGAGGCCTTTATCTCCAATTCGAAGCCCGATAAACCTGTCGCGAGCCGGTTTCCGCGCTATCCCGTGGACATACGCATATCGGTACAGATCTTTCGCTCCGGGGAAACAACCTCTTTGTGGGGACGTTCGAACGAGTTGGGCGAAGATGGCGTTGGGGGAACTTTAACGGGGGAACTGGAAGTTGGCGAAGTGGTTTCGATGGAACTTTCCTTGCCGCTGGCTGCTTATCCCCTGAAGCTTCGCGCGCTGGTCCGTTACCGCATTGGGTTGCGACATGGCTTTGAATTTCTCGCAATCAACGAGCACCAGCGCGATGTGCTTCAGCGAGTGTGTGAAATGCTGGCGACCGGCACGAAATAACGGCATCTGGCATTGAACTGTCTCTTCCTCCTGAAATTACCTCCGTAACTTTCGAGTAACTGGCTGGCAATCTAACATTCGAGTTAGCTCTGGTTTCAACCTAGGGGGATTCGAATGGGTGACCACATCACCCAGCCAGCGACGTCGGCTGAGCTTTCACGCGCGAAGTTTCTGAGAGAGGCACTTCAGCGGCGCACGCAGGCGATGTCCAGCTCTGCCGCGAACGCCACCGCCACGCCCGAAGCGATCATCCCTGGGGTTGTAACCGACGATTCTGAGTTACAAAAAGCATATCTCGAGCAATTGGTCGAGTGCGCGCCGGAAGCGATTACGATTCTGGATTCCGAGTACCGGATTACGCGGGTCAACGGTGAGTTCACTCGCATTTTTGGATTCGGTCCGGAGGAGGCGCTCGGACAACGCGTCGATTCACTGATCGTCCCGCCGGATCGGAGTACGGAGACACAATGGATTGCGGGGTTGCTGGTGAAAGGGCAGAAGGTCGTCCTCGAAACCAAACGCCAGCGTAAGGACGGAAAGCTGTTGGATGTTTTCATCTCCACGGCTCCGATTGTGATCGATGGCAAGCAGGTTGCGATGTGCGTTCTGTATCGCGACAACTCGGAGCAGAAACGGGCAGAAACTCTACATTCGGCGCTGTATCGCATTACCCAGAAAACCAGCACAGCGGAAGACCTGCAGCAGTTCTATGCCTCGGTTCACGGGATTGTGGGCGAGCTTATGTATGCCCGCAATTTTTACATTGCGCTGTACGATCCGCTGACGCAACTACTCAGCTTTCCTTACTTCGAAGACGAACAGGATTCAAGTCCTACGCCGAAGAAGCTGGGTAAAGGTCTGACCGAGTATGTGCTGCGAACCGGCGAGCCGCTGTTATGCAGCCCTGAAGTCTTTGACGAATTAGTGAAGCGCAGAGAGGTGGAGTTGATTGGCGGCTCGTCGCTGGACTGGCTGGGCGTCCCTTTGAAGGCTGGAAATAATACCTTTGGCGTGCTGGTGGTACAGAGCTACTCCGGCAACGTGCGTTTCGGGGAAAAAGAAAAGGAGATTCTGCAGTTTGTGTCGCAGCAGCTGGCCAGCGCGATCGAATACAAGCGGAACGAGGAGGCGCTGAGACGTTCCGAAGCGCGCTACCGCTCCCTGGTGCAGAGCGCGGTTTACGGCATTTATCGGTCTAGCCTCGAAGGTAGGTTCTTCGACGTGAATCCGGCCCTGATAACCATGCTTGGCTATGATTCGGCGGACGAGGTGCTTGCCCTGGATCCAAAGTCGGATGTCTTTGTGGATCCCGCCGAGCAGGAACGCGTGATGGAGGAATTCCAGCGCGGCGCTCGTTTGGACAATGTTGAGGTCCGCTGGAAGCGCAAGGACGGCAACGCGATTACGGTGCGCTTAAGCGGTCGCGTCGTCAACAGCCCGGAGGAAACTGCCGAAGTTGTGGAAGTGATCGCGGAGGATATTACGGAACGAAGGGTGCTGGAGAACCAGTTCCGCCAGGCGCAGAAAATGGAAGCTGTAGGACGCCTTGCAGGAGGCGTCGCCCATGACTTCAACAATTTGCTGATGGTGATCAGTGGTTATACGGAAGTCTTGCTTGAGCACACCCGGAAAAGCAATCCGATGTATCCGAAGATTGAGGCCATTCACCAGGCGACTGATCGCGCTACGACGCTGACTCGCCAACTGCTGGCTTTCAGCCGCAAGCAACTTTTGGAACTGAAGGTCGTCGATCTGAACATCGTTGTGGAGGACATTGAGCGCTTGCTGCGTCCCTTGATCGGAGAAAACATCGAGTTGCAGACCCAACTCGCACCGGATATTGGCCGGACCCGCGCCGATGCGGGCCAGATCGAGCAAGTCATCATGAATCTGGTGGTCAACTCCAAAGACGCCATGCCCGATGGCGGCAAGATCACAATTCAGAGCGCTAATGCGCAACTGAACCATGATGATCTTCGCCGGGAATACAGCTACATTCAGCCCGGTGCTTACGTGGTGCTGTCGGTAAGCGATACCGGGCACGGCATGGATAAAGAAACCCAACAGCGCATCTTCGAACCTTTTTTCACTACCAAGGAAAAAGGGAAAGGCACTGGCCTCGGACTCTCCACAGTGTATGGCATTATCAAGCAAAGTGGCGGCTACGTTCTGGTCGAGAGCGAGCCGCAAAAGGGCACAACTTTCCGTATTTACCTGCCACGCGTTGAAGACGCGTTGGAGCCAGCAGGTGCGGTCGGGGCTTCGTCATCGCAGAGTGGCGGATCAGAAACCGTGCTGCTGGTGGAGGATGAGGAATCGGTCCGTCAGTTGGTCCGCGAAACATTGGAGTCGAAGGGATACAAAGTCCTGGAAGCGGACCAAGGCGACGCGGCGCTGCGGATCGCTTCTCAATATTCGGGTGAGATCGACATACTGATTACTGACGTAGTCATGCCAGGGATGAGCGGTCGCGAGCTATCGGCGCGGCTATGCGCGTCCTGTCCGCGGACCAAAGTGCTTTACCTTTCGGGCTATACCGAAGACGCCATCCCGCACGAGGGCGGGCTCGATTCCGGCACCGCCTTCCTGCAGAAACCTTTTACCCTGCAAATGCTGTCTCGCAAAGTGCGGGAAGTATTGGGCGAGCGCGGCTGACGCGCAGACGCCGCAGCGGTACCCGGCTGTTACAGCTTTTCCGGTGGTCTTAACCTATCCAGACCTGTCTTATTGTTTGCTCTCTCGCCTCCAAAAGCGGTTAATCCCCGTCACAAAATACCATCAACTTGCTAGCCTTAAAATACTTGCAGGAGAGAATCGTGTCACGAATCTGCAAGAGTCATCGCCTTTGTGCGGTCAAAGCCCACGGCCTGCTAATCCCGAAGCTGCTCGGCTTTCTCGTGGTAGTCGCCATCGTGCCCGGTCGGGCACAGGAACCGGCCAGTCCCGCCAACCGCGCTGAGGCGATCGCGATCATCGCGAATGCGCGCAAGATCGTGACGCCCAATGGGGTGGAGCGGTTGGAGAAGGTGCGAATCGGCGGGATCGATCAATGGGTCTCGGTCCGCGGCGCCGACCGCAAGAACCCGGTGTTGCTATATATCCACGGCGGGCCCGGGTACGTCTCCATTCCGATGAGTTGGTGGTTCTCTCGTGGCTTGGAAGAATATTTCACAGTGATCCAGTGGGACCAGCGCGCCACCGGAAAGACCTATCTCCTTACTGATCCTGCCAAGATCGCGCCCACCTTGACCCCCGAGCGGATGATTGCCGACACCGAGGAAATGGCTGCCTGGGCTCGCAAGGAATTCGGCAAGGACAAGATATTCGTCCTCGGCCACAGCTGGGGCAGCTTTCTCGGCCTGCAGCTCGCGGAGCGCCACCCCGAATGGCTGTACGCCTATATCGGCGTTTGCCAGCTGATCGACGGGCCCGAGAGCGAGCGTCGAGGCTGGCGCTTCGCGATGGAGGCCGCGAGCCGCGAGGGCAATGCCGCGGCGGTGCGCGAGCTCGAGGCGATCGCCCCCTACGGCACCGCCGGCCAGACCATCCCCATCAAGGACCTTTTGGTTGAGCGCAAATGGGTGGGTTATTACGGCGGCGTAATGGCCTACAGGCGCGATAACAAGGCTGATTCGGATCTGGCCCAGCTTTCGCCCGACTATGGCGACCAGGAGATCGGCCACATCTGGGATGGCAACAAGTTCGCAACTCCCTATCTGCTCCCGGAAGTGATCGCGCTCGATCTCACTAAGACCAAGAAGATCTCGGTTCCGCTGATCCTCTTCGAGGGCCGCCATGACCGAAACGTGAATTCAGAGGTCGCGGCAGCTTGGTTCGATACGGTGAAGGCGCCGGAGAAACACCTGGTTTGGTTCGAGCATTCGGGGCATATACCCATGACCGAAGAGCGCGGAAAATTCCTCCTCTCCCTGGTGCGATACGCTCGGCCGCTCGCGGAGAAGGCAGGCGATGTAGCTCCGTGAACCCGGATCTTGATTAACATTTGTGGCAGGTGGCCGCGGTTCACCATCGCTCTCGGGCTGCGTGTAACTTTTCCAGCTGCCACGCGTCCTATCCACTGTAGAGCCGAATCCGCCAATCCACCGCGTGGTTCTTCTCGTACACTAAGTAGGAAGGACTTATTAATGCTGATCAAGAAGTCTGTTGACATCCCTTCATCTGATATCACTTCGAAGAATTTGTATTTGAACCGCCGGAAGTTTCTCGCAGGCACTGCTCTGGCTGGCGCTGCGGTCGCGACTGGCTTTGGTTTTCGCGAGTTCGCATCCCCTTCAATGACCGCGCAAGCCAACGCCAAAATTGACGGCACCAAGAAAAGCTCCTTCTCAACCAATGAAACCATTACTCCTTACAAGGACGTCACCAACTACAACAACTATTACGAGTTCTCCACGGACAAATATGAGCCTGCAGGCTTGGCTAAGGACTTCAAGACACGCCCCTGGACGGTCACCATCGACGGAGAAGTGGAGAAGAAACAGGTTCTCGACGTAGACACAATCATCAAAATGGCGACACCCGAGGAGCGAATTTACCGGCATCGCTGCGTGGAGGGCTGGTCGATTGTCGTACCTTGGGTAGGCTTTTCGCTCAGCGAGCTGATCAACAAAGCCAAGCCCACGAGCAAAGCAAAATTTGTGGAGTTCACTACCATCGAAGATCCCAAACAGATGCCGGGGCAGCGGGCCCGCGTCCTCGACTGGCCCTACGTGGAAGGCCTGCGCATGGACGAAGCCATGCACCCTTTGGCGCTGCTCTGCTTTGGGATGTATGGTGAAGCTCTGCCCAACCAGGACGGCGCTCCGCTGCGCGTCGTAGTTCCCTGGAAATACGGATTCAAAAGCGGCAAGGCGATTGTGCGCATTCGCTTCAGCGACCGGCAGCCGCGGACAACGTGGGCCGAAATGGCTCCGAATGAATATGGATTCTACGCGAACGTGAATCCGCATGTGGACCATCCCCGCTGGAGCCAAGCCAAGGAGAGGCGCCTGGGAGAATTTCTAAAGCGGCCGACACTGATGTTCAACGGCTACGATCAGGTGTCCAGTCTCTACAGCGGCATGGATTTGAAAAAGAATTTCTGAGCAGGAACAAAAACGGTTCGTATCAGGATATGGCTTCAGCCATATCGTAGATTGTGATCCAGACGGATCGGCTTCAGCCACAGCGGCTAAAGCCGAAACGGTTCTCGGTGACCGACGGTTTGCCTGAAGGCATACCCTGATACGAATCCTGAAGTTTGCCTGAAGAATTGATCTCTACATGATTCGCCACTTCAAGCCCGTGGTCTTTCTCGCCTGCCTGATCCCGCTAGCGCTTTTGGGGTGGAAAGCCTACAGCGGCGGCCTCGGCGCAAATCCGATCGAAGTCATCACTCACGCGACGGGCGACTGGACGTTGCGCTTCTTACTGATCACGTTGGCTGTCACGCCAGTTCGCAAGCTGACCGGGCAGCTCTGGCTAATCCGCTACCGCCGCATGTTCGGACTGTTCGCCTTCTTCTACGCCACGCTGCATTTTCTGACCTACATCTGGCTGGACAAACTCTTCGACCTGCACGAGATGCTGCACGACGTAGCCAAACGCCGCTTCATCACCGTCGGGTTCACCGGATTCGTCCTGCTAATCCCGCTGGCGCTCACCTCGACCACAGGCTGGATCCGACGTCTCGGGGGGAAACGATGGCAAGCGCTGCATCGCCTGATCTATTTCAGCGCAATTGCCGGCGTGATTCATTACTGGTGGCTGGTGAAGGCCGACATTCGCGCACCACTGAAATATGGGGCTATTCTCGCGGTGTTGCTGGGTTACCGGATCGTGGTGTGGGCAGGCCCGAAGCTGGCCGCACACAAAGCGAAGTCTCTTCGCGAATCCCGGGCGTGAGCCTGGCCGCCAGTCCGGCCTCCACGCAAACGGGCCATTCTCGTTAAATGATCACTCCTTCGCAGTCTGACGTCAGGTTGAGATTCCTGAGTCAAGTTATGCTGGTTTGATTTGCTCTTCTGTAGACCGGCAAATTACGATGGCCCGGCCATGAAAATCTCTAGGATTTGCTGTCTCGTCTTTCTCTGCCTGTGCGGTTTGTTGATCAAAACCGGCGCTCAGGCTGACAAGCCCATCACAACCCATAGCGCCTCGGCTTCGAATGTTTATCCGGTACAGGAGGGCTTCGTCGATGCGAATGGGGTAATGATTTATTACAAGATGCTGGGCCGTGGTGCACCGCTGGTGATCGTGCATGGCGGTCCGGGCGCGTCGCATGATTATTTCCTGCCCTATCTGCTGCCTCTGGCCCGGCATAACAAATTAATTTTCATCGATGAGCGCGGCTCGGGCCGATCACAAAAACTCGACGATCCTTCCGGCTACACCGTCGAGAACATGGTGGAGGATGTCGAGACGGTGCGGCAGGCGCTGGGACTGGGCAAGATCAGTCTGCTTGGCCATTCTTATGGAGGAGCGTTGGCCCAAGCTTACGCTTTGAAATATCAGGCGAATCTCAGTCATCTGATTCTCGGCAGCACCTGGTCGAGTTCGAAAGCGATGAACGAAGTCTTTGTGCGAATGAAGCAAAATATGTCACCAGAACTGCGGGAACGCATCGACAAACTGGAAGCAGAGGAATTGTTTGGGCACGGCAGGGATTACGAGAAGAACCGCTACACCAACGATTATATGATCGCGGCCTGGGGTGAGGGCTATTTCCCCTATGTTTACCAGAACCGTCCCGATCCCAATTACGATCCGATCGACAACGGCAAAATCTCGTGGGATCTGTACCGTGAAATGTGGGGCGAGCATGGAGAGTTCATCATCGATGGCAACTTGAAATCGGTCGAGTACACGGACCGGCTGGCGACCATCAAAGTGCCGACGCTGATTTTGGTGGGGGATCACGACGAGTGCGATCCATCGCTGTCGCAGGCAATGCATGAGAAGATCACGGGATCGAAGATAGTGGTTTTCCCCAAGGCAGGGCATATGACTTTTGTGGATGACACGGGGATGTTTATCAAGACGGTCGATGAGTTCCTGCATGCCTCGAAGTAAAGCGATTTTAGTGCTGCTAATAGGGCTGCTCGCGGCTCCGGCCATATTCTTTGGCCAAGACGGCGCTGCGACCGGAGAACCGCTGGTGGTTCGCACCACCAGCCTGCCCAAGGCATATCTCAGGCAACACTACGAAACTCGTTTGGAAGCGCAGGGCGGAATCACTCCTCTGCGGTGGGAAGTCACGGAGGGGGCTCTGCCCGCGGGCATTGTGCTGGGAGCGGACGGAGTTCTGAGCGGGATTCCGACAGAAACCGGGGAATTCCAGTTTACGGTGACCGTGACCGACAGCGGTAAGCCCGCGGTGCAACGTAATCAAAAACTTGTGCTGACGGTTGTGGCGCCGCTTGTCGCGCAATGGGGCCGCTATCCCGCCGTCACAGGCCAGCGTCTGGAGGGTTCGATGATCGTTTCCAACCAGACCGAGCGGGACTTTGACTTGACTGTGATCGTGATGGCGGTGAATGAGATCGGTCGTGCTACCGCAATCGGCTACCAGCGGCTTACCTTGAAAAAGGATACGACCACCATGGAGATTCCTTTTGGCGAGAACCTGCCCCATGGTTCGTATGAATTGAATGCCGATGCGGTGGCTGAGGTGGCCGCGACTAATTCGATTTATCGGGCACGGCTGGTGCCGAAAGAAAAGTTTCAAATACAGGAGGGGCCGTAAAAACAGTGGACAGTGGATAGCCTCTGCTAATGATTCGCAGGTAATTTGGGGGAGAGCTGCAGCTCACCACTGGCCACTAACTCCCGCGGACAAAAATTAAGAGTCCCGAGGTGGTGTTGGGATCATTCGTCTCGGCCAGTAGCTCGCTTTAGACCCTTGCCGACCTGCCGTAGTTGCGATCCTTGCGAACCGCGACTTGCGATCTATGCTCGGGCTCCGGGCTTACCGCCAACCGGATAAATCAACCCAACGCCTCGGGACTCTATCCTGCCTTCGACAGATCTTCTTGTTCGCCTCGACCAGCACTTTGCTATAGACCCTTGCTAACCCTCCCTCAGTCATTTTGCAATGTAGAGGGTGACTTCGCTTGAGCCCCGGACGCCGCACCAACCGGAAAAACTTTAGAAGGTGTCAAAGAACGATTATGTTTCTACTCTTTTCATTTTTGGAGTCAATAAGAATTGCAGAATCGTATGTGCCGATTTTTCAATCGAGTGCAGGTGGTTCACAGGTGGGTGTAGCAGAGTTGGTGCAGTTTTTTCGTCACAAGGTTTTGTGATGTGCGCCAATGCGCAATTTTGGCGGATATTCTTGTCTGGTGCGGCTCAATAGTATGAATAGACCCTGACTCTGCTTGTGTAAATCATAGGCACAACCGCTCTGGACAGGGTTTTCCGTCAATTGCAGGGGATCTTGGATTTCTTGGCGCACTCTGCGGTTGTTTTCATGTTTTGATCGAGTCGCGGTAGAATGCCCGTTCCAAGAAACACGCTCGTAGGAGAAGCCGTGAGGCGAACAGCTCAGTCGCTTGTTTTTTTGATTGTCGCCTGTTTGGGGTGTACGGCGTGGGCGCAGTCCGGCGCCAGTGCCGAGCAGCGCACTGCACGCTATTTCGAATCCATTCGGCGGCAGACTTCGCTTCAGTTGGCATTCTTGCGGGATATGCCCAAAGGTGGCGACCTGCATGTTCATCTCAGCGGAGCTCTATACGCGGAGAATCTGATCAACTATGCAGCCAGCGACAATTTGTGCGTGGACCGGACTGCCTCGACTCTGATCGCTCCTCCGTGTGACGATGCCTGCGAGAAGTACACGAGCAAGCCCCTCATCCGTTGTGCGTACGGGGACCATGTGCTCTACAACTCGATTGTCGATGCATGGTCGATGCGTAATTGGGAGCCTGGAGAGGGATCGGGGCATGATCATTTTTTCGCAGCGTTCGACAAATTCTCCTTGGCGACTCACAACCATACTGGGGATGCGCTTGCCGAAGCGGCCTCGCGGGCTGCAGAGGACCATCTTCAATACCTCGAGTTGATGCATACGGCGGATGCCGTTGAGTCCGGGCAGCTCGGCGCGAAATTGGGTTGGGACGATGACTTCTCTCGCATGCGCGAGAAGCTGTTGACCAGCGGTCTGAAGGATATTGTAGTCGCTACCAGCAAGCGCCTCGATGATGACGAGAGCAAAATGCGGTCAGTGCTGAACTGCGGGACTCCGGAAGCAAATGCGGGGTGCGAGGTCAGGGTTCGTTATCTCTACCAGGTGCTGCGTGGGTTGCCGCGCGAAATGGTTTTCGCGCAGATACTGATGGGCTTCGAACTGGCGCAGTCGGATCGGCGTTTCGTGGGCTTGAACCTTGTTATGCCGGAAGATTGGTATGTCCCGATGCACGATTTCGAATTGCATATGAAGATGCTCGACTACCTGCACGGCGTGTATCCAAAGGTGCATATCAGCCTGCACGCGGGGGAGTTGGCCATGGGCCTGGTCCCACCGGAGGGTCTGCGCTTTCATATCCGCCAATCGGTTGAGCGCGGGCACGCGGAGCGCATTGGGCATGGAGTGTCCGTGATGAACGAGGATCGTCCGCTTGACTTGTTGCACGAGATGGCTCGGCGGAAGATTCTTGTCGAAATATGCCTGACTTCCAATGACTTGATTCTGGGAGTAAAAGGCGAAGCGCATCCTCTGCCCATCTATCTTCGGTACGCGGTGCCGGTGGCTCTGGCCACGGATGACGAGGGAGTATCGCGCTCTGATATGACGCACGAGTATCTGCGGGCGGCTCAAACTTATGATTTTCTCGGTTACAAGGAATTAAAACGAATGGCGCGAATGAGCCTGGAGCATAGCTTTCTCGCTGGATCTAGCCTGTGGGCATCGGAGTTCCATCCGGTGGCAGCCTGTGCAAACGATCATACGAGTGCCGGAAGACTTTCTTCCGCCTGCCAGAAGTTTCTGGATGCCAACGAGCGTGCCCAGATGCAGTGGAAGCTGGAAGAGGAGTTCGCTGGATTCGAGAAGAGGTTTTAGATTTCATATCTTGGTAGCGCCGGCATATTGCCCTCGCAGGTGGGAGCGGGAAACCCCCATGACAGCCGCCGGGACGGCGGCGCTACAAAGGACCATAAGTGACTATCGACTCCGATTTTACCCGCTCCGAAACCGCGGCTCAATTCCTGCTGTCGCAGACTCCGCTTCTCCCCACAATCGGACTGGTTCTCGGCTCAGGCCTGGGCGGGTTTGCTGACGAACTATCCGAAGCTACGCGAATTCCCTACGAAAACATCCCGTTCTTTCCTCGCTCTACTGCGGTCGGTCACGCCGGGCAGATGGTGATTGGAAACGTCGGGGACGTCGCCGTGGCGGCGATGCAGGGACGCGTGCATCTGTACGAAGGATATTCTGCGGAGGAGGTCACATTTCCAATCCGCGTGTTTGGCAGACTGGGCATTCGTGCCCTGATTCTGACCAACGCTGCGGGCGGCATCAATCTCGAATACAAACAAGGCGCGCTAATCGTAATCACCGACCACATCAATCTGCAGGGCCACAACCCACTGGTCGGACCCAACGACGATCGCTTCGGACCGCGCTTTCCCGACATGACTCAGGCGTACTTCAAGCCATATCGTGAGATCGCCCTGCGAGCCGCTCGCCGCCTTGGCAAGGCGGTGTATCAAGGTGTGTATGCGGGACTCTTGGGGCCGAGTTATGAGACTCCGGCGGAGATTCGATATCTGCGGACGATTGGCGCGGATCTGGTGGGCATGTCGACCATCCCGGAGGTTATCGTGGCGCGCCACATGGGATTAAAAGTGCTGGCCATTTCTTGTGTGACCAACATGGCCGCGGGAATATCTGATGAGGTGCTCAGCCACGAAGACGTGCTCAGGACCGCCGATCGCGTGAAGGCAGATTTCATCGCACTCCTGCGAGCGGTCTTGCCGCAGATCGCAGTGGATGTTAGGACGTAGAACACCGGCGAGTGCGCCCGCGCCACACCATCCATTAGAACGTGAATTTTACTGCCAGCTGAATTACTCGCGGGCCGCCCCCGCCTAGCCCGGGATTGGTCTGGGCAACATCGGGCGTCTGCGTGATCAGGCCCATCGGCAGCAACCGTTGTGTAATGTCACCATTCGCATGCGCGGCGGAATTTGCTACAACCTGCGGACTGCCTGGACTCCCGTTGTCGACGAATCCCGGAATGATCGTATGCGCCGGCAGGGCGAAATTGGGGTGATTGAAAATGTTGAAGAACTCCGCGCGCAATTGCAGGTTCAGCCGTTCACTTAACTGAGTGTTCTTCGTTATCGAGAAATCCACATTGCTAAATCCGGGACCGTAGATCGAGTCACGACCCAAATCACCAAAAGTTCCAAACGCCGGCTGAACGAATGCCAGTGGGTTGAGATAGCCGGTGCTCGGAGTCCAGTGAGACAGGATGGGATTCACTCCCGGAACAACGTTGGGTCGTTGATTGAAATAAAAACGGCCGCTGGTATCGGTTGAGTTGGCGATGGGGATCGGCCGCCCACTCTGAACCGAAATGATTGTGTTCAACTGCCAGCCCGAGCCAAACTTCCCAACTGCTCCCCAAGCGGGAAGCTCATAGTTGATCGCTGTCGTGAAGCGATGCCGTGTGTCGAACAGCGACGGCCCGCGCTCGGCGGGGAGATTCCCGGGATCCTGAGGAAAAGCTGCGCCGGGAACAAAATCAATCCCATCCGAAGCATCATCAATCGACTTCGACCAGACGTAAGCGGCGAAACCCGAAACGCGGTGAGCGTTCTGGATACGCGCGACTGCCTGCAAAGCGTGATAAGTGGATGAACTCGAGGGCGTGAGCTCGTCGATTGCGCTGTAGTTATGATTCGCCCGGGTACCGGTCGCATCGGGTTCGTTCAGATCGGTAAGGCGCACTAACTTCGTACCTTTGCTGCCCACATAGCGAGCTTCGAACGAAGTATTCTCCGCGAGTTTCTGCTGAACATTGAGATTCCAGTTTTGCGTGTAGGGAGAATGGAACTTCCGTGGGGTGACGAAGATCGAGTAAGGAGGCGATGCAACGCCGTTCATGATGGGCGCATTCAGCGTTGGATTAGTGCCGTTAAATGCAGTGGGGTCAAACGACAGCGGCAAGACCGCTTTGGGGCCAATCGGATTGGTCACGACTCCAGCCGAAGTAGTGAAGTTCGCGATCAACAGGTCCTGAGGAACGTAGTCGTAGTAGATTCCGTAGCCAGCGCGGAGCACGGTGTTCTTCGCGACCTGCCACGCGAATCCCAAACGCGGCCCAAAGTCGTGCAGATCGCGGTTGTACAAGCCGTTGAGACCGTCGGTGCCCACCATCGCGAGGTTGCCGTCGCGACCGAGATTCGAGAGCAAATTGTTTTTCTCGCTCAGAGGGCCGAAGTACTCCCAGCGCAAGCCAAGGTTCAGAGTAAAGTTGGAACTCACGCGGTAATCGTCCTGCGCGAAGAAACTCAATCCATTGTTGTAGGTGGTGCGTTGCGTATTGCCGGCATCGACGGAGACGAAAGAGCAACAAAAAGTTGTGTCCTGCGTGCCTCCAGTGTAGAAGTTCGCCAAAGCGTCAACCACGGGATCGGTACTCAACCCGACGCCGGCAGTGAACTGGAAGATACCGCGCTCCAAGTTGTCGTTGAAATTGCTGATGGCGGCACGCCGAAACTCGCCTCCGAACTTTAACGTATGGCGGCCTTTCAGCCAGGTGAAGTTGTCGAGAATCTGAAAGGTCTGGCTTGTGCGTCCCCGCGGAACACTGAAACCGGTAGCGCCAAGGTTCTCGATGTTTGTGAAGTCAAACTCCGGCAAGCCGAGCTTGCCAGTACCGAAGTTCAGACCGATGCTGCTGGGATTGAAGCTGGCGTCCAGTGAACTGAACGACGTCCGGTAGCGGGTGTAGCCGAAGCGCACTTCGTTGATCTTCGAGGGGCTCAACGTGGAGAGCAGGCTAACCGAGACCACCTGCACGCGGGCGGGTGAGGTTTGCGCGAACTGGGGCAGTCGCGATCCTGCGCCGAAGCCACCCGGTGATCCGAAGGGAAAAATCTGGCTGCTCTGGCTAAACGCATAGCGGCCGGTCAGGAGTTCTGTGTTGGTAAGGTTTTCGTCGATTTTGGCAATCAGGTTGTCGCCATTGTTCTTGTCGCGCACTACGCCAGGAATTTGGCTGGTATTGCTTTTCGGATAGAACGCCAGAATCGCATCCAGTCCTGGATTGATCACGGGATTGCTGGCGCTTCCGTTGATTGCCCCCGCAATGGTGCGAGCCTCTTGGATCTGCGCTTGGGTTGGAACCAGGAGCAGAAAGTCGGACCCGACACGCTCGCGCTGACCCTCGTAAGCGCTAAAGAAGAAGGTTTTGTCCTTCACGACCGAGCCGCCCAAAGATGCTCCAAAATTATTGTTCTGGAATACGGACTTGTGCGGGTCGGTATTGAAGAAGTTGCGAGCGTCTAGTGAGCTGTTCCGCAGGAATTCGAACGCCGACCCATGCAACTTGTTGGTGCCGGATCGGGTGACGATGTTGACCACGGAACCGCTGTTACGGCCATATTCGGCACCAAACTGTGACTGCAGATTGAACTCCTGGATGGCGTCAATGGGCAGCAGCGAGGCCGGGGCGCCTCCGATACCGGTTTGGTTCAGAGCTGAATTATTGAAGAAGGGGTCATTGTTGTCGGTGCCGTCGAGAGTGTAGTTGTTGGAACGGTCGCGATTGCCGTTAATGTTGAACTGTCCGAAACCACCCTGCGTCCCGGCAACGCCTGATGGATCAACGGTAGCTCCGGGCGAGAGAGCAACCAGTTTGCCGAAATCGCGCCCGTTGAGAGGAAGTTCGGCCACCAACTTCTGGTCGACGACTTCGCTTAGTACGTCGCGCGTAGTGTCTATGACTGGCGCTTCTTCTGTGACGGTCAACTGTTCCAGCCGTTTTTCTACTCGGGTTAAGTCCAAATTGGCAGTAGTATCGGAGCCAACATTGACAATGACGTTTTCGCCGACCGGTGATAGTCCGCCGTACTCTGCCGTTACGGTGTATTCTCCGGCGGGAAGCTCAGCCAGCACATAAGCGCCGTCATTGCCGGTGTATGCCTCTCGCACCTGACCGGTCGCGTCGTTCTTGGCGGTTACCTTCGCACCGCCAATTGCATTGCCATTCGGATCCACGATTTTCCCGCGAATCGAGCCGCGGAAGCTTTGGCCGAGAACAAGACCAGGCATGAGCAACACAATGGACAAAATAATCAGGCATCGGACTCTAGTGCGGGTGTCGCGTGCAATCGGCGGTTGGCTGCTCATGTCTTAATTTCTCCTCGAAACTCTGTAAAACCCACAACTCGCATTTGTGGTAGCGCCGCCGTCCCCGGCGGCTGTTGTGAGGGCGGCCCGCCCCTACCGGCGAGGGCAAGATGCCAGCGCTGCCAGAAACGTCCAAAATCGTATTACCTATTCGCGCGCGAAATGAAGATTTGGGCCGGCGGCTTTACGCCATACATCGCCGCAAAGCTTCCCTGATTCACGGCTAAGCCAAGATGGCCGCGAGAGTCGATGTACAACAACGGCTTATTCAATGGCACGTCACTGAAAGTTCGCACAAACGGAATATTCATCTCGCTGTTGCCGACGGTAATGTGTAAGCTCTGGCCTCGCGCATAGCCTAGATTGAGGAAATCGTCGCCACTGATGTTGGTGACGAGATTGCCGAACGGTCCATCCGTCGCAATTACTTCCCCACTCAATCCGCGTTCATCCAGCTTCGCGGCGGCAATATCCAGGCGGACAAGTTGGCTTACATCGATCGCAGGTCCTACACCAGTCCAATCGTCGCCTCGCACCAGATGGGCGCCGACCGGCGAGAATATATCGCGCCCATGAAAAGTGGATGACAGTGCCGCCCCAATCATCCAGTCGCGATTCGTGATCTCGTGCGCAGCTTCGATTCCATCCCGATCCTGCAGCAGAGTCATCAGCCCGTTATCCGGCAACACGAAATACTGCCCGCGCTTCGACTTCACGACTACCGCCTTCCGAGTGCTGCCCACGGTAGGGTCCACCACGACCACAAAGACGGTTCCAGCCGGATAGTACGGGCTCGCGCCGTACAGGAAGCGCGCGCCATCGAGAATAGAGAACGGCGTGACTTGGTGCGTGAGATCGACAATGCGCACGTCCGGCGCAATGGAATACATCACGCCCCTGCAGATCGCAACTGAATCATCGACCGTGCCGAAGTCGGTCATGAAGACGATTGTGGGGATGCCTTTCGACGATGGGCCTTGAGCCGCCGCGCGGTTCCCCGCGAAAAGAATCAGCAGCAGGAGCAAAATCAAACAATGCGACGTGTTGAATCTTTCTCTCATGACGGTTTACTCCGTGAGGAACTATACGAATCTATTAGACTTGTTCAGACTCGAGCACATTTTTCGCAACCTCCGAGAGCGCTCGCGATTCTTTGAAATGTATTAAGTGGGGAATTGTAAACGCTGGTGGCTCAAGGCTGAAAGTCAATGCGCAACACGAAACCCTTTACGCCGTCTATAATTCTTTCGACTCTACTTGGCAATACAACCGCAAGGAGGATGTGATGCCTGAGGCTATTCCGGAGAAATATCGCGATTTGTTCAACAAGCGCGCTTTTGCCAATTTGGCGACTTTAATGCCCAATGGCAGTCCGCAGGTCACCCCGGTGTGGTGCGATTTGGAAGGGGAGTACGTGCTTTTCAATTCCGCCAAGGGCCGGCAGAAAGACCGCAACGTGCGTCGCGATCCGCGCGTAGCCATGGCAATTGTCGATCCCGAGAATCCCTACCGTTATCTCGAAATTCGCGGCCGCGTGGTGGAGATTACAGAGCAGGGCGCGGATGCGCACATCGATAAACTGGCTAAGAAGTATCTGGGCGTCGACAAGTATCCCTATCGGCAGCCGTCGGAAACGCGCGTGATCTACAAGATTCAGCCTGAGCATACCTCGACGATGGGTTGACGACTGTAGCATCAGTGTAGCTACGGCGTCTCACCGGCTGTCCCGAGGGCATTTTGCCCTCGGAGCGTTCCAGGAGATAACTCATTCGTACCTACAATCTCTGCTTGCTTGGTTTCGGCAACGTCAACCGGACGTTGTTTCACCTGCTGCAAAAAAAGGACGGCGAACTCCGCGAACGGGGAATTGCATGGCGGATTACGGGCGTGGCGACACGGAGAATGGGCTGGGTTGCGAATCAGGATGGGTTGGATTTCCTGTTGCCGGCAGACTATGCAGTGGCGCGCTCGGCAGTCATGACGCCGAAGCCATCCAATGTCAGAGAGTGGCTGCGTTTGGCGAAGGCCGATGTTCTGTTTGAAGCCACATCGCTCAGCCCGCGCGACGGTCAGCCAGCGATTGACCATATTCGCGCCGCCCTAGAAATGGGAGCTCACGCTATCACCGCCAACAAAGGCCCCATCGTTCATGCCTACGAGGAATTGAGTTACGTGGCGGTTGCGAAAGGACGAAGATTTCTATTTGAGTCCACCGTGATGGACGGTGCGCCCATCTTCGCTTTGTTTCGAGACAACTTGCCTGTGGTTCATCTTCGTGGATTTCGTGGGATTCTAAACTCCACGACCAATGTCATTCTCAGTGGGATGGAAGAAGGACTCAGCTTTGACGAGGCGCTCGCCAACGCGCAGCAGATCGGGATTGCCGAAACCGATCCCAGCAACGACATTGAGGGCTGGGATGCCGCGGTGAAGGTCGCTGCTTTGGTTCGGGTGCTGATGGGCGTTCCTATCCGTCTCGAAGAAATCCAGCGTGAAGGCGTTGGCAGATTGAGCGGAGAAACGGTGCGCGCTGCTCGGGCCGACGGTAGGCCGTACAAGTTAGTGTGCCGTGCTGAGCGAAACGGTCAGGCCGTGACGGCAAGCGTCCGGCCAGAACAGGTGCCGTTGAGCGATCCCTTGGCCTGGGTCGCGGGAACGTCGTCGATCGTGTATTTTGAAACTGACATTTTCCCTGGATTGGCGATTACCGAAAACAATCCTGGATTGGAAACTACCGCTTACGGGATGCTGGCTGATTTCGTGCGCGCGGTGACGCAATGAATTGTGCGGAACTGTGCGCGGCTGGACGGGTCGGAGACCCGTCTCCACACAACTCTTACGAACGGACGACTCTTGCCTACAAGACAAACCGAAACTACGAATGCTCTTGATCTTGATTGGGTTCGCTCTCAGTTCCCTGCTCTCTCGCAAACTGTAAACGGACATCCTGCGACTTTTCTCGACGGTCCCGGTGGAACCCAGGTTCCGCATCGCGTTATCAACGCTATCTCCGATTATCTGAAGCGTGACAATGCCAACACTGGCGGGGCTTATGCGACCAGTCGCCACACCGACGCAATGATTGCGGACGCGCGTTCCGCGATGGCAGACTTCCTGGGCTGCGATCCGGACGAGGTCGTCTTCGGTCCTAATATGACTTCGTTGACTTTCGCGATCAGCCGTTCCATCGGCCGCGAGCTTGGGCCGGGCGATGAAATCGTGCTTACCCAACTCGATCACGACGCCAACATTTCTCCGTGGCGCGCGCTCGAAGAGCGGGGCGTGAGCATCCGCATGGCGGAGATTCATGAAGACGACTGCACGCTCGACATGGACGATTTGGCGCGCAAGATTACTGATCGCACCAAATTGGTTGCCGTCGGCTACGCTTCGAATGCGGTAGGCACGATCAACGATGTGAATAAGATTATCCACCTGGCCCACGAACGTGGCGCCATGGCATACATTGACGCCGTCCATTATGCGCCGCACGGCCCTATCGATGTCCGCGCGCTCGATTGCGATTTCCTGGCGTGCTCGACTTACAAATTCTTTGGGCCGCACATGGGCCTGCTCTATGGCAAGCGTGAACACTTGAAGCGGCTTGAGCCTTACAAGGTTCGCGCTAACACCAACGCGATTCCCAACCGTTGGGAGTGGGGCACGCTGAATCATGAATGCATCGCCGGGATCGCGGGATGCGTCGATTATCTGGCCGATGTTGGACGACGTGTGAATCCACTAGCATCTAATCGCCGGGCTGCTGTGCTCGCCGCCTACGACGCGATCCAGAAACATGAGCGCACCTTGATGGAAAGCCTGATTCGAGGATTGCTCGCGATTCCCGAACTGAAGCTTTATGGCATCAGTGATCCGAAACGCTTCGATCAACGCTGCCCGACCATGGCTGTGCGTATCAAAGGTCACACGCCCTTGGAACTTGCGACACGGCTTGGGGAACGCGGGATTTTCACCTGGGACGGCAATTACTATGCGGTGAACTTGACGGAGCGGCTCGACGTGGAAAAAGATGGCGGCTTCTTGCGCATTGGACTAGCGCACTACAACATGGCGGAGGAAGTGGACCGATTCATTGCGGCCTTACGCGAAATTGGAATCTAGACAGGCTTCCACGCCCGTGCCATCACAACTGTTGCTCCAGTATTCTCACCGGGCTCCGCGTCGCATTTCAGTGACATTCTCGTCCTTCGCGACCAGCACTACCGTTGCCAGGTCGATGAACAATCCATGCTCGACCACCCCCGGCATGTCGCTTAGCCGGCGCGCCAGAGCGGGCGGATCGGGAATCTGGCCGAAGCTGCAATCGAGGATGTGGTGGCCTTCGTCGCTTATAAAAGGATTGCCCTTCACGTCCTGGCGCAATTTTACCGTCGCTCCGAGAGCTGCAATTCTCTTTGTGATCAGTTGCTGGGCGAACGGGATGACTTCGACCGGAAGCGGAAACTTTCCCAGCACGGCAACCTGTTTGCTCGAATCAGCGATGATGATGAGTTGCCGCGATGCCGAGGCGATAATTTTTTCGCGCAGCAGCGCGCCGCCGCCTCCTTTGGTCAGATGCAGCTGCGGATCGAATTCGTCGGCGCCGTCGATGGTGACATCGATTTGCTGGAATTCGTCGAGCGTAGTCAACGGGATTCCCAGGCTCGCGGCCAGATCTCTGGTATGGACAGAGGTAGGGATGCCGCGAATCTTCAACCCTGCCTGAACTCGTTCACCCAAAAAACGCACAGCATAGGCTGCGGTCGAGCCTGTTCCCAATCCAACGATGTTGCCTTCATGCACGAAACGCAGGCTGGCACGGGCGGCTGCAGCTTTTTCCTGATCGCCCTTTTTTAGATCATTCGTTTTCAGATCATTCGCCATGTTGAATCGCGATTCCCGCGAGCGACTACTTTACCGCTTTCTCGACCAGCGCACCAACTCCCGCGATATTCCAAGTGTGTTTTACGGTGGAGCTTCTGATAATCTGCCGCCGACGTGCGCGCCGCCGCCATCTTCGGGCCGGGATCTTCGATCAAGAACCTGAAGCCGTTCCAGAAGGATTCGACAGCCTGGCTTGTTGGCCTGCCTGCTGCATCGAGCGAGGCAGATGCAATTCTTATCTTCGGTGGCGACGGTACTGTCCACCATCATCTGGCGCAATTGGTGAAGCTGCAGCTTCCCGTTCTGGTTGTGCCTTGTGGCAGCGGAAACGATTTCGCGCGGGCGCTGGAACTGCGTAGAATTCAGGATTCTTTGGGAGCATGGCGCAAGTTTTCCTCCGGCGGAGATAATGTCCGGACGATTGATCTTGGTGTAATCAGCCGATTAACAACGGACGAAACGGGCACGGGCGAATCGGCCGTGCCACGTTATTTTTGTTGCATAGGCGGCGTCGGCTTGGACGCTGAAATTGCGCGGCGTGCCAATCAACTTCCGCGCTGGCTCCGGGCACGTGGTGGATACATTCTGAGTTTGCTGCCCGCGCTGGCGGGATTCGTGTCCATCGAGATGAAGATTTTCGTGCCTGGCGCAAAGGCTGCGGATGCATTCGTTCCCCGAGCCCCGAAGCCCGTGATGGTTGCTGCGTTCGCGAATGCGCCGGCGTATGGCGGTGGGATGAAGATCGCACCTACAGCACAACTGGACGACGGGAATCTCAACGTCTGCGTTATTGGCCGCATGAACAAATTCAAGTTGTTTTTTCTTTTCCCCACCATCTATTTCGGACGTCACCTCAGCATCCAGCAAATAGAGTACTTCCAGACGGATCGCCTGCGACTGGAAACGGACAAACCGCTCGATGTTTATGCGGATGGGGAGTACGTGTGCCGCACCCCAATCGAGGTGAGTGTTGCGCGAGCGGCTTTGCGCGTGATTAGAGCCTGATTGCCGAAGTCCCCGGTGTCCGTGGATTCGGTCGACATAGCAACTGAAGCCGATCCGCCGTCAGGCTTACGATATGGCTGAAGCCATATCCTGATACGAGTCGCAGATCAGAAAGTATATCGAAGCACATCACAGACTGCTCTTTGTCACAAGCGATCGGCGATCTTGGCGGCAATCTTCTCTGCTGCATCAGGGCTGATTCCCGTGGCACGCAAATCGATATTCACCATGACATCGCCCTTGCGCATCATGAACCCTGAGCCTCCGGGCGCGACGTAGGCTTCATCTCCCACGCCCGGCACCGACGTGAAGGTGTCCATACCCGAAATAGCTTTCATCGCTCCGTGGGCAAGTTTCATGGCCATGGCTCCGCCTTTCCAGGTGAACTCGATGTCCAGGCGCCGGTTGCCGTCGCTGCCGTATGGATATTCGCATGTGTTGCCGCGGGCCTCGCGGGCCTGGACCGGTGCGTGGAGAATGGCGGCCACCTCGGTGGAGGAAAGCAAACAAGGATCTTTCCGGCCGGTGTACGGCGTCTCGTTTGCGCCCATCTGCTGGGAGAATTCGTGGGCCTTCTGCCTGACTCGATAGGCAACGTAGAAGCAGCCACCGGCGACCAGCAGCATCAGGAAAACGAAGACCGCCACTATAATCAGGATGATTTTCAGCGCGGAACTACCACCTTGAGAGACGGGCGGCGGCGCGGGACTCATAGGCGGGACTGCTGCTACTGGGGTTGCCGGCGCCGGTACGGGCGTGGCTGCTATGGCTGGTGGAACCGGGGCGCCGGGTATGGCCGCGCCGCACGTTGAACAGAATTTCACCCCTGGTGCAATTGGAGATCCACAACTTCCGCAAAATCCGGCCATGTATCACCTCCGTAAGGTGTGTTCAGAGGCTGCAGAGCTAGAGGGGAGATACTCTTTCGCCCACTGGGCTTTTTGTTTCGCGATTTCTTCCACGGCTTGCCAGGTTGCGGAAAAACCCGCAATCAGCGACTGGAAGCTTTAAGGGGCACGGCTTCAAGCAGCGCCGCACATCTCACGGCACGGCTAGAAAGTCGTGCCCCTTCAAAACTTCCAATGCCGAGAGTTTTTCCGCAAGCTCTTGCGCCGTGGGCTGCATTCTTACGCCGTTTCTCGGCTAAAAATCCGGACACTATGACGACCAGAAACAAAACAGATTGACTGAGCAGGCCGAATATTACGTAGCTTTCGGACGCCGGTCAAGACGGAAGCGCGAAATCTCAGACCCTCCCTGCCCTCACGGTGCTAAACTACCCTCACTGTATGGCTGAGAACGGTCGTTCCCGCACGGTGCTATGGATCGTGATCGGTGGAGGAGTGTTTTTCCTCTTCGTGCTAGCTGTGTTTACGCTGGTGTATCTCACCTTGCACGCGGGTGGTCAGCAATCGTCACTGAACTTCGGAGACAAAATTGGCGTGGTCGACCTGGAAGGCGTCATCCTCGATTCCAGCGTGATCGTGCCCCAGCTCAAGAAATTCGGCGACGACGATTCCATCAAGGCCATCATTTTGAAAGTGAATTCCCCGGGCGGAGGAGTTGCGGCGTCGGAGGAGATTTATCGCGCAGTCAAGCGTCTGCGCGACGAAAAGCACAAACGCATTGTGGCTTCGATCAGCACCGTGGGCGCGAGCGGCGCATACTACGTTTCTTCTGCCACGAATAAGATTTATGCGGACAATGGCAGCGTGGTGGGATCGATCGGAGTGATTGCGGAGTGGGTGAATTATGGCGACCTCATGCGCTGGGCAAAGCTGAAGCCCGAAGTACTGAAAGTTGGCGTGCTTAAAGATACGGGTGACCCCAGCCGGGAGATGACTCCGGCGGAGCGGGCCTACATGCAATCGCTGATCGACAACATGTATGGCCAGTTCGTGCAAGCGGTGGCCGACGGGCGCCATGCGAAAGCTGAAGATATTAAGGCCATCGCGGACGGCAGGGTGTGGACCGGGCAAGAGGCGCTCTCCATGCACCTGATCGACCAAGTCGGCGACTTTCAGAATGCGGTGGACGATACCGCGAAGTCGGTTGGGATCAAAGGTGAGCCTGTGCTGGTCCATCCTGAAAAAGACCGGAAGACATTGTCCGACTTGCTCTTTGGCGATATTTCCCAGTGGCTGCCGACCCGGGAGAAGCTGTTGGACAACCAGATGGGATTCTATTATCTGTGGAAGTGACAGGAACTGGCTCTGGGCTCTGGGCTCTGGGCTTCGGGCTCTGGGCTTCGGCCTTCCGACCTAACATCAGAATCATAGTGTTTCGGAAATTCAAGCTTGTGCCGGAAACCAGACGCCTAAAGCCTGGAGCCTGTAGCCTGACCTGAAAATGCCACTTGCGCACAACCCCTGAAATTTGAGAAGGTTATGCAGGACCTGATGTGGCTCGGGAGCCTCGACCCAAGCAAAAGCGACTTTCATCACGACACTTACGGAGCGAAAAGGCGTATGACTAAGGCTGACCTGATCGATGAAGTATCCCAGTTGGCGGAACTAACCCGCAAGGACAGCGAAGTAATCGTCGAGACCATATTCGACAGCATCGTGCGTTCGCTGCGCGTGGGTGACAAAATCGAGATTCGCGGCTTTGGCAGCTTTCGCACCCGGCAACGCAAGCCGCGCGTCGGCCGCAATCCGAAGACGGGCGATCGCGTGGAAGTCCCTGCCAAGAAGATTCCATTCTTTAAACCGAGCAAGGAATTGAAGGATTTGGTGAATACGGGAGTGACTGAGTCCGCTGCGTCGGCGCCAGCCACGCCTGCGTCTCCAACGCACTGAAGGCGCTCGCTACGCTCGCTTACCCGGACGAGGCGTCCCGGCCTACGTGATATGTGCTGCAATCCGGAATGTGCCCGCGAGATGTGTCTCTGTGATTAAATCAGATTCATGTTTGCCCGCAAGATTCGCGTGGAGTATGAGCAGAATGGACGCCGGCTTCCTTGCCCACTGAAGTGGCTGGACAGTTTCTCCATGCGCAACTTCACCAACGCCAGCGTTTTCGACAATACCCTGCCTTTGGGTGACGGCCTGATGGAGATTGGTACCCAGGTTCCGTTAGCTGAATTAAAAGGAGCGATGGAGGACTGGTTTCGGCGCAAAAGCTACATTCCCAAGGACGCGACGTTAACGTTAACCGAGACGGCTTCAAAAGCTTGAACCATAAGCGGATCGCAATTCCGAGAAGTGCAAGACACTCCAGCAGGGCATCAGCGAATCAATTCCAACCGGCGCAAGCCTTGCTTAGCGCTTGCATTGTTCGGATCAATCTGTAAAACAATTCGATATTCTCTCTGCGCGTCATCGTATTTTCCCGCGCCAGCGTCTTGTTCAGCCTTTCGCAGCAACAAAGGGATGTCTTTCGCTGAAAAATCGGAAACGACCTTGCCTGCCGGCTTCTCCGCCTGGATCCTCGGCGGTTTTGGCTTCGGGACGGGCGGTTTTTCGACCTCAGGCGCAGAGCTTTCCGACGCCGCGGAATTGCCGACCGGAGTGTTGTTTGCTGGTTCGATGTTCGGTGGTGCCACGTTCTCCGACGGAGACGGTGTCTGCTGGACGCTGGAAGGATGGTCCACGACGGGGGCTTTGCGCGAATAGAAGATCAGTCCAAGAGCGGCCGCTAACACAATCACACACGCAGCAACCAAAGATCGCTTCAACCACGGAGAGCCAGCGTCGTCCTGTGGGTCGATTAGCAATTCATTAAGGCCTGCAGCTGGAACCAGCGTGTTTACGTCGTCCCGATGCTCCAATATCGACTCAGGCATTGGCAAAACTTTAACCGGTAGCGGTTCGCTGTTCTGTACAAATATCTGGGTTGCTTGCGGAAGGACCTCCTCTACAGGGGGCGTATGATCCGGTTTTCTCCAGACTAGTTCCCGGCCACGTGGTGCTGAGTCCGAACCTCCAGCTCCTCCTGGCGTCACGGGGTTGAACCGAAGGCCAGGCATCTCTCGCAATGTCTCGTAAGCACCGTCGGTTATCAGGACTTGGGCAGGCTTAGCGTATTGGAGAAGAGAAACGCCGGGCGCGTTAGCACCACCCGAACCACGCTCTGCTTCACCATGAACCACCACGGCCGCTGCGAAACGGCCTTGCGGCCGGTGCCGGGCAAACTCGAGAACAGCCGCCTGGATCTGCTTTGCGGCCTTTATGGCTTTCGCAGGAGTTTCAAACTGCGCGACGATATTAGTCCGAGGGTCTGCCAGCACGACGCCATCGCTCGCAGCAACCAGGTCGGCAACCATGTAAACCAGCGCGCTCTGGCTGTTCCACGAGAGTTCCACGGGCTTGCCTTCCCGACCTGCGGCCCCCCACATCCGGATGGAGATTTCCGTTGCAGTCGAGGAAAGGACGAGCTCAGAGGCTTGTCGGCTGGATGTCATTTTCTTATGCCGAACGATCGGGGCGGCGTTATCATAGCTGGCGCCGCTCTTGGGGGAGGAAGCTAGATTACGGCAAAAACGCGCCTGGTGCAAACCCCAAGAAAGAGCGCCGGCAGTGCGTTCGCAATGCTTGACTTCAGCGCCTGACTGAGTATCATACCGTCACCTCTGGGTAAGCCGCTTGGCTGGCTACATGACAGCAAGGCTTGGTTGTTACTTTTATGCCGCTTCGCCAATACGCAACCACATTTTCGTCCGCGGCTATCCTTTTCCGTAAACCATTCTGCTGTCTAGGCCTAGCTATTTTTTTATGCGCGCTTTGTGTACGGGCGAAAGACGCACCCGTCAGTGGGATTGAACTCTACGACGGTCCGAACGGGCCGGCCTACGTTCAAGTAAGTGACTTATTGATCAACGGTAAGATCGAGTTGCGCACTTGTACGCCCGGTGCAAAGATCGACAAATCGGGGTACGGGAGACTGCAGAAGATCACTCTGAACTCAGCAACGTCTCTGCAGCGCGGGTTGGATGGCATGTTGACGCTCACTAAGGATTCTGCCACCGTTTGCGTCGTTCCTTCCAATCTGAAATTTGAAAAAGACGCAGCCCAGACGCCATCCGAGTTGGCGGATCGGGCTGTCCTCCAGGGAAGGGTACTCCCTTCTTCGCCCCCTGGCCCAGACACACCACCAGCCCTTAAACCGGGGGTCGAAATCCGATTTGTTCCAGTACCCGATGTCGAACTTGCAGAATACCTTCGAGCCGACCGAGCTCATTCCGTTGCGATGTGGCAGGAATATCTGGTCCGCTATGGCACTTCGGCTCACTCGGACCAGGCGAAGCACTCGCTATCCTCTCTTTACCTGAAGGAGGGGGAAGACGGTCTCGCAGAGTATCGCAAGTCGGCATCGTCCTCCGCTCCCTCTTACGCCGATCTCAAGAAAGCGAAGACCCGGGCCGACCAATCGCTAGCTCTGATTCCAGCGAATCCCCAAGCCACAAAGCTGCGCGACAACGTTCGAACCGAACTGGGTGCGTTAACCGACAAGGCCCGCACGGAATTGCAAGCCTACCAACAAGCTCTTGCCGCGCATGCTGCCGGTTTATCGCACCTAGTGACCGCGCGGAAGTTAGTCGATCAAATCGTCGATGTTGACGCTCTTTTCGATCCGGGCTTGAAAGTGCAGAACAGCGTCAACTCTGAAACGCGGACGTTTGACTCTACTCTTCGCAATGCCGAATCCCTGATGAATGCGCAGCGGATCGACGATGCTCTGGCTGCCATTATCCCCTACCGCGCATTTGCCGACGAAGAAGCGCGAATCGCAGTAATCGTAAATGCGGCTTACAAGTTCCACTTCGACCGCGGAGCAGCGGCTCAAAGCGCAGAGAAATGGCAGGAGGCAGTCCAGGAGTACCAAAAGGCGTACGCAATAAAAAACACCGACGAGGCTGCTGCGTCGTTGCAAAAATCCCAGGCCGGACTGCAGACTTCGCAAAATCGGATTGCCGCGGATGCGGCTCTCAACCAGAGCCAGGATTTCGAGCAACAGCATCAGGACGTCGATGCCTACGAGGTGCTGGCTAAGCTTCCGGATGCCCCGCGCGCCCTGGTGGCGGATAGAATGCAGGCGTTGGAGCCAGCTTACATAAAAGCGGCGTCCATCGAGGCCAAGAAGCTCCAGGAGGCTCACACACCCATCAATGGGCGGGCGGACGAAGTGGGTGTGCAACGGGCCTACGATCTGCTGCAACGCGTTACCGGTTTGAGCGACGATACGAATCTAAAGCTAAGGCTGGATCTGCTTTCTCAAACCATAAGCGATTACTACTTGCAGCAGGCCAAGCGTTATTTCGCAAAACCTTTGGGTTCGGGCGCAGGGATGGGATGGTTGTATCTGAACCAGTCCCAACTATACAAGCCCAATCGGGACGACGTTCGCGACGAGCGCACAAAAAGCGCTTCCGTCTATCAGATGCGCTCCAAGCTTTCTGTCCGAGTCGTGTTTCGTGATCAGACCTCGCGACGCGATAGCGCCGGATTTGCCGAGCAACTCTCCGATGCCATCGCCACCGGACTGGAAACCTCGGGACTCCTGGTCCGGGTCATACGGCCTAACGATCCTACTTCCGTTGAGCCCAACTTCCAATTGGTTGGGGATGTGCTTCAACACCGGCCGGTCATGAACCCATCCCTGCAGCCGATGGAATCCAAGTACCGCTCCGGGGAGAGAGAAATTCCTAACGAGGATTGGAACAAGGTCAATCGCGAGTACGAATCTGCCAGCCTGGACTTAGAAAATGCGCAGAGGGTCCTGCAGGGCGCTCAAACTCGCGGCAAGAAAAAGGAAATAGCCGACGCCAACCTTGCGGTGTTGAACGCCCAGAAGAAAGTCGAAGCCGCACATACAAGGCTCGACTCCATCCCCAAGACAACCCCAACTGACATCGTCAGGCCTTACACCTACACCAAGAAGACAATCAATCTGGCGGCCGTGGTAGACCTCGCATTCCGAATCGTAGATGCTTCGAACAATCCCATCGAACCGGCTACACCCATCACACGAAACGCAGAAAAAACTTACGTTATTCTGGAAAATGTGAAGCCCGAGGACACGGAGGGGGTTAAGGCAGAGGGTACTGCCCCGGATGAAATTCAGTTTCTCGCCGACGTTGAAATCGAGGCCAGGGATACGCTAATCAAAGCGGTTAAGGAAAAGGTCTCGGGGCTGCCGCCAAAGATTTTTGAACAAGCGCGCAAACGAGCGGCAGATGGCGATTTGGATGGCGCAGCCGAATCCTACATACTTTATCTGAACTCGACCCCGGAAACTCAGACAGCGGAGCGAGCCGAGGCCCGGCGATTCTTGCAGACACAATTCAACATTCGGCAGGTTATAACATCGTAAGCGAGCAAAAACCGTGACACCGCCAAACATTACCCGGATCGGCAAGTACAATATCGTCGATGTTCTCGGTCGCGGCGGCATGGGGTTGGTGTATCGGGCATTCGACAAACATCTTGGCCGTGAAGTGGCCATCAAGACGGTCACCGAAAACTTCGCCCGCGATCCGGAAATGCTCGAACGCTTCAATCGGGAGGCTTCAAGAACCGGAATTCTGAAGCACCCCAACATCGTTACCATCTACGACCTGGGCGAGCAGGACGGTTTTCCCTACATCGTCATGGAGTATGTCGCCGGGGAGCCATTGGATAAGTTGATTCACTCCAACCGGCCCGTTCCCTTATCCTTCAAACTCAAAATCATCGAACAAGTCTGCGACGCCTTGGGATACGCTCATCAAAACGACATCATTCACCGCGATGTGAAGCCGGCCAACGTGATCGTGCAACCCAACGGGGTGGCCAAGCTACTGGATTTCGGCATTGCCCGGGAAGAAAAATACGGTACGGAAATCGGTCTTACGCGCACCGGGAACCTGATTGGCACCATACCGTACATGGCGCCTGAGCGGCTGCAGAACAAACCTTTCGACGGACGCTCTGACATATTCGCAACCGGCGTCATGCTCTATCAACTGGTGACCGGGCATCTGCCCTTTGCCGGTGAGGAGTACGAGCTTGTATCCAAGCTGCTGCACGAAAAGCATCCGCCACTGAGCAACTACCTTCACGAGTACCCTGCCGCGCTGGATTCGATACTCGAACAGTCTTTGGCCAAGGATCCGGAAGCGCGTTACGCCACCGCCAATGAAATGGGGGCGGAAGTCCATTCTGTAGCCGAGGCATTGAAGAAGACGCAGGTACTCGAGATGTTTCACCAAGCAGAACGCTTGGTCGAAGGCCAAGAGTATACTCACGCGCGCGAAATGCTGCTGCAAGTCGTCAAGCTCGATAGCCAGCACATTGGCGCTAGACAACTGATGGTCGTCGTGCAGCAGAATCTCTTGCTTCGTCAACGCGCGGAGCAGCTCCAGCAGCTGCGGTCGCAGGCGGAAGATGCGATTCACGACAAGCAATATGAGAAGGCTATTGGCTATCTTGAACAAGCGATAAAGCTTGATCCCATTAATTCAGAACTGGCGGACAGGTTGGAAGCCGTCCGCCAGAAGAAGTTGAGGAATGAGCGAATCGAGAGTTTTCTCAAACAGGCCGACGGCGCCCGGGACATGGGCAAGCTGGAAGTTGCGCAGGCCATTATTGTGAAGGCTCTTGAGCTGGATAAAGAAGACTCTCGCGTCCGGGCCGCGTATTCCTCAATCGTCCAGCAGGTCGAGGAAGCCGCAAGACGGGTCAAGGTGAGGAAGCTTCTGGAATCGGCGCGGACTGAGATCGGTGCCCGCCGGTTTACTGCGGCCCTGCAGTTACTGCAGGACGCGGAGCAGATCGACCCGTCCAATCCAGAGTTTCTTTCCCTGCTCAACGTAGCGAAGTCCGGTCACGATCAGGAGCAGCGGCGGCGAATTCTGGATCAGATCCAAAACGAAATCGCTGGCGCGCAAACTCCCGAACAACTACTACATGTGGCAGAACTCGTGAACCAGGCCTTGCAAAAGATGCCAAGCGAGCCTTCGCTGCTGAAGTTCAAAGGGCAGTTGGATCGACAGATCCGAGATCTCGAAACCCGGCAACTCGTCGATGAGGCCGTGCGCCGCTGCCGCAGCCTGATTGAAAGTTCGCCCCACAAGGCTTTGGAAATCGTCAAGGAGCAACTCGCCCGGTTTCCAAGTGACCAACGGCTTTTGATGCTTCAATCGAGCGTTGAGGAGCGATTGGCTCAGTGCAAACTGGAAGATTCCCGAGCGTGGTATCTGGCGCGCGCGCACGAAGTCATGAACAAGCGGCAGTACGCCGAAGCCGTCAAGTTGCTGGAAGCCTGCCACGCGGAGGGGATTTTTTCCGGAGAAGTCAGCGAACTCCTTGAGTACGCCCGGCATGAAGCGGAACAACAACTTCGCCGATCCCTGGTCGAAAAGTATTTTGGGCGGGCGCAGACCCTTATGGAGGCCGGCGATCACGATGCTGTGATCGCTTTACTCGAACCCATTCTTCACCAGACGGATGAACCTTCACTGCGGACACTACTGGAAAAGGCCCGCAACCAGCGCCAGTCCGCGCAACGCAAGATCGATGCGACGTTGGAAACACTTCGACAATTCACCGAGGGCGGGCAGTATGAAGCTGGAGTGAGCTTCCTCGAATTGCAGCCGGCGGTAATTTTGAAGTCGGACCGAATTCAGGCCGCCCTCCAGCAGACGCGCGACGTCTGCAATCGCGATCAGGAGGCATTACAAGTAATTGCGAAGGCTTACGCAGCGCTGGATGCTAACGACATTGCATCTGGCTGGCAATGCATGAAGAGTGCCCTCAAGGACTATGCCGGATCACCGCTGTTGAAGCAGGCTTTGACGAGATTCGAAAGCAGGCAAGCGCCGGTCGCAAACCACGCGCTGTCTTCTGCAATCGAACTTTCGGAGGCTGCCTTAACAGCGGGCAACCGCACTCGAGCCGACGAGGTACTTCGCGCAGCGTCTTCACTCGTCGAATATGCAAGCCCAGAATTGCGCGCTGATTGGCAGCGCCTCACCAAGAAAACAGCTCGAGCCAAGGTGCTCGCCCGCGTGGGAATAGGAAAATTCGGCTCAGGCAACTCCTCCGCATAATCTGACTAGATGGCATTGGGAAAGCATTAACCACGACTGAATTATCCTCTGCATTGTTACACTGATGCTCAAATGCTTCCTTGCCAGCGCCATCTCTTCGACATCCCCGACGACGTCGCTTACCTGAACTGCGCTTACATGTCGCCGCTGATGAAGCCGGCACTGGAGGCTGGAACCGCGGGTCTCGCCCGCAAAGCGCACCCGTGGCAGGTTACGCCCGATCAATTTTTCACCGGCGCGGAAGAATTTCGCACCACAGCCGCGCAGATCGTCGACTGCTCGACTGAATGCATCGCCATCGTTCCATCGGCCAGTTACGGCATCGCCACCGCCGCCCGAAATTTGCCACTCGATAAGGGCCAGAGCATTCTCGTACTCGATGAGCAATTCCCATCGAACTATTACGGCTGGCAGCGGCTAGCCGAAGAGAAGGATGCGTCTCTGAAGATCGTCCCTTGGCCTGAAGACAGCGACTGGACCGCAGCCATTCTGAATTCCCTGACTGCCGATGTCGCCATCGCCGCACTGCCACACGTGCAATGGACGAGCGGCGGAAGGCTCGACCTCGTACGCATCGGCGAAGCATGCCGCAAGCTCGGCGCCGCCCTTGTGCTCGACCTCACGCAGTCACTCGGTGCTCTGCCTTTTAGTGTTCGCGAGGTGCAACCGGACTTCGCCGTCGCGGCCTGCTACAAATGGCTGCTCGGACCATATTCTGTCGGCCTTCTCTATGTCGCTCCGAAATGGCAGGGCGGAATGCCCTTGGAGGAAAATTGGATCCAACGCGCCAACGCGAGCGACTTTGCTAGCCTGATCTTGTACACGGAAAACTACGACGCGGGCGCGCGACGATTCGACATGGGTGAGCGCGCACACTTTGCTCTCCTGCCCGCCGCTGTGCGCGCCATGGAGCAGTTGCTGGAATGGAAGATCGCGCGGATTTCCGAAACTGCCGGCGCGCTCAATCGTCAACTTGCTCACGAGGCTGCGGACCTGGGATTCTCCGCTCCTCCTGAGCCGTTGCGCGCGCCTCACTACCTGGCGCTGCGGAGAAGGGCTGCGATCCCGAAGGAGCTTCCGGAAATGCTTGCACGAGAGAAAGTGTTCGTCAGCGTCCGCGGAAGTTCGATTCGAGTAACACCGCATGTCTATAACACCGTGGAGGACGGCGAACGTCTCATCAGGTGTTTACGCCGCGTCGTGGGCGGGGCAGCGAGGCACTAGAGGCACGGCGGGTTCTCAGGTTAAACCCGCCGTGCCTGGTTTTATTGTAGTGCTTGCCGTCAGTGCCCACCCGTCCTGCCGGGAGTAAAAGAGATACCCCGGAGAACTTCCGTAAATCCAGCCGCCACCAATGGCGAGAAGCTCTCGCCGGTCGGCAGGGTCGTCGCGCTCACCTGATCTGTGATTGTGACGAGTTGGTTTGGATCGGCGCCTTGGTCCCCATTTCCGCTGACGGTCGAGGTTATGCCATAAATGGTCGCCGTACCGTCTCGGTTCACGATGCCGGTGATATTACGCAGGCCATCGGTTCCAGGAGACCACGGCAAGCCGGTCGCCGGATTGTTTCCAGTCGGATAGCCGCTGACAGTGTACGGAACGCCTAACTGCAATCCGGATTGCAAGACGTAAGCCAGATTCCATTGGCCCGTGCCGGAATCAAAGATCCACTTCTGCAATCCTGCGGTCGTCTGCGATGCGGCCGTCGTATACATTCCGTTGGAAAAGGTGTTGTCACCATTGCCCTCGTCAGAAACGTACAGAGTGTTTGCGTCCGCAAACCATATGCCGAATGGAAATGAGGTCGTGGACTTGAGCGTCGTGGGAAAGCCCTTCAGAACGCACATATTATTGGGATCAAGACCCTTCGTCTGCAGAACATTAGGATCGTAAGCCAGCGGTGCCGTAGGCAGGACCGCGTTGGCCGGAGGCAAGCCGACACCGTTTGAGTCGTTGCAGATCGTCAGAGTGGGGTCGACAAAGTAGACTGTGTTGACGCCGTTGCCACCGCTGCCCTTCGTATAATAGATAACATTGTTAAAGATCCTGAGGCCGCGGAAGTTGTCGTCTTTGCCAATCTTGTCATGCGAATCGCCTAATTGAGTAATGTTGAAACTCGCCAGGGGCGTGGGAAGTCCGGGCCCGTCGTGTCCAGCTTTGCCCTCTGAGTTGAGAATCTGCGCGCCCGCAGCGATAATGATTCCGTCCGGCTGGGGATTTCCACCATTACCCGCATTCCCCGCCGTGTAGAAGAAATTCGCGTCATGGTTGTTGTTCAGGATGACGGCCCGGCCATTGTTCCCGCTGTAGGCGTTGGTCGCTGTCACCTTGAACTTTCCCTTAGCATCGACCAGCCCGACTGCGCGATAGTAGCTCTCGCCGACCGGGTTGGTCGGATCGACAACCGCGGGAGTATTGGAATTTGACACGTCGAGGTTGTCGACGTCCGAAACATAGCCCATGAAGGTCAAATACTCACCGTCAGTAGAGAGGTTTAGAGCCAGTTCGGATTTGGAGGAAAAACTGGTGACCATCTGGTCCTCGCGGTCGTGCGGGCCTCCATGTTGCGAATTGTTCGGAATTTCGAGCGAGTTGATGAATTTTCCATCAGGAGTGTACTGGTCCAGGAACATCGTAGAGGTGATCCCAAAGCTGCCGTCAACAAGGTTATTGTTCCAAACATACGGATAGGTACCGTCATTGATGGCGTTTCCGTTACATCCGCCTTGTGTAGCCTGGCAGTTTGGCGGCAGGAGTTGGCCAACCGTCACATTGTTCGGGTTATTGTCGTATACAGATCGGCTGACAACGAGGTTGTTAGGAGAGAAATGAGTATGTTGCGCAGAGGCAACCGCAAAGCCGGCGACAACACTCAGCGAAACCATCGCTAAGCGCTGAGCGCCTTTGCGCACACGATCGACCTTTGGTCTAATGCTGTTAGCTGTCATAGGAAGTCTCCTTGGAATCTCGGGGATTGAACCTGTCGTGTCCCGCAAGGTTCGCAACCGATTTTTGCAGCTAGCGCTTAATCTGTGGTGACTGGATCGTTACAATTTGATAAATATCGTGCCGTGCAGTTGGGCTGGCGGCTGCGCGAATGGCAGATATCGATCCCGGCCGCATACTGAATTTCATGCCCCGCGAAAGGCTTATAACCTGGACGGCAAACCTTCGAGTGTGAAGACCCTTCGTTCGTGTTATCCATGTAGAATTGTGCTGGCAGTTTTTCGAATTCCCAAAGAGATTTTGTGGCAGCTCAACTCGCAAAATGATCCCACGCACGACAAGTCTACGGCGGTTTCCCTTTGTGCAGTTGGACGTGTTCACGACACAGCCGTTTGAGGGCAATTCCCTCGCAGTCGTCTTGGATGGCCGAGGACTCAGCGACCAGGAAATGCAGGCGGTCGCGCGGGAGATGAATCTCTCCGAGACCACGTTTATCCTTCCCCGTGAAGCATCCGTCGAGCGCGAACGCGGGGTGAGGGTGCGAATTTTCACGGTGCAGGAAGAGTTGCCATTCGCCGGTCATCCTACGCTGGGAACCGCATTTCAATTGCGCGGGTCGTCGGGCGCGCGTGAGATTGTGCTGGACCTCAACGTGGGCAAGGTTCCGGTTCGTTTCGAGGAAGGGGCGGGGCAGCCAGTGTTCGGCGAGATGAGCCAAGTCAATCCCGAGTTCGGGGCGCGGCATGATCGCGAGGCGGTGGTGCGTGCGTGCGGTTTGCGGGACGGCGATCTCGATCCTTTGTTGCCGGTCCAGACAATTTCGACCGGCCTGGCTTTCACCGTGGTTCCCATACGCGGACTGGAACTCATGCGTGGGCTGCACGTAGATCCGAGAGGCTCCGCGGAATATCTTGAACGCTCAGGTGGAGAGTTTTTCTACTTTGTCAGTCGTGAGACTGTGGATCCCGCAGCCCGGCTGCACGCTCGCATGATGTTCTACAACGGTGAAGATCCGGCCACCGGTTCAGCGGCAGGATGCGCGGCGGCATGGATGGTCGCCCATGGCGTAGCTCAACCCGAGGAACGCGTGCTGATCGAACAGGGTGTCGAGATGAAGCGTCCCAGCCGGATTTTCGTTCGCGCTTCGCGTGAGGATGACCGAGTGGTTAATGTGCGAGTCGGTGGAAATGTTGTCGAAGTCCTACGCGGAGAAATTAGTTTTTGAAAGTTGATGCGCGAATGAGCAGTAAAAATGATCCCATGCATAAGCGCGAAAATTTTTCAATGGGTCGATTCTGCCATTAGCATCGGTGGCACTTTACAGCGACCAGGTTCGCCTTTACCATGCTTCTCGCTCTCGATTCTCTAATTAGGAAAGTTTTCGGATGTTCCCCCGCGCGCCGTTATGCGGTTCGTTGCTTCGGAAGCAAAAATGAAACCAAAAAGAACGATCCTCTGTGTTGACGACAACGAACAGTCACTGTCCATCCGCAAAATCATGCTGGAAACCCGCGGCTATCACGTGGTGGCCTGCACCGGCGGCCAGGAGGCACTGGAGCGTTTCAAGAAAGGCGGCGTCGATCTGGTGCTTACTGATTTGGCGATGCCTGGGCTGGATGGAAGCAAGCTGATCGATGAGATCAAGACCCTGTCGCCTCACACTCCGGCTATTCTCCTGTCGGGCAAAGTCAAAATGTACGACCGCGACACCAAGGCGGATGTGTTTCTTCCAAAAGGAATGTACGCGCCGGTCGAGTTGCTGGAGCGTATCCGCGTTTTGTTGGTGCGGAAGCGCGGTCCCAAGCGCACGCAACCACAGGTAGCGCAAACCGCTGCCCACACGACCGCTGCGTGATCTACGAAAAAACCTGATTGTGAATGAATCCCGAGCAGTGGCGGAAGGGCGTGGACGCCCGCGCCTGCACGGCAGGGATGCGCGCGTCTACATCAGCTTCGTGTAATATCGATTGTTTGGATGGCCGTTCTCATCGAAGCCGTGGATGTGCGCAAGACGTACCGCGTGGGTAAGGTTGAAGTGCCTGCCTTGCGCGGAGTTTCCGTTAGCGTGGAGAAGGGCGAGTTTGTCAGCGTGGTTGGCCCTTCGGGAAGCGGCAAGTCGACGCTTTTTTATCTTTTGGGTGGACTGGCTCGGGCCGATTCGGGGCACGTCATCATCGACGGAGACGATTTCGCGCAACTCTCCGACGCTGAACGCACTCGCATGCGCAAGCGCAAAATCGGATTTGTATTCCAGAAATTCAACCTGCTGCCCACGCTCGACGCACGGTCGAATATTAATATCGCGGTGGACATTGCCGGAGCCAACGGGAATCGCGACTCTGCGTACTTCGACAAGATCGTCCGCTTGCTTGGATTGGAAAAACGGCTTGAGCATCGGCCTTCGGAGTTGTCCGGAGGCGAGCAGCAGCGAGTTGCGCTGGCGCGCGCTCTGATCAATAAGCCGGCGATTGTGCTGGCTGATGAACCCACTGGCAATCTGGATTCACAGAACTCGGTAGTCGTTCTGGACATGCTGCGGCATTCCAACCGCGAACTGGGCCAGACCGTACTCATGATTACGCACAACCCGGAAGCCGCGAGCTATGGGGACCGGATTATTCACATGCGTGACGGCGCGATCGTGCCACCCGAGGAAGATCCGCAATGGACCGGGGCACACAAGTAAATCCGTCACAGAAGTTGAGCCGCCTCATCGGGGGATTAGCGTCATGGATGATTTGAAAAAACCAATTTTGCCGGGCAAGGGCGCATCTGACTACGAGCGTTACCTGCATACCGACGAACTGCTATCGCTGCAAAAGCTTCCCGAAGACTTTCTGCATAAAGATGAAATGACCTTTCAGGTGGTCCATCAGAGTTCCGAACTGCTGCTGAAGGGCGTCGCGTGGGAACTGGGACGCTCGCTCGCGCACATCGAAGAAGGCGATTTTGCGAATGCCGCGCGGTTGATTCGCCGGGCTAACCAGATGCTGGATTATCCGATCTCCATGCTGCATGTTTTAGAAACGATTACGCCCTACGACTATCACTTGATCCGCGCGGGGTTGGGACACGGCAGCGGCTTGGATTCGCCTGGTTTTCTGTCGCTTCTTCACATTGGGCCGCGCCTTGGCGAGGCATTCCACGCACGACTGCGCAAGGCGGGCCTCAGCGTCGACGACCTTTATCGACGGCATGATGAATTCTTTGGCTTGCACGATGTGGCGGAATGCCTGCTGGATTTTGACGAGCGCGTACACATCTTCCGCTTTCATCATCTCAAGCTCGCGCAGAGAATCATCGGCGGTGGCGTGATTGGTACCATGGGCACGCCGGTCGAAGTTCTTCACCAAAGGATGGAACACCTTTTCTACAAGGAACTGTGGGATGTGCGAAACCAGATCACGGCGAAATCCCACGAAGCAACGCAGAAACCCACCACGGGTTGCGCGTACTGAATAGTGATTGAGTTTGGCGCAGGCTCGCGATAGCCAACAATCATGGCGCGAATCGTCATCCTGGGTTGCGCCGGCACCGGCAAGACTACTTTTGCGCGGCGACTTGGCGAACGCACCGGCGCACCCGTTATCTCTCTAGATGACATCTGGCGGCGAAATTGGGGAGAGAAGGAAGTTCTCGTGTTTCGAAGCTTGATAAAGAAGGCGCACGCCGGCGAAGAGTGGATTAGTGATGGTAATTTTGCCGTCGCGACCTTTGATATCCGATTACCTCGCGCTACTCTGGTAATTTGGCTCGAACGCTCAAAGCTGTCCTGCGCCTGGCGCGCAAGCGTGCGGGTGTTCAAAGGCTCTGACGTTCATCGGATACGCAAACTTACCAAAGTGCTGGCGTTCATCTGGAAATTTGATCGGGTCAATCGTCCGCGCATTGAAGCGCTCAGAGTCTTTCACGGACCCGGTGTGCCGGTCTGCAAATTGACGGGCGACCGCGACATTACGGCTTTTCTGGCTTCTTATGGCGATGGCAGTTAGTATCGGATTCCAAGCTGACCCAATATCAGAAAGCGGCCGCCGTTGCTGTCGAGTGATGGCTTGTTTATAATCGAGGCTGCCGAGCGGAGCGGAGCGGAGCTGAGCTTTAACGAGCGGGAGTAAGTTGAGGCGTTTGCGCGGCGTCTGAGCCGTGCGCCGAAATCCCGAGCGAAGTCGAGGGATCTTGCGGCTGCTAGGCTTTAACGAGCGGGAGTAACTCAGTGGTAGAGTGCGACCTTGCCAAGGTCGAAGTCGCGGGTTCAAATCCCGTCTCCCGCTCCAGATTTAAGTTAAACGATCCAGCAGGGACTTCTTCTGTCGTTAAATTCCTTGCGATTCTGTCTTGACACCTGATTGCGCCGGCAACATAATGCGCAAGCTCTTCGGGTGGAGGACACATGAAGCGCTTTCCCCGACCTCGCGAGACAGCCAACCTTTGTGAGTCGATCCATCAACAGCTCAACATGTATGCTCTCGCCGCCGGTGCGGCGGGAGTGGGAATGCTGGCGTTGGCCCTACCCGCCGAAGGGATGATCGTCTACACGCCAACTCACCGGGTCATCGCGCCGCGCCACAGCTACAATATCGATCTCAACCACGACAAGATCATTGATTTCACTATCGCGAACTCTGTTAGCGCTTGCACTGACTTCTGCTTCTACGAGCTTCGTTAGAAGCCTGCTGGCGGCAATCGCGCCATTGGCTACGGTTCTGCGAGCCAAATTCTGCTCGACTCAGCTCTGAATCCCGGCGCACGCATCGGACCCCGCAGCCCCTTTAAGAAAGGAACGGCGGCATTGGTTGTAGCGCGCGCCAACTACTACACCAGCAACGCCACGATTGTTTATGGCCCCTGGGCTAACGTCAAGGACCGCTATCTCGGACTTGAGTTCAAAATCAAAGGCAAGATCCACTACGGATGGGCCCGGCTGAGTGTCACGGTCAGCAAAACCACCATCACAGCCACGCTAACCGGCTACGCGTACGAAACTATTGCCAACAAACCCATCATCGCAGGCAGGACAAAAGGGCCCGACGATGGCAGTGTTGAAGAATCGAACGCAGCTCTGAACGTGCCTACGTCCAAACCCGCCACGCTGGGCTTACTCGCGATGGGATCGTCTGGACTTTCGATGTGGAGGCGTTAGTTAGAGGGGATTCGTCGTTAGAATCTAGGAACCGGAGCCGATCCATCGAAACACTGTCTGCCAATCGCGCTCTTATGATCGGATCAATTCCCTTGGCAGAGCGAGTAGACTTTTGCCGCGTATCACGCTAATTTAAGTCTAGGGCGCGGTACCCAAGTGGTAAGGGAGAGGTCTGCAAAACCTTTATGCGTCGGTTCGATTCCGACCCGCGCCTCCAACCTTCCTGAGGTACACTTCCATCGACGAGAGTTCGAACTCACCGCGCTGCCTTATCCGTCGGCCTCTCGATCACCCGGAGAATTGGTATGCATGGACGTACGATTTGTTTGACCGCTCTCTTTATTGCTATCGGGATGACGGTTGCGTTTCGTTCTTTGGCGGACAGCCCGGCCAAGGCTGGCGATGTTACCGAGGCGCGGATAAGGGCGGAAGCGGCCGACGGGAACAACTGGTTGCTGAATGGCCGCACCTTTGAAGCGCAACATTTCAGCCCGCTCAAGCAGATCACGGATAAGAACGCGGGTGGCCTTGGGCTGGCCTGGTCACTGGACATCGACAGCGCGATGGGCGTGGTGGCGGAGCCGATTGTTGTTGACGGAGTGATTTATGTGAGCGCTCCGCTGTCGAAAGTTTATGCCGTGGATGCAGCTTCGGGAAAAATGCTTTGGCTGTTCGATCCCAAAGTGCGGTTAGATCAAGCCATCAACGGCTCATATTCGGCGCGCACGAATGCAGGCGTCGCCGTCTGGGATGGAAAGGTGTATGTCGGCACGGGCGATTGCCGTTTGGTTGCTATCGATGCAGCTTCCGGAAAACAAATGTGGGAGGCTACGGTTTGCGATCCTCATCAAACCGGGATCACCGGTGCGCCTCATGTGGCCAAGGGAAAAGTGTTCATGGGCTACAACGGTTCCGACGATGGCGTACGCGGATCGCTGGCGGCGTACGATGCGGAAACCGGCAAGGAAGCGTGGCGTTTCTGGACGGTTCCGGGAAATCCCGTGAAAGGATTTGAAACCAAAGCGCTGGAGAACGCAGCAAAGACGTGGATCGGCAAGGACGGGTGGAGAATAGGCGGAGGTGATGTTTGGAACGCGATCACGTACGATCCGGTGACCGATCTCGTGATCTTTGGGACTGCCGGGGCAGGCGTCGACTATGGTGAGTTGGAATCGATCAAGGTTAGCGGAGACCGGCTCTATGCGGGATGCATCATCGCCGTGAACGCTGACACCGGAGAATATGCATGGCATTTTCAAACCAGCGCTCCCGGCTTGCAGACCGAAAACAATCACATTGTCATTGGCGATCTGGTTCTTGACGGCGAGCCGCGCCATGTAGCGATGACCGCTCCGAAGAACGGCTTCTTTTATGTACTCGACGCCAAGACCGGGAAATTGCTTTCGGCCAAGCCGCTGGTGAGAGTAGCATGGGCCACCTCCATCGATCTGCAGACCGGGCGGGCTGTGGAGGTGCCAGCCTCGGCGGGCGGTGGAAGACAGTGGACAGTCCACAACTGGTGGCCGATGAGTTTGAGCCCAATTACCGGACTGGTGTATGTGCCGGCAACTGACCGCGAATCGGGTTCTAAGACGGCGGTGGAAACTGGGGAATGGATGAGAGGCACCCAGGGAAAGCTCATCGCGTGGGATCCGGTGAGCCGGTCTGCGCGGTGGGTCGTCGAGGAGCGGATTGCCACCAACGGCGGAGTTCTTTCCACGGCGGGAAATCTCGTTTTCCAAGGTCAGGGCACCGGTGAGTTTTCGGCGTATGCCGCCGACAACGGCAAGAAAGTTTGGTCGATCCAAACCGGCTCGGCTATTGAATCGGTGCCGGTGACTTTCGCGGTGAATGGTGAACAGTACATCTTAACGCCGGTGGGATGGGGTTCGGGTTCGAGGTTGTTCGCGCCAGCCTGGACCATGGCCACTCCTCAGTCGAAGCGAGGACCCACGCGGTTGCTGGCCTTCAAACTTGGGGCGACGATGCCTTTTCCGGTACCGCCCGATGTTGTGCCTGCGGTGCCGAAGCCTCCGCAACAAACCGGTAGCAAAGAGACGATCCTGCAGGGCAAAATGCTGTACCGCAAGTTCGTCTGCGATGGTTGCCACTCCCCGGATGTCGATGGGAGCGGTGCTTGGGTGCTCAACGGCGCCGTGCCTGACCTGCGTTATGCACCGCCAGAGGTTCATCACTCGTGGTATGCGATTGTCCTGGCCGGCACGCATTGGGATAAAGGAATGCCCGGCTTTGCGGATCCTCCTAAATTCGCCTTCCCACACTTGAAGATGACCACACGCGATGCCGATGCGGTTCACGATTATGTGATTGATCAGGCGTGGAAGGCATACAACGCGGAACAAAAGGAACCAGCAACCAAAGCGGCTAACTAATTCACGGGTCACCACAAGGGACCTCGGCGCGCGCGCCCCTAGCCTGAAGTGCAAAACCTTTCATCTTGACCGCAAGCATCACGGGGACGATAATTTGCGGCCTCAGGCGTTTCGAGAGTCTTCGCCACGGGCGGGAACGAGTCACAAAGCTTATCCAGGAGGACCCAGTGAAAAAATCTATTCTCGGCGCGTTGGTAGTTCTAATGTTCGTCGCTGTTGGTATCGCTTCGGCACCACCGTTGACGTTTACATTCTCAGATGTTCACGCTAACAAGACCGCGATGGAAACGGACACCTTCGCAGTCAACAATGCAGGAGCCATTGCCGGCGACTACGTGGACGCCAAAAACGTCCAGCACGCCATGATCCTCGCCGGGAAGAAGCTAACCACGGTCGATCATAAAAATTGTGTGACCAGCGGCGGCTTCTCGTCCGGAGCAATTGCTTTCTACGGAATCAACGCTGCGGGCGCGGCCGCCGGTTGGTGCACCAGTACCAAGACCAGCCTGTACCAGGGGTTCGTGTACGCTGCCGGAAAATTCACGGCAATCAACTTCCCGAAATCAAATGGAACTCAAGCTATCGGAATCAATGATAAGGGAGACGTGGTGGGCTTGTACTTGGACTCCGGCAGTGTCCAGCACGGCTTTGTAAAGAAAGGCAGCAAGTACACCAGTATCGACGTCGCGGGCGATACCACTACCGAAGCGTGGGGAATCAACAACGCGGGTCAGATCACGGTGTTTGCCCTTAATTCAGTCGGCACCTACGAGAGCTTCCTGTACAACGGAAAGACCTTCAAGAAAATCATCGACCCCAACGCGGGCGCGACCGGCACGATCGCCCGCATCGTAAATAATAAGGGCGACGTCGCCGGCGCCTATTTCAATTCCAGCGGTAGCGAGATTGGATTCTTGCGGCATGGCGGGAAGTACTATGACGTCAAGGATCCGAACGCCACTAGCACTCGTCCTGACGGGCTCAACGACACACTCGAGATTGTCGGACGTTACATATCAACCACGGGCGCGACCGTCGGTTTCAAAGCCACAACGAAGTAGTAGTCTCCGCGCTAGCCGCCTCAATGCCGATCACTCGGATTTGAGGCGGCTTTCCCTCGCGCTCGTGTAGTTGTGGATCTCCGACCGCGACCGGGTCAAGACCTGGACCCACACGAAAAGGGCTCATCGTATCGCCACTTTTCCCGTCATTAATTAGATTTCGTAACTTTTTCTATTTGCCGTTCGCGGTAGTGCTGGGAGGGGGAATTTATTCCCTAGCGTCACAAGGACAATATGAAAATACCATCGGCATAGGAACGACTGTGAGAGTCGCGGAGCGACATCGGTTCTTGTTGTGCGAACCGCACAATTGGCCGAAGGTTCTCGTCTAAGACGCAACAGCACCGTGGCTCTGTGCGACGGGATTCCCTGACCGTGCCGCCAGGTGGCACGCACGGGCTATTCACAAGGGTTGAGACGGAGACTAAGTTGGAATGAATCAGTTTTCGGAGGCGATGTTCGACGAGCGTCCTGTGAATCAAATGGGGTGCGTGGCCGCTTTCGTTTTTGAGGTGCGCTACGCTAATTCTTTTCTGGATTGCGCTTGCGCAACGACCTGAACTAACGACCGATGGAATACTGTAAGAATACAGCGACTAAGCTCGAACAGTCGGGTTTGGACCTTGAAGGCGGTGTTGTTTTGGAAATGTCCACAGTCCGAATTCTCGTGGTCGATGACTACGAACCGTTCAGGCGATTCATCTGTTCGACCCTGGGAAAAAGACAGGAATTGCAAATCGTCGGGGAGGCCTCGGACGGATTAGAAGCGGTTCACAAAGCAGAAGAGCTGCAACCCGACCTGATTGTGCTCGACATCGGGCTCCCAATATTGAATGGGATCGTGGCCGCTCGGCAAATCCGCAGTCTCTCCCCCCGATCCAAAATACTTTTTGTGAGCCAAGAATCTTCCGCCGATATAGCGCAAGAAGCATTCACCTTAGGTGCGCTGGGCTACATCGTCAAGGCATACGCCGGAAATGAACTGTTACCAGCTGTGGATGCGGTCCTTTCCAACAGGCGATTTATCAGTAGCGGATTGTCGGGCCGCCATTTCACCGACGTGTCGGATTCGCAAGCCCTTGACGGCCGGCGAAATAAGGTTCTTCCATCGCGAATACCGAAAAAGGCGGAGATCACTTGCGGCCACCAGGTTGAATTCTATCCGGATGACGCAGCTTTTGTAGTTGGCTTTACTGATTTTGTCGAAGCCCACCTACGGGCGGGGAAAGTGGTTATTGTGGTGGCGACGGAGTCGCATCGAAAGAGTATCCAGCAAAGATTGCAGGACCATAGTGTGGATATTGTTGCTGCGACTGAAGAGGGGCGATATCTCTCTTTAGATGTCGGCGATATGCTTTCCAGCTTCATGCGAAATGACCAGCTCGAGCCTGCACTGTTTTTTAAGGTCGTGGGTAATCTGATCGCGAAGGCAACTCGGTCGACAGGAGGGGAACCGTCACGGATTGCAGCTTGCGGAGAATGCGCGTCGGTGTTGTGGGCGCAAGGTAAAGCGGATGCGGCTATTCATGTGGAACAACTTTGCAACCAGCTAAGTAAACGACACGAAATGGACATTCTTTGCGGATTCTCATTGACCAGCTTTTACCGCGAAGAAGATAAGAAACTATTCCAGAGGATTTGCCGTGAATCATCGGCAAGGTAAGGAAAGGCCTTACCCCGCGGCACCTATGGAATCGACTCCCGCGCTGAGAGGCACGCGAGCGTGGATCGTGGTCCCACGCTGGGGTTGCGACTCGACTGTCAGGGTTCCGTTCAGCATTTTCAGCCGCTCCTCCATGCTGATGAGGCCAAGGCCTTGGCTTTTCTTTACCTCTTCGCGATCAAAGCCTGCGCCGAAGTCCCTAACCGTGAGATGAATCTCGGCCGAAGTTTCCCACAATCGCACTTCGAATTGACGCGACCGACTATGTTTCGCCGAATTATGCAGGGCCTCTTGCAGCACTCGGAATAAGCACAGAGAAATGTCCGGCGGCACAGGCTCGGCCAAATCGTTGGTTTTGAAGTCAATTTCTGTTTTCTGTTGCTCGCCGAATTCCTGGCAAAAGCCCTTGATTGCTGCAGGAATACCCAGATACTGTAGTTTCGCTGAATGCAACTCGTGCGACAAGGATTGAATATCAGCGGCTATCTCAGAGGTCTGTTTCTGGAGTACGTCCATACGGGGGTGCACTTCGGGTAAATTAGGAAGGTCTTCGTGGAGTTGTTGTAACTCGACAGCTAACAGCGCCAGACGTTGGCCGATGTCGTCGTGAAGCTCTCTGCCGATTCGGGTACGTTCATGCTCCTGGGCCTCGATCAACCTGCGGCTCACGTTCGCGAGCGCCGTTTCCGCCCGCTTGCGCTCCGTGATGTTCTCCACAAAGGCAAAGACGAGCGGGGATCCTCCGTCGCTGTTCTTCAAAAGCGAGACATTCAGACCTCCCCAAAGCTGAACGCCGTCCTTTCTCACATAGCGTTTCTCCAGCGAGTAGTGGTCGATGATGCCTGCACGGAGCTGCTGAAAGTGAGCCCAATCGTCTTTGGAGTCTTCGGGATTAGCAAATTGCGAACAACTCATGCCGCACAGTTCGTTCTCTTCGTATCCCAGCATGGAGCACAGCGCCGGGTTGGCAAGCAAGAGCGTCCCATCGAGATCCTCCACTGCGATTCCCAATGATGCTTGCTCAAAAAGATAGCGGAAAAGCTGTTCAGCTTGTACTGGCAACGCTTGCGACGACATAACAGCTCCAGGACGTTAAAGTATTCTCAGCGGACACCCTAGCACTTTCCGTCGCGAAAGTGAATTTTAGTGGAAAATGGGTGAACAGGCTAACCTCGGCAATCGTTCCGTCCGCGCTGTGAAAGGAGTACCCTTGTCCGTTGACCACAATGTCCAAGATACGGATTGTCATCGTGGAGGATTTCGTGGCTTTTCGACGATTGATTTGCTCGATCCTGGGAAAAAGGAAGGACTTGCAAGTCATCGGTGAAGCGTCCGACGGACTGGAAGCGCTTCGCAAGACGGAAGAACTGAAACCGGATTTGATCCTCCTTGACATCGGACTTCCAACGCTGAACGGATTACAGGCCGCTCGACGAATTCGCAAACTCGCGCCAGCATGCAAAATAATCTTCGTAAGCCAGCAGTCTTCCGCTGACTTGGTGCAAGAAGCGCTCAGCTTGGGGGCACAGGGCTACGTTGCGAAAGCAAAGCTCGGGACCGACCTGCTAGCTGCCGTGGAAGCGGTTCTGGAAGGCGGACGGTTTGTCAGCAGCGGTTTGCTTGCCAGCGGCTCCGGCTAAGCAGCAACCGTGTGGTTCCTGACGGCCTACTTCACCAGTTTAGCTGTTGCTCTTGGCCCCAAGCACTTCCATCATCCGGTACCTGTGATATGCAACTGTCCTGGTTGACATGTAAAGGATGTCGCTCACTTCCTTCATCAAAACATGCAGCCGTGGGTCTTAGCTGTAGCCGACTTTCATGTCACCGAGGAAGTCACTTCTCCATGGAGAGGATCTGGTAGTAGCAGCATTCCTCTGAAAGCTCCCCTCCTTTCTGCCGCGGGCTCAGAGTTACTGCAACCTAGCATTAATGCCAGTGTACGGTGAAGCGCCACCATCCTACATTTGGTTCGCGGTTCCCCAATTTGCGCGCGACAACGCGACGGAGGGTGAGTCATGACGATGGAAACCACGAACGCGGCCTACGGCTTCTATGCAGAGGAAGTGCGGATAACGGATGTAGTCAACACGCTCAATAATGCGGGTTTTGACAATGACGACATCTGTCTGATGCTCGCTCGCACCCATCCGATTTCCACTATCGTGTGCCAATCCGGTATTCGCAATCCGGATCGAGAAGTCTCCGCGGTTGCCGCTGAGCTGATTGAGTGGCTCTCTGAATTCGGCGCTGTCGTGATTCGGAGTTTCGGTTTCTTTATTCGTTCACAGACGTTTCGTCGCGTGCTGGTGACGACCCGAGAAGCTCCGGCTCTGTGTGGCAGTTCCGACACGCTCATCGATCTGGGTTTCTCCGAAAAAGATGCCGGACGCTTGGAGAACCAGTTGTGCGAGGCTGGAGTTCTGGTCTATGTAGCCTGTTCTGAGAGTGCGCAAGCAAGGTGGGCCACGGAGATGCTTCTGCGGATAGGGGCGGAGGAAACGGCCGAACTGGATCTCGTTCAGGAGTTGGGAACCGCAGCCCGAGGCCGGGCGTGAAAAGGAAAAGAGGTGCCGGGCGGTCGGTCAATTGCAGCAATCAGGATGGTTCCTCAATAATAATAATTAATAATAATGACCCGAGGTATTTTCAAACACGATCTCGTCGTGTTGGTTTGCGGTGCCTCTAACGCGAAGGACCTTAGCCAGCCGTACCCATCCAGCCACGACAGTCTGCACGCATCCCAGCACCTTAAAGGCCTTCGGCTAAGGAATCAGAGGAATTGCGGACGTGAGTTGCAGGGTGACGATGAGGCTCAGCCGACTATCCACCTGATAAAACTTAGCGGCTCGTTTCGCTCCCAAGGCTTGCATGAACTTCGGCCAATAGTCCTCCCGCAGGTTCAGAGTCTTGTCCTCGATATTGATCATCCGCTGCACCAAGTCCTTCGCCTTCGGATCGTCCAAGCTGTCGTAACTCGCCGCGTAGTCTTTGATAAGTTGCACGCGCTGGTCACCGATGAGCTGCTGGTCACGGGCGTAGTCCCGATAGACGGGCCAGAACGCGCCGGATTCTGCATCGGTGAATTGCATTGTGTGATTGATGATCGCGTTCTTGTCTGCCTGGACGTCAGAACGGATCAGTTGAATGTCGGAGTCGGTCAGCGGCTTTACAACGACTTCCCCGGTCTGCGCGGAAGTAAGTACGCTTAACAGGGCGAGAGAGGCACAGAAAACTAGAAACGTTCGCATAAGTTCTCTCCTAATCGGTCTTGAAGTCGAGTGTCTTTCTTTTACTGAACGGAATACGCGCGGGCATCCATGCACGCAGAAAACGCTCTCTTGAACGTATCCTGGGCGGAAGCGTATTGGGCTTGCGCCTGGGCCTGGGTCTGTTGTTGCCCTTGGGCGGTCTGCTGCGCCGCTTGCGCTTTTGCCTGCTCTTCTTTCGTCCTCTGCTTGCGCCTACCGGCTATGGCTCCTACGGTGGCGCCAATGGCCGCTCCTTGTCCTGCATTGCCAGCGATCGCGCCGATGGCAGCGCCTCCCGCGGCGCCTCCTGCGGCACCCTTCACCGTTCCACCTTTGCCGACGTCCTGCTTGGCCTGTTGCGCAGCCTGCTGTTGGTCCGCTTGTTGTTGCTGCGCACTCGGCCCTGCGGGCGGCGGCGCTTGAGGATCGATGCCCGTGTTCTCCCTTGCGGAACCGTAGCAAGCGCTCTCATCCTTGAGTTGCTGGTCGGCATCCTGGTTGTTCTTGGGATAAGCGAACATCCCAAGGCTCTTGGCTGGGGACCACGCCGCAGAGGTCTGTGCCGTGGCATTTGGAATCAACCCAGAGGCCAGCACCGCAATCAAGAGTATCTTCATGTCATTCATCTCCTGGGTCGTTCAACCGTTGGGCCGCGCCTCTTTGACCGACGCGACCTTTGCCCTCACCCAAGCACTGGCAAGAATGTTAGCCGTGACCGCAGCGAGGTACTATTCCAAAAGCGGAGTTGCCATCCATGTGGGCGGGCAACTCCTTGGTTCTGCTCTCGCAATCGCCGAAATGTCAGAGATTCTTACGAATCTTTCGCAGTCCGAGCGAAGAAGCCAGTGACAGAAAACCCAGCAGCCCGATCAAGGGAAGTGAACTTGCGGTCGCCGGCAGTGCCTGAGGTGCGGCCTGCGCCACCTCTGCAGGAGGGGCTGTCTCCTCGACGACCAGAACAGGTACGTCGGGTGGCGGAGGAGGCGGTGGGGGCGGCATCTCGCCGGTCACGGTCCGATTCGTTGCAACGTCGGTGATGGGAACTTCCACGACCTTCGTGGCGGAGACTCTCATCCCCTTCCTCAGGCCCCAAGCGTCGACCATCTGTCCTCCAACGTTGAACTTCTGATTCTTGGGAATCTTGAACTGCTGATTTTTTCCGTCTTCCAGGGTCAGAATTACGGAAAGCGGCGGCGTCACGTTCCACACCGTGCCTGTAACACTCTGCACCGTCGTAATGGTCTTGGGTATCGTGGTGGTTGTGATTGTGCGTTGAAGTTTCATGCCCGGTTTCAAGTCGTGAATCCCGAGCTGCTGTCCATCAACCGAGATTCTGGCACTTTCCGGCACATTGGCAAAATGCCGGATGGAGCCATCCGCCATCTTGACTACCAGGTCGTTGCCGGAAACGGTTACGACTTCACCGCTCTCGACCTGAGTATTTACCGTGGGTGTGCTAGTGGTTGTCGTCGTATTTGTTTGTACCTGCGCGCTCGTGCTTAGGGCAAAGGTCAGGGAAAGAACCCCCGCCACGAGCATCAGCCATGTATGGATCCAATTTACTTTTGATCTCATTGCTTTTTTCTCCTTAGTCGGTTTTCCGAACCCTGAAATAAGATCGTTCTACTTATCTATGTCTGTTTCGAAACTGTTTACCTTGCGTTTGCTTGCTGATCAAAGCCACCTGCCTCGGACCTCTGGGGCCCTATAGCATGAGGGTCCGACCGAGCAGAATCGGCGATAGATGCCCGGACGATGTAACGCTTCGGGGCGCTGCCGACAAAGTAGAACGGGTAACAAGTTACTAACGTGAGCGACGTATGCAACCCGGCCTTCAGCACCGAGACATCGCTCGGCTCAACAATGGTGATGCGATCGATGATGTAAGTCTCCGTCTGCGCAGGCATAACCATTTCAATCGTGTCGCCGAGACCAACGTCTTTCAGGCCGCGGAAGAAACCGTCTCGATGTCCAGCAATCGCCATATTTCCGTTCTCACCTGGATTGGCTGTACCGACCACGTGCCCCACCCCCCGGTTCAGGCTCAGCTCATCGGTTCCTTCCAGAACAGGAACTTCGACGTGAATCTTTGGTATGCGGAGGATGGCGATAGCGGGCGCGAACTGCGCCGCCAACCTTTCCTCATAGTCTTTAATTCGCCTCTGCGACCACAAACTGAAGTCCGGATTCTCAGTGTTCAGCGCCTCCCCGTGAGGACCGGACGTCAAGACCAAGTGCCCAGCTGTGAACCTCTGCACTTCGGCCCGAGACAAAACAGCCTGATGGATGCGGGCTGCCACATAGAGGGCAAGCATCAGCACACCCAAGACAAGCAATACGCGCTCGAGTCTGCGTAACCGTTGCATTCCTTCTTATCCTGAGCCGTCCTGCCTCATCGGCAGGGCCTCAGTGAGTCAGGCATCTCCTTTACTGGCCAAACAGTACACGGCACGAAACGAGCGCGTAACTGTCAATATTGACAGCCGATCCCGGCATATGACTTTGCCAGGGAGCCGCAGCCTTAACCGGGCTTGTACATCAAGTTCGGCGAGACAAAGAGCTTGTTGGAAAGCACTGCGTTGATAGCCGATAGCAGGTCTTGACTTAACCGTGATTTCACAACATAGGCCGAACCACCTGCACCCATGCCGGCGTTCACATAGTCATAGTCTTCATGCACGGTGAGAAAAATGATCTTGGCGCGGCATCCGGAATCTCGCAGCTCCCGCGCGATATCGATCCCGTTCAGTTCCCCCATGGAAATATCCAGGATGATGACGTCGGGTCTGAGCCGAAAGTATTCGGTGACCACAACTCTCCCGTCGGAGATAGCCCCGACGACCTTGTAGCATTTCTCTCGCTCGAGCATCTTGCGAACGTGGTCGAGAACACCAGAATTATCGTCGCTGAGTAGTATGTTCGTACCGTGCACACTTTCCCTCTTCGAACGCTGACTCCGCGGAATCGCCCGCAGACGGCCATGATGCCGTCGCAGTTAAGGAGTTATGTGGGTCCACAGCCAACCTTCGCGGTGATGCTATTCGCCTCAGGGGGTCTTGGCTACTGTCAGAATTGACGGTAGCGATTGAGGATTGCAGGCTCTCAATCAGCGGCGGCCTCTCTGCGAACAGGCTTTGTGGTAACCGGAACAATACCTTTTACCTGGGTGCCCAGGGATGGCGTTGAACAGATGGAGAACTCGCCCCCTACGGACCGCAGACGCTCCCGCATGCTGACCAGGCCGAGGCCACGATTTTGTCGTGCTTGCTCTAAATTGAACCCGATCCCATCATCGGAAACGAGCAACTGGATTAGGTTCGATTGGCGGATCAATTCCACCTTTACGTGACGAGCATGACTGTGTTTGACCACATTGTGCAGCGATTCCTGCACTGTCCGGAACAAACTGAGAGAGGCGCTGTCCTCGAGTTGCGGCGGTAGGTTGTGCACCTCACAATTGATCTCAATTTTGTGCTGCGCGGAAAACTCATGGCAGAGATCGCGTACGGCCGCTGCCAGCCCGAGATAGTGCAGTTTGGATGGGTGCAATTGGTGAGATATGTGCTGAATATCGGTGGCAATTTCATTGGTCAGGCGCCAGATCTCCCACAGTTCCTTGTTCTGCGACGGAAACTTATTGGCGGGCGCCGCCTGCTCACATCCCTGGACTCTGTTTGCCAGCAGCGCGAGCCTCTGGTTGATATCGTCGTGCAACTCGCGTGCAATGCGAGTTCTTTCTATTTCCTGTCCCTCAATCAACCTCCGGCCTACCGTGGAAAGGGTCTCTTCGGCGACCTTCCGATCCGTGATATCGATACAGGAACCTATGTAGCCAGCAAACGAGCCGTCTCCGTTGAATCTCGGCACCCCCGTATCGAGGACCCAGCGGTATTCGCCGTCATGCCGGCGGAGCCGATACTGCATCTTGAAAGACTGGTGTGCATCGAACTCCTTTGTATAGGTATCCAGGCAAGCCGTCAGATCTTCAGCGTGGACGCCTTCTCCCCAACCATTTCCAAGCTCCGCCGCAAGAGGCCGGCCGGTGAACTCGAGCCAGGGCTGATTGAAGTAGTCGCACAGCTTATCGAGACCAGAAGTCCAGATCATCACGGGAGCGGTGTTGGCGACCAACCGAAACCGCCTCTCGCTTTCCTGTAATGCATGTTCTGCCTGCTTGCGGTCCGTGATGTCTGCTAGCACCGCAAGAACACATGATTCGCCGTCGATTTCGATCAACTCTGCCGATGCCAGCGCGGTAAAGGTCCGGCCGCCTTTCGCGCGGCATTCACACTCCACATCGCGAAGGAAGCGTTCGAGCAGCAACTGCTGTGTCAGCCTGGCCCTTTCGGCAGGATTCACCCAGAGCGCGAGCTCAGAATCACTCTTCCCGATCACATCTGCCCGTGTATATCCCGTAATCCGTTCAAAAGTTTCGTTGACATCGATATATCGATGAGTTCTGGCATTAGTCAATGACAGCGCCGTGGGGCTTCGTCGAAAGGCCTTAGAGAATCTCTCCTCGGACTTTGTCAGCTCCTCTTCCGTGCGTTTTCGCTCCGTGATGTCGCGTGCAATTTTGGAAATACCTACGATCACGCCTCTCGCATCCCTCAAGGGAGATAGGGTTAGCGAGACGTCGATCTTCCTGCCCTCCTTCGTGACTCTGACGGTTTCAAGGTGTTCAACCTTTTCACCGATTCCTACCTTTTGCATAATGGCTTTCTCTTCCCCCAGGAGATCGGGCGGCGTCAGCATCGTGATGGATTGACCCACTGCCTCGGCTTCGCTGAACCCGAAGATGCGCTGTGCGCCCTGATTCCAAGTCACAATGATCCCGTCCAGGGTCTTGGAAATGATCGCATCGTCCGAAGATTCCGCAATGGAAGCGAGCCTGGACCGGGCCTCCTCCGCTCGCTTGCGTTCCTCAACAAGGGCTGCCAGAACCATGAATGGTGCAGCAGAGAACAATAAGAACACCTGTAGCGACATGACGCTCTTGAGCGCACCCATTTCGATGAATGGACCTCGGCCGTTGATTGTTCCCCAAATCGACAGAAAAGCCAGAACAACCATCGCAGTGCTAACCCCGGTTGTTCCGAAGCGCAAAGCGGCCCAGAGGAGTAATGGCACAACAGGCAATGCGGGTGAGACGTTTGCCCAGGACGAGACCAAAGTAAGATATCCCAGAAGCACTAAACCAACGAGCAGCGCTCCCGCCTCGAGGTGGTACGCAAGCGATTCGCGCGTCCACCACGTCCCTTTGCTTGCCCAACCTAAAATCGCTGGCAACAGAGTCAGAAATGCCAGCGCCTCCGAAAAAAAAGAAATTCGCCAGCTCGTCCAATAGTCTCCGCTGCTGGCCAACGCGCCGACAAAGGCTGCGATGAATGGCGCGAAAACTATGGCGATGAAGGCATACTTCGCCAGAGCCCTCATGCTGTCTATCCTAGGAAGTTTTCCAAAGACATAGCTCAAACCCCATGCAGCCGTGAGGACTTCAATGAAATCAGACAGAATCAGCAAAGCAATGGAACGAAGCGCAACGCCGGACTGCAAATCATAGAGCGCGAATGCCGCAAAGGCTGTCGCCATGAGTACCGGCCAGATCCTGCGGGGAACCAGCAGCAATATCGAAACCAGCAGCACGTTACCCGGCCAAAGTGGCCAGTCCACCTCCGGACGCATTTCGACTGTCCCGCCTAACTTTGCGGCGAGATAGGACAGCACCGCTACAAGGCTGACCCATGCCATTATCTGCAGTGGGGAATCCACCCTGAAAGTGCTCCGAGGTAGCCGAGGGTGAGTAGAACTCATATGCTCCCCCCGCCATCGTGGACTCTGATGTTCATAGTCAAACACGCTGAAAACAGGATGACGACAAGAACGCGGAGATAAGTGACCGCTGCTCGCCGGCAGAGTGGGTTTACAAAAGATAAAGAGTGTTCGATGTGCTGAAAGCCAAAATCAACAGGTCTTCTCGAACCGTCTAGTACGGTTTCGACTTATTGCCGGCGGGGGCCGGGGCGGGAGCAGTCTTCGCGGCCGCGCCGTAAAGCGTGCAAATCCCAGCTCACCAAAGCTTACTGACTCCGGCATAACGCCATCGCTGATTTCGCGTTGTACACGTACCAGGTACACTTTCTCTATCCAACTCTCGAACTTGTGAACACCCGCGTGTCGGAAGAAGACCACCGTTTATCTCTGCGTTTCTTGGCACGAAATTATTTCGGATCCAGTTCACCTGATTATTTGTGATCCTTCTGACCAACCGGATGACGGCGCGATCGTACGGCGCGGCGCGGACTTGCCACTACTGTCAGTGTTGACAGTTCGGCTGATCGCTACACGCGGGCGCACAACCTTACCGTGTGAGTTCAATCATGCGCGAACGTCGTTGCGTCCTGGCGTTCAATTATTTCCAGAGCTTCACTGCCGCCAGCCGGGCAGGTTGCTGGCCGAAGTGCTCGACCTCCAGCTGATCATCCTTCGTGAACTTCACCTTACTGGCGCCATACAAGAGACCCTCGCCTTCACCCTTGTCGTTGACGTTCAAAATAAGCAGCCCAAACTCGTAAGTCTTTGAACGTGGTGCTGTGCGGGCTTCGTAGAACGAAATGGGACGATCGGAAAACATGACAATCCTTCGACCTTTCTCGGTGATTTGTTGACGGACAATCGGAACGTTCCATCCGACGCGGCCTGTGGTTGACACGCTTCCTTTCTCTTTCATCTTCTGCACAGCCTTCAACAACGCGTCCGAACCGTTGGTTCGCAGAGTGGTAGCGAGGCCCTCTACCTCCTGATCGCTGGAATAGCCGGTGATGTAGATGTTCAGCGACACAGTCTTGCCGGCAAACATTCCACCTTGTCCGAACGCTGTCGCCGAAAACTGCTCGGGCTTCTTGTCTTCAGATTGTCCCGCAGCTGCCAACGGCAACAGGACAGTCAAAAAGAAGCACAGGCAGAAGGTCATAACTGACAAGCGTGCTGCTGATTCCCGAACTCTGCATGCGTAGCTTGTTCTCATAGAATTTTCTCCCAGGATGTTGCACGTGAGTTTCTGCTGACTGCCATCCCTCGATTACCGTGCGCATTCAAACTAACGCTCAGACGGGCACCCGGCGACTGTTAAAAATGCCAGTAAACAGCAAGGGATGAGAGGACCTTCGCTTCCCTTCAGGTCTCTGCCGCTGGCGCAGTGAGAAACGCGAGTTTCTCGCCGGTTTCTTAACATAGGGCCAGAACGAGGGAGTGTCTAGAGAGAACCACTCGAAAGCTTCGGCAACCTGTAACTAATGACAGTTCTTCCGAAGCTATCCTTCCGATAGCATCGAAGCGTTCGAGCAAGTGGTGTTCTCGACTGTTAGCGGGCCATCGCGCCGCGTAACGTAATTTCGTTATCCAAAGCTCTGCTGCGAGGAGTAACAGCGATAATCAAACTAGAAATGGGAGCAATCTGATGAAGAAATATCTACTCTATCTGCTCTTGATGAGTCAGTGTCTGAGCGTGGGATTTGCCCAACAGCAGGCAACAGCGCCCCCACAGGAGCACGCTGTTGCGGGCCGGGTGCCTTCGGCCGAATCAATTTGGTCTGATTTGATGGAGGGCAACCGAAGATTTGTAAACGGCAAGACGGAAACCGTCGACGTCGTGCCCTTGCGTCACAGCTTGGCGAAGGGCCAGCAACCTAAGGTAATAGTGCTAGCGTGCTCCGACAGCCGGGTTGCACCGGAAATTCTGTTCGACAAGAATCTGGGCGATCTTTTTGTGGTCCGGTCAGCTGGGAATATTGCGGATGCGATTGGTGTTGGCAGCATCGAGTACGCCCTTGAGCACCTGGGATCTAGCGTGCTCGTAGTGTTAGGACACGAAAAGTGCGGCGCGGTCTCCGCGGCATGCTCCGGCGACAAAATGCCGACGCCGAATCTTCAGGCCATTGTGGATAAGATTTCGCCAGCCGTCACGCGGGCAAAAATCCACGCCAAAGCCGACGAACTGGTGGAGGCGGCAATTCTGGAGAATGTTCAACAGAGCGCGAAGGATGTTGTGGCTAGCAGCGAGGTGCTGCAGCATTTCCTGCACGACGGCAAGCTGACAGTGTTCGAAGCCGTCTACGAGTTGGGCTCCGGTAAAGTGGTGCAGCTGGGGAAAGTTTCAGGGCACGACTAACAGGGTACACCCGAACGACTTTGGCCATGTCCAGGTTTCGACCCACAAAAAACGGGCAGTTCCCTCCTGCGTATGCCACCTACTCCGACTTTTGCCAGAACCTTATAGATGATCTGCAGCCTTTGTACCTGCTTGCTTTTCTGTTGACGGGAAATCACGCCGAAGCGGAACAATGTTTGATGGCGACTTTTGCGGATGCCGTCACAGCGAACTGGGTCTTTATAGGATGGGAACGCTCCTGGAGCAAACGTTGCTTGATTACTAACGCCATTCGTGTTGTCCTTTCCGAGCAGGCCGAGGGCAGCAGCAAACCAGAGAGCTGGTGCGAAGTCGATATCGAATCGCGGGCAGTTTGCACTATCAATGCCGTGGCGAGATTAGCTCCGCCGCTTCAGCGATTTGTTTTTGTCATGTCCGTTTTGGAAAGATACTCCGAGCACGAATGCGCTCTTCTGCTGGCCCGAACGCCGCGGGATGTGGTTGAGGCGCGAATCCAGGCACTGCGGCAGCTCTCAGGGTTCGATCCAGCATTCGCGAAGACTGCAGGGTAAGACACAACTGACGTTTGAATGGCAAGTAAGCCGGGTTGTTCTTCGTGACACATCGCAGGCGTCTCGGTGTGCGCCTCAGGTGGTTGCACGGCGGACGGTGTCTAAGCTTACTTGAGGTCGGCGACATCCACTGAGGCGTTGCTGTAGCGGACTGCGCGGTTGCCCAATTGCGTGATCACATCAGCCGTGAGCGCCTCGTAGTAAGCCAGCACCACGACTCCTTGTGCAAAAAGCAGCGAGTTCCACTTCTTCATCCAGATCTCTCCTTTGCCGTGGACTGCATTGCTGTCGGCACCTATGATGACAGTGAAGTGCGGATGCAATCCACCGGCGCTGCTGTGAAAATCGTGCTGCACTACCGCACATGCGCTTTGGTAGAGACTCTCCGCATCGCGCATTTGTGCCGGGCTAAGGGAAAAGTTCGCGTGTTTGGAGTGCTGCACCGAAAACGATCCATCGGAAGAAGATTGCGCCAGGGCCGCTGACGCGAGAAGGAAGAGCGTAAACATTAATTTCAACATTTGGAGCCTGCTTTCCACCTGACGTCGTAAACGGTCAAGGATCGCAGTCTAGTGGACGGCAGGTGGCACGAACACTGTCAAAACGGACAGTGTCTGATCTCATCCTCCCAATCTGCGAAGAGCACTTCGCATGAGAGCGAGAGTTGGTAAAACCAATTTTGCGTTTGCAGTTTTGACGTGGACACCACGCGCCGGGGGCTTTGTTTAACCGGAATTTCTGACTTAGTGTGCTTGTAGGCGCTGAGATACGCTTATCAGGTTTAGCGGCTGCACGCGAATCAGGCCGCCACGCGGGCCGTCAATATCAGCTAGAAGAAAAAAAGAAAGAGACACAGCTAACGGCAATACTATAAACAGTGCGCTTGTGCGATGTGCGCCATACCCGATCAGCAGGTTGCAGCCAATCGCGATCAATACCAGCAGGGCCCATGCCTCGAATGGAATGCGGTTCCACCAAGCGGCCTGAGTGTATCCCTGCGAGTTCAACACGTCGTTCATGCCTGAAGCCGCAAGGGCGGAAATGGGTGTTGGCTGCGCCACGGCGCGAGCCTGGACGACAGACCACAACTCATTCTGCAGTTGAGTAGTGTCAGCGTCGATTTGTCGAAGCTGCCGCACATCCCTCGTGGTATAGAACAGCACCCGCTGGTGGAGATAGTTCCTCAGAAGCTCATGCACTCTCGTTCCATCTGCCTCGGGCAGCAGACCGGCGCGCATGTACTCTGTACCGATCGCATTCGCTTCTGCCTCTTCGTAGGTCTTGCGCTGCTCGTAGCGGCTAATGGCCATCGAAAAAGAAAATCCGATAAGGAGGCTCAGCAAAGTCAGGACAGCGGCTTGGACAAGATCGAAGTCTTGTCGCGCATCTTTTTCCAACGGTCGCAGCTTTTTCCGAAAAAAGGTGCCGCCAAGGGAGGAGAGCCAAAGTACGATGAAAGAGAAGGCGAAAAACAGAAGCGGGAAGTCCACGATATTCATTTATAAGATGGCCTCCAATTCTTCTGCAGCAGAAAGGCTCGGGTTACTCCAACATATGCTTGTGTCGTTGGAGCCGCCAGCTTTTCGTTACGCATGGGGCAGGAGGCTGACGCGAGAAAACACGCAGACTGAGCGCCGAGAGAAACACCGAGGCCGTCTCGTTTGTGACGGCTGATCGCTATCGTCAATTCAATTGGCTCATTCCTCTACTTGGCTCCAACTGTCATCGGGATCGAACTCGGTCATCGCGGCCGCGGTTTCTGTTGTGTTCTTCCCCAAATCTTTCTGCAGCAACACGCCATCTTGGTTGATGGTGAATGTCATCACCCCCGAATTGCGATATTCGGCCGGATAGGCGACAAAGGCAAATCCACCGACCATCTTGCCATCGACCACATAATCTTTCGCACCGCCTGGGACGTGATTGCCTTGTTTGGTCAGCATATGGAAGTAGTAGCCGTGGTAAGGCACATGCGAATTCGGCTTCGTGCTGTATCCTTCAGTGCTGGCGAACGCTACCAAGGGGCCCAGCGGGCTTTTGGGCTGACCTTCTGGTGATTCCCAGTACAAGCCGTTCTGGGTGCCACTGTCACTGATGAACTTCAGGGCGTATTGTTTCGTGCTTCCGCCCTGATGACTCTGCGCAAAATATTCAGCTTGAGCGTCGGCGAGCGCTCCACAAACGTCGATGACCGCCAGTTCATTCCGGCCAATGCGGCGCGCTAGAATCTCATCTTTTCCCGCGACCGTGTCAAAAAACCACTGGCCGGTGGCATTCTTCTTCTTCAGGGGGATTGGGAAGGCAAAATTGTCCGCTCCGATTAGCAGGATTTGCGCGTCATCAGGCATTTTGCGCCAGCGGTGCATTTGCTGATAGGCCGCCCCGAATGCCTCGACTGTGGCCTTGTCCTGCACGGCATCGCCAGAGAAGATTAACTCTTTCGATTCCGGACCGAAAATTCCAAGTACCACGTTTTGATCTCCTGACTTTGCTGCTTCCAGCAGCGCGTTGCCCGCGTCGTCAGGGGAAGAAAACACTTTCAACGGAGGTTTATCGGACTTGTTGCACGCGGCAAAAATAATGATTAGCGCCAGAAGCAACCAGCAGTTTGTAACACCAATTTTACGGATCTCGCGCGACATACCAGCCTCCAAAAATATCGAATGTGAGACACTCCACGAATCGGTCAGCAGACTTGAAAGTTTTTTCCCTTAGTTGCACCGTCAGTTCATCTGCGACCACCGCCGCCCCAGCCCCCACCGCCACCAAAGCTTGAGGAACCACGAGCGCTCTCCGATCTGGATCCCCAGCCTCCGCTTCCGCTACTAAACGCGGATGACCCGCCGCTCTTTTCCTGCCCACCCCAGCCTGACGCGCTGGATCTCTGCGCATTGCCCGAGTAACTTGAGCTTCCAGATTTCTGGTAGTTGTTCGAGCTTCCGTTTCTTCTGATTCCAACCACTCCCAGTGTTGCTATAGACGTTGCCGTTCGCAGTCGCATACTTATTGCCATTTGCAGTCTGACCCACGGCACCGCTGTTGTACTTACCCGACGCACCATAAGCGGAACCACCTTTCGTGGTTTGCACCGACCCTGTAGTTCCTTGCGAGGTCGTTTGATGCTGGCTGTACGCAGTGTTGCCGTTTTTCGAAACCGTCGAACTCCCCCAGCTTCCATTGGCATTGGAGCCTTGCTGAGTCTGGCCGTATGCCCCGGTTCTTGGGTTGTACGCTTGACCGACGCTTTGGCTGCCGTAGCCGTTCGAGACTGTGGCGCCACGCGCGTAGGTCCCAGTGGATGGGTTATAACCGGCGCTATAGTGCGCGACTGGGGGACGATACCCAGACCCGCCATAGTAGCCGCCGTGCCATGCAGGATTGCCGTAGTACGCTCCGCCGCGATAAATGACCGTAGTGCTGCCATGCCAGCCACAATTCCAGCTGCTATAACCCCAGCCGCAGCAGTTGTTGTTCATCATCGCGCCCACCGCAATGCCGACTCCAAACGCAACCACGGCGGTCGCCGCCACGGTCGAAGCGCTGTATCCGGGAGTTACGTAGGGATACCCGTAAACCACCGCAGGGTTGTACATCGGGACATATACCACCTGCGGATTCGCGGGTTGAATCACGATGACTTGTGGCGACTGTTGCGAGACAACGAGCTGCGAGCTTGATTTCAAGTTGCCGGCAGCTAGTGCTTTCGCACGCAACACCTGGACGGCTGACATGACGTCAGCGGACTGCGTGTGATATGCCTCTCCCAGCGCGGAAGTCCAACTCAGGTTGGTCGCCAGGTTGCCGAGGACCGACGGAAATTGTGTGAGCGCCTTCACACTAGGGTCCCACGGTTGCTGATCAACGGTCTGCATCAGAGTCGCGCCTGTGAGATTACTGTTCTGCTGAAGCCAACTGGCCGCAGCAGCAACCTGGTCTGGAAAGGTTGCAGCTCCGAGAACCTGCGCTACCAGGGCGTCCGGATAAAGCGCGATGGGCGCTACCAGTTGTTGCAGTTCTTCTGCGGACAACGGCACTCCCTGCCCTGAATATCCTGTCTGCTGAGCTGCAGCTCGCACGGGCATCGTGCCAATGACCAGCAGGAAGGATAGCGTCGTTGATAAGAGCTGTTTCGTGAAAGTCCTGATCATTTTCTTTTCTCCATGCAGGTAAGGCTGTCAAGCTCGCTTTTATTTGTGTTGGTTTTGAAACGTTCTGAATTGCAAGGAATGGGCTGACGCGCCAGCTAGTTCAGCCCAGGCGTTCCTTTCCAATCGAGAACATCCACGAGTTTCCACGGATTTTCACTTAGGTCCATGTGCAACTGACCTACCTTATCGATTGTTAGCTGAGCTGCGGGATAGACCACTCCCGTGCTTTTGTGCTTGTCGGTTTCATTCAACTCAAATTCACCAGCCGTCAAATTGAACGATTGAGATTGAGTGTCAAGGAAAGCTTCCCCAAACCTGATTTGACGATTGGTAACAAACACGATTTTTCTTCCGGTTGGAGTGTTCGTCATGCGGATGTAGCTGACGTCATAACCCAGTGTCCCAGTGATCGCGCAATGACCTACCGCCTTCATCTTGGAAAGTGCATTGACCAACCCTTGGTTCTGGCCCTTGGTGAAAGCATCGACCAGGATCTGTCTGTCCTCTGGCGTGGAAAAATCGTAAATTTCCAGGGTTACGCCAATCTCCCGCCCCATCTGTGTACCTGTTCCCATCGCGCTCGCTTCAATCGTCTCGGGCTTGGGGCCGCGAGAGAAAGCGAGAGTGCTCGCGAGAATCAGCAGTCCGACCAGCATCAAGCTAATGGCACCTGTGTTGGTTCTCAGAGTTTTGATGTTCCGCATTTTCTCGGTCCCTCCTATTCGGGGCGGTCTCGCGGTCACTAGGCTTTTCACGAACGGTCCTGGTGACTGGAGGAGGTAATCGCCTTGGCAACTATGCTCGGGGAGAGACTTGCATCTGGCAACTGTCAGTTTTGACAAACCGGGATCGATTCTCTTCCCTAGCGCGATAGGTAGCCTTTGTGCGAGTTGTCAAAACGTTCATCACAGCCCGGAGATGGCATCCCTCTGCCGGAAATCTGCAAGCCCCAGTGCGCGACACACCTGTCAAAACTGACGGTTGCAGACTATTCACTGGCAACTAGACTCGAAATGCCGAGAGCACGAGCGATGAGACAACAGACTATCTTCTGTGCAGGGGTACTTTCTTCATCCGCCATTTCCCTAGGGTTCGCCCAACAGAGAACGAGTTTTCGGCAGGTTCGATCTCATCAACTAGCGCTGTCGCGGATCGGGTCGCGCTCCATGGCGGTTATGGCGCGAATCCGGAGACGATGGTTAGCAATATCCTGCTTTCTCTTGGCCTGCGCTTCCGCGAGCGCACAAACGGTTCAGTTTCTTCCCGAGGTTGATACCTACCTCAAGCTCAATTCAATGTTTCGGATTTATTCCGAGGCCAAGGAAGATCGGGATGGCGGCGACCCAACCCAGGTTACCAGCGGACCAAGCATCCAGTTGTACCTCAAGCCCCTGCTCAAGCTTAAGAAAGTCACGGCATTCGATCTGGACGACTCCAAACCCAGAGCCCTGGTGCTCGAGGCTGGATACCGATACATAACTGCTCCGACTGAGCCCACCGACAATCGCTTTTTGACGTCAGCGACCTTCCACTTTCCCATGAAGGCGGGATTACTAATGACCGACAGAAACCGTGCGGACCTCGACTGGAAGGGCGACAAGTTCAACTGGCGCTATCGCAATAAATTTACGCTCCAAAGAACACTTGCGATTTATTCCTATCATCCAATACCCTATGTCGCCTTCGAGCCCTACTACGAGAGCCAGTACAACAAATGGAGTACGACGACCGAATATGTCGGTTGCCTTTTGCCTGTAGGAAAGCATGTGGAGTTCAATCCCTACTATGAACATGAGAACGACACCGGCAAGCACCGGAACAAGCAAGAAAACTACGTCGGTCTTGCGGTTTACCTTTTCTTCTCTGTAGAGAGGAAACCAGCCGCCAACCAATGAACGTGTGGGAGTTGGAATGTCCCTATTCTGGTGGCGGCGGATCTAGATCGAGATATTTGATGAGCACTACCTCATTGCCATGTTCGCTGTAGATCAGTTGATCGACAAGTTTTTGCGCAAGTAGAACGCCGAACCCACCCGGACGCATGCCGCGTGCGTCCCGATACTCCAGGTGCCGCACTGGATCCTCCGCAGGATTGGCGATGGCAGCATGGGGAATTTCATCCAGCGTAAAACCTTCCCCCGGGTCGCTAATGCGGCACGATACCATATGGCGGGCGCGTACGTAAGAGATCTCTACTTGCTCATTGGGGTCAAGACGTCCACCGTGCTCGATTCCGTTTATCAACATCTCACGGAAAGCAGTACCAACAGCATTTCTTTCACGGTCAGGAAGTTCGGCAATCTCATTCAAAAATTGGAGTACTCGATCCGCTGTCTTAAGGTCGCAACGAGCAACGATCTGAATCCACTCTGGCGTTGCCGAAACCACATCGATACCGTCATCCCAGCAGGGGTCATCGATGGCATGTCGAATCATGACGCTTAACTCATCAGGTGAGAATGGCGTGGAGAAATAACTGAAAGCATGTTCGCGCATCGAGGTGATTACGTCATTCGGAGTGCTTTCGTCCGCCAAAATGATCAAACGAGTATGCGGACGAATGCGCCGGATCTTGCGGAGCAGTTCAATGTCCTCGCGCCCAGAGGTCCTTTCACTGGTCAAGATCAGATCGAAGCTTTTCCTCTGAGCCATGCGCAGGGCGGTCGGGTTGTCAGTTGTACTCTGGATCGCCCATGTCTCGGGTTCGAGAATGTCCCGCAGCTGTGCCTCAATCTGTGAATCGCCGCCAACCACGAGCGCGGTGCGAACGGGGAACGGGCGCAGTTCGATCGTAGAAACGGCATTCATTCTCACATCCCCCTAGCTTTGAAAAACGCTCGCTGCAAAAATCAGGAACAGCCAAACGTCATTCGTCAAAACGCTTCGCCAACGCCCATGCTCCAAGTCCAACTATCCCTCCCGCGAGCGAAGTCAGTGCGAAGATTGACGTGGTATTTCTTACTCAGTTCAAACCTTGGTCCTCCGCCCACGTCCGGCAGAAAGTGACTGTTTTTGAAGAGTACTTGACTCGAACCAGGAATCACTCCGCCGAGGCCCGCGAACGCCGCCAGGCCAAACCCCTTGGGCAAAGTCAGGCGGTACTCCGCTTGCGTCGCGGCCATGTAGCGGTCGAAGTACTTGCCGGCCGTGTATCCCCGCAGTTCGTTGCTCGTCCCATAAACGCAATTTCCGTAAAATGGCGGCTGCCCGCCGGTTGCACAGCCAAACAGATCGTAGGCCAAGACTTGATTTTTACCCAGGCTAAAGTATTTGTCGAAGATGAATCTGTACGCTTGAAACGAGTATTTGCTGCCTAAAGATTGCATGAAGAAATCGGCTGTGAATTCGATCTTTTCTCCAGCCACCGGATAGAACTGGTTGGGGCGGGTATCCCGCATCAACCGCAGGCCCAAAGCCCTCATGGTAGTGTGGATACCGAAATCCGGTGGAAGTGGAGGAATTTTGCCGTTGTTCGGCCTCACCGTAAGAAACGACTGTCCACTCCAAAATCGAGGTCCAAGAAAAAACTTCCACCAAAGCCGGCGTAAAAATTCACCACGGAAAAGGTGGCCAGTTTGTTCCAGCGGCAACTGACGCCCCGAGAAAATTCCGCTGCCATACAGGTTGTAGTTCACATTGCCTTGTCCGTACATCGCCGTGACCTCGTAGGTATCCTCCTTCATATACAGATCTGCGCCCACGCCGAAACCGCGACTCCCGTTGTTGGTAAACATACCAGCCGCTCCTACAACCGATGGCGGAGAAAGCTTGTCGTTCTTACTAAAGGGAAAGATGTAGCCTAGGCCGGGGATAATTCCCTTACCGATGGCCGGACTCACAATGGGAAGGGGAGCGGGGACAAGAGCACCGCGATGGGCGGGTTTTTGTTTCTCAGTCTTTTGCGGTTCCGTCTTGGTTTCTACAGGTGCTAATGACTGACTGGCGTCTTCTGTTCCCTCGGGGTCGAAAGATTTCACACGTGGAACACTGGTGGTCTCGAGCGGTAAAGATTCGTGCATGTCTTCTGGACCTAGCCCATTCCAGTTCAAATAGCTCAGGCTCTTGTTCTCGTTCGCATCAGGCGAAACCAACGCGGGTAGGGACTGGGCTTGGAGTTTCAGTGGTCCCGAAATAGAAAAGGATAGGGCGCAGAATATACAAAGCCATATCGTGTTGTAACGGCGCGGTAGGTAAGTGATCGTCACCGACCGCTTGCCTTCCAACCGCGAAGCGACAATCACTTTGTTCACGACTCCCCTCTCGAATCGCTGGGATCGGCTCTGCAACGTGCAGCTTCGAAATCCGCAAGGAGAGGGCTCTCGATTGCGTGATCATGTTGAAACTCGTGGACCGCGTCGTCGTCGCCATCGCGCTAAACGGTGCCGAACTCCTCGTTTTAGCCGCTCCTGGCCTGCCTTGGCCTGCCTCTCGAAGAGGAGGCCAAGGTCAACAGAAAACACTAGTTGTGAGCGGAAGAAGCACTCCCCCCCCACCCAATAACAATTCCACTTTTCAGCCGGAAGGCGTTCTGATTGTTGTTGTTGCTGCAGACAGAGGCCGCGCAGCTGTTGCCAAAGCGAGTGTAGAGATATTCCGCCTGGATAGGGCGCAGGGAAATTCTCTTGCTCAGCTTGATATCAAACCCACCACCTACTGACAAGGCGAAAGCGTTCTTGGAGTAAGTGCCGGTGCCAAAGTTTGTGATGCAATTACCGGCGCTGTTCTTGCAAGTGGCTGAGAGTCGGTCTCCGCCGAAACCGAGGTCGAAAAATGGCCGGAACGGACTGCTGTTGCGAAGGGTAATCCGCGGTCCAAACAAATAGGTAAACTGATTCCCGGTAACTGTGTTGCCCAAGCCAATTGTGTTACCGAAAAATCTGCAGCCACCAAGGTCAGCCGCGATGCCGAGCAGGCTGCTTACGTTGTAAGCGAACGTGCCCCCGCCACCGGCACAATTAAAGTCATTTGTACCGGCCGCCGGATGGCCATTTATGTCAAATGCGCGTGTAAAGTTAGGGCTGGTACGGATGAACATGAACGCCGGAGATGTTTCAACCTTTGGGAATTCCTGAGCAAAAACCGAACCGGCTGTAAGCAAAAGCAATCCTGCTAGAACAAAAGATTTACGCATTTTCGTTTCTCCCTTTCGATTCAAATTAAGTTGAAAATCAAGAACGGTTCCTTGATAAGCCGCGATCTTCCCTATTTGGCGCCAGTCCCCATCTGGTTATCTGAGGGTGCGTTGATACGCTCCTTGCTGGCGCCTCTTGGAGTAATTCACGAGGACATGCTAAGAAACCTTCTCTGTCGCGCATACTGGCAAAAGTGACAGTTAAGGCAACAGCAGAAATACGAAAGGGATGTGGCGTGCAGAAGTAAGGAGTGTCGCCATTGAACTTGACGGAGAATGGCTAACGGCCGACCGAATTTGCGTCACCGCATTCAGTGAAATGAAAGACTCGCTAGATTTCGACTATACGAGAAACTGTGAGCAGTACTTGGTCATGCCAACGAGATTCCACCAACCTGTTGGAGGGCACAACGAAGTTTCTATCGGAATGAGATTACCTCGCGAGCAAAGTCGGAGAGTTTCATGCTGAAGTCTTTGCTTCGGCATTTCGCGGGCGCTACTTTTCCCGTGAGGTGTACCCTGTTTTGTAAGAAGCACGCAGCGGTTGGCGAGCCGTCGATGATACTACGCGCACCTTTATCTTCCTCCACTTTCCGTCTCCGCGAATGGCGGGGTGATAGCCGAGTACATATTGACTTCGTATTTCCCGGCTGACGTCGGCGGCAGCCTCAGAAACTTTCGCTCGATTTTGTACGGCTATGGTACGGCCTCCGGTGCAATCGGTGATGTCGGTCATCCACTTCCTGCCTAGCCTTTCTTCAATGGTGCCAAAGAAAAAGGTCTCAAACAACCCGATGGAATACACCTCAACATCACCTTCCCGTACCAGGTCCCTTATTTCCCTGTGCGTGTAGTGGCTCACGTTATCGCCACCGTCGGAAATGATGACGATCGCCCGGCGCTTGTATTTCGCCGCACGCAACTGTGCCTCGGCCAGGTAAATCGCATCGAGCATCGCAGTAGGGCCGCCGGGCTCTGTCGACATCAACTGCCGTTCCATCTCGTCGATCGACGTAGTCGAACTGGCCACGAGTCGCGGGCGGCCGGAGAAAGTGATCGCAAAGTATTCGTCCTGCGGATTTGCATTGTTGAAGAAATCCCGCAGCGCTGCCCGCTCCGTCTCGATTTTGTTGCTCATGCTCTCACTGACGTCCAGAAGCACGGCAATCGAAAGAGGCGCCCCATCCTCGTAAAAATACTCGATCTTCTGGGGTTTTCCCCCTTCATAGAGTGCAAAATCTTGCTTCTGCAGGGTAGTGACCGGGCGGTTCAGCGCGTCGGTCACTGTCACCGGCACGAGTACAAGGTCCACATCGACACGAAAAGGTTTGGTATGGGTAGCAAAACCTCGGATTGGCGCCACGCTCCCGGTATTCGATTCGCTATTCGTCTTCTGACGCGGCTCGACGTGCACGTCATCTGCGGACTGTGCCTGCGCAAACCAGCCAAAAACAAGGATACTCGCACAAGCAAGGGAAAGACGGAAGCCGACGTTGTGACTCACGGTGAGAGCGCCTTAGAGGAAGATTATTCCGAGACTTGGTTGTGCTATTTGTTCTCCGGGTTGCCTGTTCAAGGTATTGCTAGACATGAGGGAGGAAGAAACTCAATTTCTGGCTACGCACCATTATAACAAGAACGTTAAAGGCCCCACGGCACTGAATATGCCACAAAATAACGAGTTGTCAATTGAAATCTGGCAAGTGGTTAGCGCCAAAACGTCCTCCTCTGCGACAAGCCCGACTCTCTGGATACTGGTAAAAATGACAGTTGGGGTCAAGCGCGGGCAATACCAAAGAAGCAACACCCAAGACGCGGGGCAAATCACGCAAAGAATTGAAACCCAAGGGGAAACGACTGCCGCATTGGCCCGGTCTCGATTCGAGTATACGCGCCGTGAAAATCACTTTCGTGTGTGAGGACCCGGAGGAAAACGGTGCACCGTGTTATATTGCTTCGCATGATCAACCGCACGCGTATTCTGATTGCGGACGACCACAATCTAGTGGCGGAGTTGTGCAAGAAGCTTCTCGAAGCCGAGTTTGATGTGGTCGGAACGGTGAGCGACGGACGCGCCCTGGTGCGTGCCGCCGGCGAATTGAAGCCGGACGTAGTCGTGGTCGATGTCGGCATGCCCGTGCTGAATGGTTTGGATGCAGGGCGCCAGGTGAAAGAATTGCTGCCCGCCGTCAAACTGATCTATCTAACCATGAATCCCGACGTGGAAGTGGCCGCGGAAGCTTTCCGCCGTGGAGCTCATGGGTACATGCTTAAAACATGTGCCGCGGGTGAACTGGTGCTTTGTGTTCGTGAGGTTTTACGGGGCAAATTGTATATGTCGCCAGCCCTGCCGCGGGACACCATCAATTTCCTGCGGAGGCAAGATAAGACGTTAGTCAACGAAGACGAACGCCTGACCCAGAGGCAGCGTGAAGTGCTGCAGTTGCTGGCCGAAGGAAAGGTGATGAAGGAAGTTAGCGACATCCTGCACATGTCGACCAGGACGGTCGCCTATCACAAGTACCGCATGATGGAAGTGCTTGGCGCCCGGAGCACCGCCGAACTGGTCAAATACGCAATCAAGAACCACATCGTGGCCGCTTAGACCTATTTTTTATCTTTAATCATCAATTACTTTTTGGCCACCAGCTTGCCCGTGCGCCAAGAGCGGTGATGTCCAGTATCCCCTGTCACAGTTGACAGTGTTCTCGCTCAGTTCGAACTCGTAGACTCCTGCACATGATGAAGGCCTTTCGTATTCCGAGGACTCTTTCCGGAAAAAGTCGGCCTAGGGAGTTCATATGCGTAGATGTCTAGGCGCGATCATGGTGTGCGTCGCGGTTCTTTCCGCTTTCGGCCAAGCGCCCTCGTCCAAATATCAGCCAGGCACGATCATGGCCGTCACCGCTCGCCAGAGTCCTGGACAACCCGACACCGACGTCACACAATATGAAGTCTCAGTGAAGGTCGGGAATACTACTTACGTTGTCTTATTTACGCCGCCTAATGGCTCTACCACCGTGAAGTATGCCATCGGCGATGAGCTTTTGGTCCTCGTCGGAAGCAACACGCTTGCGTTTAATGCCCCTGGGTCGGGGAAAATCGAGGCGCCGATTCTGAGCCGTGACACACTCCCAGCTCAAAGCCTCGACCTGTCAAAGGCATGTGGAGAGTACTCCAGCCTGAAATTACAGCGTCTCTCGGAAAACCTGGCGCTCACGGAGAAACAGCAGGCTCAGATCATGCCAATATTGAATCAGGAAGCTGGCGAAGTAGGAGAGATTTGCTTCAATTCCGCACTTTCCCGAAGCGATAAGCTGAACCGTTACGAAAAAATTGTCCGGACATCGGACGAGAAGGTAAAGCCTCTGCTCTCCACAAGTCAGTTGCAGAAACTTCAGGATCTGCGCAAGGAACAGAAGCAGGACCTGAAGAGAATGATCCGCAGACCAGAAAAGTGGCAAGCACACCTAACTGCAGGAACGAATCGCAGTGCGCTAATAAACCCGGTTTGGTGAAGATGCGAGCTGGCTCCCACGAGATCTCCCTTAGCGCAATCATTGTAGAAATATGTCAGACAACGCCGCGCACCGGGTTGCAACGGTTTCCAGCCATTCGGCTGAGAATAGTGAGTAATCGCCGAAGACGACCCTGGGTCATTAGAGTCGTCGGCGGAAGGATCGTCATTTTCCCTTTCTGAAACATCTTGGGAGCCCTACCACGTTCTACTCATTGACAACTTGGGGTTAAAGAGGATGATAGGTTAGAGTGACGAACTATTGCTCTCTGCGCGGAGGCAGAGAACTGGGGTTCGAATCGGAAAGGTTGGTGCGGGGGATGTCATCACTCCGAGTTCTCGTCGTGGAGGATTTCGCACCCTTTCGACAATTCATTTGCTCGACCATAGGAAAAAACAGTGACTTGCGGGTTATCTGCGAAGTCTCCGACGGATTAGAAGCGGTTCAGAAAGCGGAAGAGCTGAAACCGGAGTTGATCTTACTCGACATCGGACTCCCAACGCTGAATGGTATAGAGGCCGCTCGGCGGATTCGCAAGATTGCGCCGGAATCCAAGATAATCTTTTTGAGTCAGGAATCTTCTGCGGAAGTGGTGCAGGAAGCTCTTAGCTTGGGTGCGCGGGGTTACGTTGTGAAAACAAGGGCCGCAGTAGAGCTTTTAGCTGCCGTGGAAGCCGTCATCTCGGAAAAGCAGTTTGTCAGCTGCATCCAGCCGAACACCCTCGCGCTCTAAACGATCCTACGGTGGAGAACGGCACTATCAATCCTTTCCACACTTGAGGTTTTACGAATCGCGGCACGTCCTGCAAGTTGCGCCAATTCCGTTTCCGAGGTGGAGAAGCGCGACGAGCCGCAGTCTAGGCAAACCAAGAGCTTGGGGAAGACCAAAAGGCCGGGATTGTTAAGATTCTCGCGGCCGCGGAAATGGATGTTTATCTCAGCGGCAAATTCCGCCTGGTTGACTGACGCGCAGAGTAGACACGACATCACACACCCCCGATGGCGCATTAGAACACATTAGAGCAATCGCTGTCTGTTCAAAATTGCACATCTTGCCAAGATTCCTCACGGTGGCCGTCTTCAAACAGGACCGCGATGGGCGTCGAAAACCGACGCTGAGTTACTCGTGCAGGACAACGCCAAGAAGCGAACTGTGCACCTGCAATCCACCGTTGTAGTCAATGAAACCAAGCTTTCTGAATTTGTTCATGAAGAAATTCACTCGCGAGCGGGTCGTACCAATCATTTCTGCCAGAGTCGCCTGATTTACGTCCGGGATCACTTCCTCGGATCTGCCTTCCTTGCCGAACCGGGCTAGAATTAGGAGCGCTCGTGCCAGCCGTTTTTCGCTGGAGTTGAACAATTGATCGACCAAGTCCGCTTGCGTGCGGTTATGACGTTCGACCATGTGCGCAACGAACAGGTCAGCAAAATCGTGTTCTTGATGAAGGGTCCGCAGCATCTCGCGCTTTTCAATCTTCAGGACCGTACAGTCCGTAATTGCCGTAGCGGTCGCCAGGCGAACGGGTTGGTCCGAGGCGATGCATCCTTCGCCCAGGAAGTCGCCGGGGCCGAGCAGCACGATGGTTGCTTCCTTCCCCTGTTTGGAAAGCACGCTGAGCCTTAATCTCCCCTCCTGAATGTAGAACACATCGTCCGCACGGTCGCCCTGCGAGAAAATAGATTTTTTGGCGCTATAGTGATGAAGCGTTCTGCCGGTGCCCGCGTGCGTTAAAAAGGATTGGGGATCAAAAAGCTTGGATGGTTTCGGGACACGTTGTTTTCGTGTCGGCGGCTTGCGAGGCGATGGCACGGGAGCCTCCTGGAAGCCCTGGAGTGTTCGAACCAAAAATTATTATGTCACAGATGGTGCCAACACTCGCAGTGAAAATCTTCCCTTTACTTGTTCGAGACTTCGGGTTTATTGGCCCCAGCCGTCCGTCCCAGCGTCACTTGGGAATTACCAGTAATATCTCAGGTGAGCTCGACGATTACTGTCCCAGCATTCGTCACTTTCGAAATCGCAGGTCGGGTAAAGTTTGCCCCAGCCCACTGCGGAAACGATGCGCTCGGCAGGAATGCCCATGCGGATTAAGTCTTGCCGCGCGATGTCGGCACGCTTCTGAGCCAGCACCAGGTTGTATACGATTTCACCGCGGGCGTCGGTATAGCCATCGATGCGAATGCGGATGTCCGGGTGCGCCTTAAGATACGCCACATCGGCGTCCAGGGTTGCCTTGTTTGTGGGATCCTCGTACTGGTCGAAAGCAAACAGAATGTCCTTAAATATTGTGCCGGAAGTCTACCGCCGCAGGCGACGCCGGTGGCCAAAGGTCTTGAGCCACTGCTGGGCCTGCTAAAGTCAGGAAAATGAGAACAACCACGCAAAACATAAACGCTCGGATTGAATGCACTTCGTAATGGTGCATGATGTTTTTCCCTCCGTGTGGACCGGCCACTGCATAAACATTAGTCAGAAGAAGAGGGAGCGGGAACTGGCAAAAGTATCAGTTTCCAAGAGAACTTCGTGCCGAGGGAGCGACTGCGATTACTGCTGATTCATCTCTGCGATGGTTACTATTCCATCTGTTTCAGTTTCTGCTCCAACATCATCTTCTGCTGCAACTTGCTTAACTTGGGAAACAGGAACGCAATTTGTAGCCGCATACCCCACGGCGAAGCTCCCGGCGGATGAATGGCGTTGCCGTAAAATTGTGCGGTGAGATTCACTGGCTGAAATCCAATCTTCATGATCCTTCCCACTCCGCCCCCAAACGGCACAACCCATCGACCGCCATTGGTCGCTTCCCAGTTCGCCGTCAGGGTAGGCTGCCAAGTGATGTAATAGCCTTTTTTCAGGTTGTAGTTGATGAAGTACTGGAACACCATTTGGTTCACGTCCGGGCGGCGGGATTGTCCGGCGAATGACCACACGTTATTCACGAGGCCGCCAAGGGTCCATTTACCTGGCTGTGCCAGAACGACAACGGAAGGCCCCATGCTCCACTTTCCTTGTCCTAACACCGGATTCGTGGCTGTAGGTAATACGACCGTTGGGCCAACTCCCCAAATAACCTTTCCTGGCTTCGCCGGAGACAGGAAGAACGATGGGTTCACATCTCCGAATCCGGACGCACCTTGGTTGACGGGCTGGCTGGCCGTCGGCTGATAAATAATCGGAGTAATGATGCGGGTTATAAGATTCCAGTTCTCGCTCACACGAGCCGGGATGACGGGCTGGATGTTCAGGATGTTTTGAGTGCGGTTATCCGGACCTGTGTTGAAGTTGTCGTTATTCTGCACGGGAACACTGATGAGGCTGGCTACGGGATTCTGCGCAGCTTTTCTTAGCGCATCGGTATTTGCCGCCGCTGCCGGGGTTCCCTCCGTCGCAATCTCTGTTCCCGGCGTGCCGATGAGTGCGTCCTGCGCGATCAGCGGCACACCTAACATAAGAAAGATCGCCGCTGCCATGAGGCATCGATTGCTTCGCATGTGTAACTTCTCTTTTCCCGCAGGCTGCCAAAAACTAATAAATAGGCTGAGGCTCATCGAGCCGAGAGCCTTTCGGCTTCTGCGTCAGTGCACCACCAGAGGGGATCATTGACAACTGTCACTTGTTACAGGCGTGGGTCGTTGAACATCTCTGATTCGTTGGGAGAGCGTGACCGCAGGAAGATACGAAGGTACACGAAAGCTGATATGTCCCAAAGCTGGACAGGTATCTGCACGAACAATAAAACGGAATCTGTTGCGGGCGGCTAAATCCGTTACAATTCAGAAAGTGTTTCGATCAGCAATGAGCCCCCATAAATTCCGGACATCCCCGTCCAGCCGTTCTCCTTCTTATAAGGAGATGGGACAACATTCGCCGCGCCGGGCCGCCCGTGTGCTTGTGGTCGACGACAATCCGGACACCATGATGCTGATGCGCGAACTGCTGGGCACTCGCGGGTACGAGGTAGTTGCAGTTCCGGACGCGGAGCAAGCCGAGGTCGAGATTCGTCGTGAGCTTCCCGATCTGATTCTTTCCGATGTAATTATGCCTGGTAAATCAGGTTACGAGCTGTGCCGCGAGGTTAAGGATAATCCCACTACCCGGCTGATTCCGTTTGTGCTGATTACGGGGCTGAGCGATCGCGAGGACAAGCTTCGGGGAATTGAAGCTGGCGCCGACGACTTTCTCAACAAACCTATTTTTTCGGAAGAGTTGTTTGCCCGGGTAAAGTCGCTGCTCAAACTTAAGGAGTTCACCGACGAACTGGAGACTGCGGAATCGGTGCTTTGCACCCTGGGCTTGAGCGTAGAGAGCCGCGATCCCTACACCGAGGGTCATTGCGAACGCTTGGCGGAGAACGCCAGCAATCTGGGACGTCATCTCGGCTTAAGTGAAGAATCGATTGTGGCGTTACGCCGGGGCGGGTATTTGCACGACTTGGGAAAGATCGCCGTTCCCGACGACATTCTGAAGAAGGGAAAGAATCTGACCGAGGAAGAATGGACCATCATGAAGCAGCATCCGGTGACCGGAGAAAATATCTGCCGGCCATTAAAGTCGTTGCGACTGGTGCTGCCTATTATCCGCAATCATCATGAGCACTCGGACGGGAGCGGCTATCCGGATGGGTTGCAGAAGATCGAAATTCCTCTGCTTGCGCGAGTCTTGCAGGTGGTGGATGTCTATGACGCCTTACGTACGGCGCGTCCCTACAAGCCGGCGCTAAGCCATGAGCATGCCGCGTTCACGATGCGCCAGGAAGCTCGCGGCGGTCTTTGGGATGAAGAACTGGTGACCGAGTTCCTGTCTATGCTGGAGAAACAGCAACGAGTGGCGTAAGAAGTTCTCACCTGTCAGCTTTCAGATCAGCATGCTGACAAACGATTCCCTGTCATTCCGAGGAGCGAACGCAATGAGAGAGGACAAACTATTACCGATAACAACCACTTGGAACTGTGTCAGAGAAAACCTGAATCGGTGCCAGGAACGTCTGCTCTTCTGAAGCGCGCCAACTGGAATATCGGATCGGGATTTTTTTGTTCCATCACCAACCCTGCCAGCATTTCACCCAGCGCGGGTCCATGTTTAAAGCCGTGGCCTGAGCCTCCTCCGACCAGCCAAACATTGTCCGCCGCTGGATGCCGATCGATGATCAGATGATTGTCAGGACTGTTTTCGTACTGGCAAACGCGGGTCTCGAGCACTGGCGCGTTTTTCATCGCGGGAAATCGGAAGGCCACGTAATCGCGAACGATCCTTAGTCCCTCTTCGCTCGCAACCCGTTCGCCTGAAGTGGGATCGAATTCTGCTCCTCGCGTATCATCAGCGACTTTGAATCCGCGGCCGGCGGCCGCCGGAATGCCATAAATGAAACGGTCGCGATGATCCGCCCAGACCGGAAGCCTCGTCTCCGAGAAGCGGTCATCTCCGGCAGGCGTACCCAAGAAAAATACATCCTGCTTAGTGGGACGAATGCGATGGCCAATGGTCTCGGGAAAAAGCTCGCCCAGCCATGGACCGCAGGCGAAGACATACTGGTCAGCGATCAGCTTAGACCCATCCGAAAGCGACAAGCCATTGCGGATGTTGCTTTCAAGATTATGCGGTAAAACGGCAACTTGTTTATACTCGCCGCCTTCGGCCAGAAATCCCTCGGCTACGGCCTGGCATGCAACTTGCGCGCTCAGAAAACCACCTTCGGGCTCATAAATCGCCCAGCGCACATCTTCTAGATTGATCTGCGGCCAACGCTTCTGCAGTTCCCTTCCCGATAATTCTTCATAAGCGATGCCTGCCTCGCGCAGCATTGGCAGTGACGATCGTTCGAACTGGTCGTCACCGGATGTGGCCATCCACAATACTCCGGTACGATGTAAAAGCCGTTTCTGCCAGCGAGTTTCATGTTCTTTCCACAACCGCAGGGCGCGAGCGGCCATTTTCGTGTAAGGCTGGCTGGGTCCGTAGGTGCCGCGGATGATGCGAGTCTCGCCGCCGGAAGAGGATCGAGAATTGCCTGGCCCCCAAGCGTCCAGCAGTGTCACGCGCGCGCCGCATCGCCGCAAATAGAGGGCCGTCCATCCGCCAAATGCGCCCGCTCCGATCACCGCGACATGAGAGTCCGATTTCATGTTGATTCCGACGATTGTCCCGAAGACCGTCTCAGCATATTAACGGAGGACGCGGTGCGACCTCATCGCTATAGCTGGAACAATCGACGGTCGAGATCCCCAAAACCAGATCCGCTCAATAGAAATCCTGCTAACGGAGCGCGCTTGAAAATCGTCCAAATGCTCCAGAGAAGCGTTGTCCACGGAGGTCGTATGCTATCTCGCGCGGTTCTTGCTCTAGCCCTTCTGCTTCCGCTTTCGCTCCTAAGTGCCGCCGACGCAGTTCGGGCAAATCCCGCAGGAGAATACGCCAAACATTTTGGTGCTCTTGGAAAACTCTCAGTTGCCGTAGCCCAGGCCATGCCGGCAGAACAGTATGGCTTTCGTCCGCACCCGGAATCCATGAACTTTGGCGAATTGATGGCGCACATCGCGGCCACCAACTACCAGTTCTGTGCTGGTTTAAAGGATTCCGATCCCCCAGCGTTGCCTTCCCCGAGCGAGAAGGACGCGATCGTCAAATTCTTGAGCGATTCCTTCGACTATTGCTCGAACGTGATTCCCAGCCTTACCGAGGAGCAACTCAACAAAACACACAGCTCTCCTGATGGGACGCTCCTCGGGCGAGAAATTCTGTTGGCTATGTACATTCACGTGGCGCATCATCGCGGCCAAGCCGAAATCTACCTGCGTGATAAAGGTATCAAGCCGCCCTCCTACATGATTTGAACAATAGCTTTGCGCCCTAACAATAGCTTTGCGCCCTAAAGAGCGGTGCTGAACGCTTGACAGCCCCCGCGACGCTTCCTAGAATTCAAGTCAGCTGTTTTGCATCCTGCGGCGTAAGTGTTGCATCTACATTAGTTAGCTATAAACACAATAGATGCCGATTGGCCCCGTCGATCAGTATGATACAAGGGAGTGTATGCCTCCGGGACCGCCTATAGGCGAGCGTGAACGCGAAATCCTAACCGCTATAGTGGAGACCTTCATCGCCACGGGTGAGCCGGTGGGGTCGCGCACCCTTGCGCGCGCCAACCGCGAAGGGTTAAGCCCGGCGACGATTCGCAACGTGATGTCGGATCTGGCGGACTCGGGTTATCTGGAGCAGCCTCATACTTCGGCAGGTCGAGTGCCCAGTACCGAGGCTTATCGGTACTACGTCGAGCAACTCACGGGCAAGGCGCGTCTTTCGAATGACGATGAAAACATTATTCAGGAGTCCTTTCACGGGGTTTCGGATGTGCAGGAATTCATGGAGCGCACTTCGCATGTGCTCTCTCTCATCTCGCGCAACGTTGGCGTTGCAGTAGCCATAGGAGGACCGAAGAACGCACTGGAGCACGTTTATTTTTCGCGGCTGGGCGATCAAAAAGTGCTGGCCGTGCTGGTAACGCGGTCTGGGGTGGTGCGGGACCGTGTGCTGCGCCTGGACCTTCCGCAAGCCGACTTGGATGCGGCGGCTCGCTTCCTCAACGAGAACTTCCGCGGCTGGACCATGGAAGCCATGCGGACCGAGCTGGCGCGACGGCTTGAACAAGAACGCAGCGAATACGACCGTTTAATGACCTCGGTCGAACAACTCTACAAGCAGGGCGCGCTGGCGGCGGACGACAGTGCTCAAACTGTTTATGTTGAGGGCGCTTCGAACCTCGTAGCTGGAGAACAGGACCGCCAGCGTCTGCAGGAATTATTGAAGACGCTGGAAGAAAAACAGAAAATCGTGGGACTGCTGGGCGCGTACCTCGATGCTAAACAGGAAGCCGTTCGCGTGGTGATTGGACTCGACCAGACATTGCCCTCAATGCGCAATTTCGTGCTCATCGGTGCGCCGGCACGCGTCGGCGGCGAGGTGATGGGATCGCTCGCGGTCATAGGCCCAACTCGCATCGATTATCAGCATACGATGACGGCGGTTTCCTACATCGCCCGCATGTTTGACAAAATCTTGAACGAATCTGAGTAGATAAAGCTTTATGGCGAGAACAAACGGAAAATCGGAAGTAGATCCTCAGGAACTTGATGCAGCGCACGAATTGCCCGCATCTGACGATGCCCAAGACGAAGCTGAAACGATAGAGTCTGCGTCCTCACGTTCATCGGATAGTGGCAGCGAGTTACAAAAACTTCGGGTGGAACGGGATACACTCATCGATCGGCTGGCCCGTCTCCAGGCTGAATTTGAGAATGCCCGCAAGCGTACTGCCCGCGAGCAGCAGGATTTCCGCGAGTATGCCGTAGCGGACGCGGTCAAGGCACTCTTGCCTACACTCGACAGCTTCGAACGCGCCCTACAAACCAGCGCGGCGGACAAGTCCGAGTTCCGCGGCGGAGTTGAGCTCATCTACAAACAGTTGCAGGATGCGCTGCAAAAATTGGGCCTGCGCGCCATTTCAGCGAAAGGTGAGCCCTTCGATCCCCATCTTCACGAAGCCATCGAGATGGTCGAAACTACCGATGCTGACGATCATCAAATACTGGAAGAACTGCAGCGTGGCTACAAGTTGAAGGATCGCCTGCTACGCCCATCGATGGTCAAAGTTGCGCGCAATCCGAAACACTAACCCTCAGGAAATTCGAAAGGATTTGGAACCATTCTGGCCAGCAACGTAAAACGCGACTATTACGAAGTGCTCGGGGTTGCACGCGAAGCCAACGAGCAAGAGATCAAGAGCGCCTATCGCAAGTTGGCGCTGCAGTTTCATCCTGATCGCAATCCGAATAATCCGGATGCTGAGGAGAAGTTCAAGGAGTGCAGCGAGGCCTACGCAATCCTGGCGGATGCCGACAAGCGGGCCGCTTATGATCGGTTTGGGCATGCGGCAGTCGGCGGCGCAGGAGCGGGCGGTTTCGACCCCACGGTTTTTCAGGATGTCAGCGAGATCTTCGGAGACTTTTTCGGCTTCGGAGATCTTTTCGGCGGAGGATCCCGCCGCGGCAGTCGGGCCCAGCGCGGTCCCGATCTGCGTGAAGATGTCACGTTGGAATTCGAAGAGGCAGTTTTTGGCACGGAAACGAAAGTTACCGTGCGCCGCCACGAAACCTGTGAAGATTGCCGGGGCTCTGGTGCCGCCCCCGGCAAGGCTCCGGTCCCTTGTCGATCCTGCGGGGGTCGTGGCCAAGTCCGTTACCAGCAGGGGTTCTTCAGCATGGCCCGCACTTGCCCCACGTGTCAGGGCGCAGGCAGCGTGATCACCGATCCGTGCCATAAGTGCAAGGGCGAGGGCCGCGTGCTGCGTCAGAGGACAGTCGATGCCAAGGTCCCCGCCGGAGTCGAGGACGGAACGCGGATCCGTTTTTCCGGACTGGGTGAAGCCGGGGCGCATGGCGGGCCTGCGGGCGACCTGTACGTCGTATTGCACGTTAAAGAACATCCATTCTTCGAACGCGAAGGTAACGACCTGCACTGCGTGATTCCGGTTTCATTTGCTCAAGCCGCATTGGGAACCGAGATTCTGGTGCCCACGCTCGACGGCGAACACACTCTGAAAGTGCCGGACGGGACGCAGTCGGGCACCACAATGCGCATCCGCGGCAAAGGCGTTCCCGTGCTGAACGGTCACGGCAAAGGTGACCTGTTCGTGGAGGTTCGGGTGCAGACTCCCAACAAGCTAAACAAGCGCCAACGGGAGTTACTTCAGGAGTTGGAGGGAACGACGCGGGTGGAAAATAAGCCCCAGCGCCGGACGTTGTTGGGCAAGGTCAAAGATATCTTCGGGTAGTCAACTGCACCACATCTTCAGGTTATCGCCCTTCGTGTTTTTAGTGATTTAAGCTTTTGTCTTGCCTATGACCCGCCGACGCTGGATGGCCGACGAAGTGTCCGGTGACCGCGCAGTTCTCATCGGTGCTCATGCTGACCACTTGTCTCGCGTGCTCCGGGCTCGCGTTGGACAGGAATTTGATATCGCCACAGACAACAAGGTTCGCCGCGGACGTGTCATTTCGATTACGCCGGACCGAGTGGAATTCGAATTGGGCGCCGAGATCCCTGCAACGTCAACTGTTCCGGTGACGCTCGCTCTTTCCGTTTTCAAGTTCGACCCTATGGAGTGGGCGATCGAAAAATGCACCGAACTGGGAGCAGCCCGGATCGTTCCAGTGATTGCACGGCGAACCGAAGCTCACCTTGCGGCGGCCGCGATCAAACGGGTCGAGCGATGGCGACGGATTGCCCTGCAAGCTGCCGAGCAGTCCCGTCGCACCTGCCCGCCGGAAATTTACCAGCCACTGAAATTGAAAGATGCTGCAGCCTTGCCGGGTGGATTACGCATTGTCCTCTCAGAAACCGAATCAGAACTGATGTTGAAAGATGCTCTTCAGTCTCGTTCTAGCGATGGCGACATCGTTCTCGCTTTTGGTCCAGAGGGTGGCTGGACGGATGAAGAATTGAAATTGTTTCGAGAAGCAGGCTGGATTTCAGCATCTCTCGGAGACAGAATCCTTCGCGCCGAAACCGCGGCAGTGGCCGCCATGGCTATCGTCGAGTCTGAACTGGGTTAGCGGAGTGGCACGTTGCTTCCCTCTTTTTGTCAACCTTCGTGTGCGTAGTGATTGATGTTCCGCTGACCCAAAATATCCTAAACCATCTCTGATATGCTGCTGCCCAGTGACTGCTTCGAAACCCATCCCAGTGGCGCGAGGCTTTGAACCTGACGAGCGCCAGCGTCAGGCCATCGAACATGTGCGCGGGCCGATGCTGGTGGTCGCAGGGGCCGGTACGGGCAAAACGACCGTGCTCACTCGGCGAATTGCGCACCTCATCCAGCAAGGCCACGCGAAACCGCATGAAATTCTTGCTGTCACCTACACTGACAACGCTGCTCGTGAAATGCAGGAACGGGTTCGGGCCGAGATTCGTGGACCTGACCTCTCGCGGCTACAAGTCACCACTTTTCACGCATATTGCAATAACCTCCTGATTCGCTGCGGGAGACAGTTCGGTGTGCTCGACGACAAAGATCTTTGGATCTACCTGCGTAAGCGTCTCCGCGAACTCAACTTGAAGTACTTTGTTCGCGCCGCGAATGTCACTAAGTTTCTGGACGATCTGCTCGAGTTCTTGCGCCGCTGTCAGGATGAACTGGTCCGACCCGAAAAGTACGCGCACTACGTCGCTCAGCTCGAGCGCGGAGAACTTCAGGTCCCGCGCGTCTGCAAGACCAAAGACGCCGACCTTCTTACCGACGAGGAAGTGCTGGGCCGCTGTCGAGAAATTGCGGATGTGTTGCGCACAGTTGAACGTATGCTGCAGGAAGAGAACCTTGGCACCTTCGGCCACATGATTACCCGCGCCCACGAACTGCTGGGGCAAGACTCCGCGCTGCTTGCCCGTGAGCGGGAGCACGCTCGCTTCATTTTGGTGGATGAATTCCAGGACGCCAACTTTGCCCAGATCAAAATTCTTCAGAATCTGGCAGGCGAAGAACAAAACGTCTTCGCGGTCGGCGATCCCGATCAGGCCATCTTTCGCTTTCGTGGCGCCTCGAACGCCGCATTTGGCTTGTTCCAGCACAATTTCCCCGGGGCGAAACTGGTTGCGCTGGAGAAGAACCGGCGCTCCACCACTCCGATCTTGCGCTGTGCCTACGCGCTGATTTCAAAGAATCCGGATATTTTTCCGGGAAGCAAGGTTGCAACACTTCCTTACCAGCGGTCACCGCTGATCTCCGCGCGCGAAGAGGTCGCACTGCGGGAAGGTAAGGAATTGAAAACCGCACCGGTAGAGGCTGTGCTTCTGACTGCTAAGGAAGTCGAGTGCTCGGATCTGGTCGCGGCCCTGCGTCAGCAGCAGCGGCAATCCCGGTGCAAGTGGAAGGACTTCGCGGTTCTTTACCGGCAACACTCGCATCGGGACGAATTGGTGGAAGAACTGGCCGAGCAGGGTATTCCATTCACGATTGAAAACATGGACGTGATGGACACGCCCGAAGCACGCGACTTGTTCGCTTGCCTGGGGGCCGTGGTTTCGACGCGGGATGACGCCAGTCTTTTCAGGGTAGCGGCATTACCGCAGTTCGCGATGGATCCCCGGAAGCTGCGCGCCGGCATACGGGCGATTCCGAAGCAGCAGAAGAATGCCGGAGTGGCGACGGTTTTAGCCGACATCGACGGCGGCCCACCAGTGTTGGACTCGCTGCAAAGAGTGCGCGACGAAATCGGTCAGGCCGCCGCAAAAAGTCTCGCCGCTTTAAACATCATCATTCGATCATTTCGGTTCGACCCCAGTTCTCCTCCTCTGACCGCTATCCTGGAGTTTGTGAGCAGATGGGAACAAAAACCGACTACGAAGACCGGCGAAATCGGAGAATTGCTGGAGTATCTGGAGTATTTTCGCGAGGCCCGCGGGGCGATTCCGTTGCCATCGACGGACGATGACGCCGTGCGTTTGATGACCGCCCACGCCGCCAAGGGTCTCGAATTCAATCACGTTTTCATTCTTCGGGCCAATTCCAATTCATTCCCATCCTCGTTCAAAGAATCGCTGGTTGAGTTTCCCCGCGAGTTGCGGGATCCGGACTCGGTCTCTCAACAGGACGACAAAGTCCTGAATGAACAGGAGGAGCGGCGGTTATTCTACGTTGCCATGACTCGCGCGCGCGACTCACTGACGATTTACGCCCGGCGAGGCAAAGGGAAGGATGCGAGCCCGCCTGGTTTCATGCGGGATCTGCTCAAGGATGTGCCTCTCAAGCGTTATCTGCGCGAGCGCCAGGGGCGAGGGTTCCAGACCGATCTTTTTGGCGCCGCTGGCGCCGAAACGCTCACCGGCACTGCCGAATGGCTCTCCATGCCTCCTGGGTCCGATTTGAGCGCCACATTAAGCGCGAGTGCGGTGCAGCGATATGAGATCTGTCCTTTGCAGTTCAAGCTTGAACGCGAATGGAAAATTCCCGGAGAAGTTCCCGCGGCTATGCAATACGGCGCCACAATGCACCGCGTGTTGCGCGCGTACTATGATTCAGTTCGCTTTCAACGGCCAATGTCGCCGGACGCGTTGGTCACATTTTTTCGCGCCGATCTCGACGAGGCTGGTATCCAGGACCGGTATCAGCATCAACTGTATGAAGCGCAGGGAGTCCAGCAGTTGCAGGATTTTCTGACTGCATGCGGGCAAACGCGCGCACCCGAAGTCTTGCACACGGAAGAGTTCTTCGAGATGCGAGTCGGCGGCACAACCATAATTGGGCGCATCGATCGCATCGACAAACTGTCGGACGGTCGGGTTGTCATCACCGACTACAAGACCGGGAAACCGCAATCCCAGGAAGACGCGGACGAAAGCCTGCAACTCTCCATTTACGCGTTGGCCGCTCAGGTAAAATGGGGATATCGCGCTGATCATCTTGCCTTCTACAACCTGGAAGAAAATACTTCCGTGATTACGGCGCGCACCGATGCACAACTACGCGAAACGCAGTTGAAGGTGGAAAGCGTGGCGGCGAGCATCGCGGCAGGACAGTTCGATGCCAAACCCAGCTTCAGTTGCCGTTTCTGCGCCTATCGCAGTCTTTGCCCCGCTACCGAGAAGCGGCTTTATAGCATTTCACCGGCTAAGAAGTCCAACTAGTCGTGAAACGTTCTGATCAATCCATCAGTCTGCCGACCCAACCATTCACCGTCATTCCACCCAACTACTCCCTGTCATTCCGAGGAGCGGAGCGACGAGGAATCTGGGTCTCGGCCCGTCCGCGAAGAACCCAGATCCCTCGCGTTGCTCAGGATGACAAAGGCATGCGTTGCAAGACGTGCGTTACAAGAAGTCGGAATCAGGAAGTAGCGCTTGGGAAGAGTTCCGGCGCAAAAACTTAGGGGACGCTTTTCGCGTCCCCCCTGTTTTACTTTAGTTGAAGGCTTTTAGTGTTTCTTCTTTGCGGCCTTCTTTGCTTTCTTTTTGGTTGCCATTTGATCTATTCTCCCTTTCCATTTTTCATGGACTTGAAATGCAACGGTCGTTTGTTGCAACTCATTGATGTATAGAGTCTATAAAAAGTGAAGTCAAGAAAAAAATGATGTTGGATGAGCATGCGAACGATACACCAAAGTCACTAAAGAGAGCTAAAGTATAAAATTTCTTCGCCGGGAATCTGTTGATCGACTCCGCCGGCAAGAATTCTCGTGAGAAGCACGAAAGAAATTCTTAGTTCGCCATGGTTCCACCCCGCGTTCCAATCCTGAAAAACAAATCCGCTGCGCGAGCAGGGTTGCTCAACTGAATTCATCCTTTTCCGCCTCGATACATCTATAATTAGCGGGTACGAAATAATCGCAGGAGCACATAAATGGCTGCTTTCGACGATGTTGTGGTGATCTCCGCCTGCCGCACACCGGTGGGAAAATTTCAAGGAAGCCTTTCAGATCTGAGCGCTACGCGACTGGGAGCGATCGCGGTTCGCGAAGCAGTGAAGCGCGCGAATCTCGATCCTAAGCAAGTCGACGAATGCATCATGGGAAATGTGATTTCGGCGGGACTTGGGCAGAACCCTGCGCGGCAGGCCGCAATCTTCGGAGGCCTCGCTCCCGAGGTAGGTGCCATGACCGTAAACAAAGTGTGCGGCTCGGGACTCAAAGCGGTCGCGCTTGCAACGCAAGCGATACAGACGGAAAACAGTTCGATTGTTGTCGCTGGTGGAATGGAATCGATGACCAACGCTCCCTATCTGCTACCGCAGGCGCGAAAAGGATACCGTCTCGGAAATGCCCAGATCGTCGATTCGATGGTGAACGACGGCCTCTGGGATATCTACAACAACTACCACATGGGAATCACCGGCGAGAACGTCGCCGAAAAATACGGCATCACTCGTGAGGAGCAAGACCAGTTCGCTGTGGATTCGCATCGCAAGGCAGTATCCGCTATCAAGGAGTGCCGGTTCAAATCACAGATCGTTCCGGTGGAACTGCCGTCGAAGAAAAAGGGCGAGGCGCCGGTCATCTTCGACAAGGACGAATCTCCCCGCGAAGATACTACGATCGAAGTCCTGCGATCTCTCAAGCCAGCATTTAAGAAAGACGGCACTGTCACCGCCGGCAACGCCCCGGGAGTGAACGATGGCGCCGCCGCGGTCGTTGTCACCAGTGCCAAACAAGCCAAAGAACTCGGCGCGAAACCGATGGTCCGGGTCGTAGCTCAGGCCACCAGCGGGGTCGAACCCAAGTGGGTGATGATGGCTCCAGTCGGTGCGGTGCGTACGATTTGGGAGAAGACCGGCTGGAAAAATGACGACGTGGACCTGTATGAATTGAACGAAGCTTTTTCCGTTCAAGCCTTGGGCGTGATGCGTGAACTTGGACTCGATCCCAACAAAGTGAATGTGAATGGCGGTGCCGTCGCCATCGGACATCCTATCGGCGCCAGCGGCGCGCGTGTCTTAGTTACGCTGATTTACGAAATGATCCGCCGAGATGTCCATCGGGGCATTGCTGCTCTCTGCCTCGGGGGCGGAAACGCAGTTGCGATGGCCGTTGAGAGATAGACTCACCCGGAGCGAAGTGGACATTAAAGCCCAAGGCCACGAAAAAGAAGCGTATTCGCAGCTTAAATTCCACGCTGTTTTATGTATTTGAGGATGAGGTCTGGTCCGCAGAAGGCGCGCTCACCGCTGCCACCGGCAGCGTGACCGTGAACACCGCACCCCCTCCAGGTCCCGACGCGGCTTCGACGTTCCCGTTGTGTTCTCGCAGAATGGCTTTGCAGATGCTCAGGCCGAGGCCGGTTCCGCGGCCTGGTCGTTTCGTGGTGTAGAAGGGGTCGAAGATGTTGGGCAGGATGTCTGGCGAGATTCCGGGCCCATCGTCTTGAAAAATCACTGAGACCGACTTTTGGTTTTTCTCCATGCGGATGCGCAAGGTGCCGCGATCGCGCACTTCCCGCATTGCTTGTTCAGAATTCAATATCAGGTTCAGAAAGACTTGCATCAGTTGGTGCGCGTCTCCGCTAATTGCGGGCACCGAGTTCTCTTTCAAGAAATCTACTGTGATGTTGCTCTTGCGCAAGGAATACGCGTGCAGGTGCAAAGTCCGTTGCACCAGTTCGGCAAGGTCGATGGGACTCTTGCCCGGTGCCGGAGGGCGGGAAAAATACATCAAATTTTGGACAATTTCGGCGGCACGGCGAGCCTGTTGCTGCAGAATGACCATTTGTTTCCGCACGGACTCGGGCGCCTCACCTTCCTGCAGCAGTTCGGACATTCCCAGAATGCTGGTGAGCGGATTATTCAGTTCGTGTGCAAACCCACCAATCATCTGTCCCATAGCCGCGAGGCGTTCGCTTTGAATGATCTGCTGCTCAAGTTTTTTCTCCACCGTGATGTCCCGCACGGAGACAATCGCACCGCTCAATTTGTTTTCCGCATCGAACAGCGGGCTGGCGGAAGCTCGCATGGTGCGCCAGCTTCCGTCTCGATGACGCGCATTGTAGTCACACGACCCAAACATCCTCCGGCTGGTAACCAGGTCACGATACAGTCCAAGCAGTTCGGGAGAGTGGTCTTCTTCTTCTTCGACTTTCTTGCCCAGCAAGTCTTCCGGCTTGTATCCCCGGAGGTCGTGGATGCGTGAACTCACAAAACTGTAGCGTCCATTCAGATCGATCACCAGAATCAGGTCGGGAAAGCTCTCCAGAAGGTAGCGCTGGAACTCTTCCTGGCGACGCAATGCCTTCTCCATCTCCCGGCGCTGTGTTACGTCTACCAGCGTGCCCTGATACCGGACAATCTTGCCCCCTGCGTCCCATACGGCACGAGAAGTGTCGAGGAATATGCCAGGAGTGCCGTCCTTGCGACGTAATGTGATTTCCCGTGTGCGTACTCCTCCCTGGTCGTCGGCGGACCGGCCGAGAACCGGAGTTTGATTGGGATCGAAGTTCAAGGCCCTGGAATCCAAGGAGAGAAGTTCTTCCTTGCTTTCGTATCCTAGAACATATACCAGCGCGACATTGCCATCGAGTAACTTACCTTCCGGCGTGCTGAAGTAAACGCCTTCCTGAAGAGTTTCGAACAACTCGGTAAATCGCCGCTCCTTCTCGCGTTCTTCGGTCACGTCCCGGGCAAGCGCACTCACGCCGACTACTTCATCGCCTTTTACAATTGCATTGAGTGCGCAGTCAAAATAGAGCAGGCGCGCGCTGGCTTTCAGCCGAACACGAACCACCCCCGACCAGCGGCGTTTTTCGAGAAAGCGGGCCAACCCACGATCCACATCTTCACGTTTGGGTTGCTCCAGAAACTCCTCTCCTCGATGACCTATGACGTCCGCATAAGGAATCCCCAGCAATTCGGTTAGTCGCCGGTTTACGGTTTTAATCGTTCCGTCCAGCGACGCGGCAAAGGCAATGTCATCGAAGGAATCGATCAGTTCTTTGAAACTGCGTTGGGAACGGGCAATGATCTCTCCGAGTTGATCGAGTTGCTGATCTGTAGGTGCGGTTGCCCGTTCCTGCAAGTCGCGCACCAGGTTTTTTAGTTCCGTAACTCGCTTTCTTCGTCCGTAGGCAAAGCCCGCAAAAGCAATGGCAACGCAGAGCAAGCCAATCGAAAGCAGACCTAAATGATAGGGAAGATTTTGCAGGCGTTCCCAAGATTCTGCGGCTAGTCCCGTGGCCAGCAGAACCAGGAACAAGAGCGCAATGCGCCACAGCCAGGCTTCTTCTCGTTCCAGGCTGGTGGGCGTGCCGGCTGAACGGGCCGGTTGTTTATCTGGTTCCGACATAAGCTCGCTCCCACTTGCCAGCTCGGCATGTTGACGAGCTCGGGTCTAGGCGAATCGTAGTCCACGAAGCGGATGCAGACAACCGAAAGTGTGTTGGGTAATTTGGTACACAGACGAAACGCTGTACTGCTGTTCATTTGTCACAGGCTCTGTGTGACATCAGTCACCATTGATTCACGACCATACGGCGTAGGGTGAAGCTTAGGTTGACTGGTCGCTGGGCCTTCCTCGTCGGGTCTGGACAAATCTGTTTACCCAGGTCCAAGTTTTCATCAACGCACAATGCTTTATAAGACGCTGAGTGCCGCAGTTTATGGCATCGATGCCAGCATCATCGAGGTCGAAGTCGATGTGTCTGGAATTAAGACAATGGAAGACCACTTCCACACTGTCGGCCTGCCCGATGCGGCCGTCCGCGAGAGCCGCGATCGCGTGCGCGCGGCGCTGAAGAACTGTGGGTACGACATTCCGCCAACGCATATCACGATTAATCTTGCCCCTGCCGATATTCGCAAAGAAGGATCCGGTTTCGACCTGCCCATGGCTCTGGGAATTCTGGGGGCGTACGGCGGTCTGAATAAGAAGGAGGTGCCCGATTGCCTTTTCGTAGGAGAACTGTCGCTGGATGGCGGGGTTCGCGGGGTGCGAGGTGCGCTTCCTATCGCCATTGAGGCGCGAAGCAGAAAAATCTCGCGGCTGGTTGTGCCTGAGCTGAACGCCAAAGAAGCGGCGATGGTTGGCGGAGTCGAAATCTATCCGGTGAAATCGTTGCTGGAAGTAATCCACTTTGTAAATACGGGCAACGGAATCCTCCCGCTCAAAGCGGATAGCGAAGCCTTACTTAGCGAGGCACAGCAATTCCTCGTAGACTTCAAGGATGTGCGTGGCCAGCACTCCGCCAAGCGCGCCCTCGAGGTTGCCTGCGCTGGCGGCCACAACATCCTGATGGTTGGTCCTCCAGGCTCTGGCAAGACCATGTTGGCAAAGCGCATGCCCACGATCCTGCCGCCATTCACATTTGAAGAAGCTCTCGAGACCACCAAGATTCACAGTGTTGCCGGTGTACTCGATCCCGGCGCGGGCTTGGTTGGTGTGCGTCCGTTTCGGTCTCCGCACCACACCATCTCTGACGCTGGATTAATCGGAGGCGGGGCCGTTCCCCGCCCCGGCGAAGTTTCGCTGGCTCACAATGGAGTATTGTTCCTGGATGAATTGCCTGAATTTCCGCGCAACGTTTTGGAAGTTATGCGTCAGCCTCTCGAAGACGGCTGCCAGTGTAACAATCCCTGAGCCAACGAAAATCTGCTTGCCAATCAATTGGTGAAACGCCCCCTGATATAAGGGCTTGCGCCTGATGGCATTTTCGGTTCAGAAGTGAAGGCAAGCGAAGGACTTAGTCGCTCCGGCTTTTGCCCTACTGAACATTGTGGCCGTGTCTCACGAAGGGAGATGCTTTATGACGCCCATGAATTTGACCGAGAACTGGAAGCTCTAGGCTTCACGGAACGTGGAGTCAGCTCCCCCCGAAGCGCCTGAGCGCTCCAAGTACGCCGCCACACTGCAGGTGTCGGATGACGTGTACACACAAAAGGAGAAAACGTGAGAATTCCAACAGATGCAACAGAGAGAGCGGATCTTTTGAACAAGCTTCGCGAAGCTGTCGCCTTTCAAATCGGGCTTTGGGACGCGGCTGCCTCGATCAGTGAATCACTAAAATGCGACCGAAAAGACGTCCTGGATTACCTCAGTGGCAGGGCCATTGTCGCCGACGATGGCATGGAGTTAAGTCACGATGATCTGGACGACCTCTTGGGCGTCGGGATTCCCGGGAGAGCCATTGTCGGCAAACCATTGAGCCCGGCAAAGCGGCAGTCTCACTGACAGCGATCAAGATTTCTGAACAGCATACCAAAACCAAAGGGCTACTAAAGCCGGTCGATAACCGTGGAACGGCTTCTCTACTAGGAACGCGGGTAAAGTGGCAAAGTATGCATTTCAGAACCTGTATCCTCCCTGCCGCCGCCAATGCTCGCCGCCCCTCGCCACGTTTCACCCCTGCTGCACCTTCGCCGGCAGCAACCTCATAAGCACATTCGCGATCACCAACGGCTGGTGCTCTCCCGCACTTCCCGCCAATGTGTATGACCGCTCAAACCCGTTCGCTCCCAGGACCCTCATTTCCCAACTGTCGTTTTCGCGAGATCCAACGATTGACACCCGCCAATCTCCCGGCCTGTCGCTTAGGGCGTGTTCAATCAGTGCCCGAACTTCCGGTTCGATAGCAGCATCGCCGGTATTATGCAGTTCGATCAACAAAGCCATTTCAATTCATTTTACTGGCAGCCACGAACAGTTTGGCGATCCGTCAGTCTCCAACAGCCACGCTTGGCTCCGCTTCGATCATTCTCGCAACGTCCGCCACCCGTCGATACGATTGCAGCCTATCCTCATGCTCATAGGTATCGGTCACGACGATGATCTCGTCTGCGTCCGTTTCACGGACCAGTTTTTCCAGCCCTGTCTTCACCGTTGAATTGGATCCCACAATCGCTGCACGCAGTCTGCTCTCCACGGCCGCCCGCTCCTGGTGGTCCTGCCATAGGGGCTCCATGGAATCCACTGGTGGCAACAACTCAACCGGCTGGTTTCTTATCAGTCGCAGAAAACGCTGCAGCGGGGTCGTGAACAACCGCTTCGCTGCTACATCCGTCTTTGCCGCAATTACCTGCACCGCCACCATCAGGTAGGGCTTCTGCAGAACCTCGCTTGGCTCAAACTGCTCGCGGTAGAGCTGCGCGGCTGCATGCAGATGCTCGGGAGCAAAGTGTGCCGCGAATGCGAATGGCAAGCCCAGCATCCCAGCAAGCTGCGCGCTGAAGCCGCTCGACCCCAGCAAAGTAATCGGTACGTTGCTCCCCTGCCCGGGAATCGCTTTGACCGCTTGCCCCGGTTTCTCCGGTCCCAAGTATGTCCGTAGTTCCTCCAACAGAGCGGGGAAATCCTCCCCACTTTGCTGCAAATCCCTACGCAGCGCACGCCTGGTCTGAAAGTCGCCGCCCGGCGCACGTCCCAGCCCAAGATCGATTCGTCCCGGATACAGCGCCTCGAGCGTCCCAAATTGTTCCGCCACCACAAGCGGCGCATGATTTGGCAACATCACTCCGCCGCTTCCCACACGAATCGTCTTCGTCGCGCCTGCCACATGCCCGATCAGCATTGGTGTAGCGGAGCAAGCCAGTCCGGAGATGGAATGGTGTTCTGCCAGCCAGTAGCGCTTGTATCCCCATTGCTCCACGTGTTGCGCCAAGTCTACTGATCGGGCGATTGCGCTGCCGGCAGGTTCCCCGGCTCGCATGCCCACAAGATCCAGAACTGAAACGGATAACCCGTTACCCATGCTGAATTGGATGAAACCGCAGTGAAAGCGATGCCGCGAGCGATCTAGATGGCGTTCTAGGAGCAGCAGGAAACAGATGAATGGGTCCCTGGTGGTGAAGCACTGGATCGGTAGATGCGCAGCGAGCCTATCGTACCTGTATTGGGTGGGCGGAGGGGGGTCAGGTTGATCCATTGTGTTTCAAACGTGCTGATAGCCTTTTGGGCCAGCCTAGCGACCATTTGCAGAGACTTAACCGCCGAGCATTGCGGCACCGTTGGGTGGTTGGTGGCGCGGAGCGCTGAAACAGCGTAGGCATTTCAGAGGACTTACAGCCGTCCCTGTCTTGCGAGATTCAATGCATAAGATTGCCCCCCAAATAATGAGGCTGACTGGCACGGACTGAGAAGAATTCTATGGTTGCAGGAACCAGTTAAACCGAATTCTTCATCGCCTCCACAAAGTCGAGGGTGCCCTCGACTGTCTACTGATAGAATATGAGGATGCCCTCGATTTCGTCAAGTCCTATTCGCGTGGCTCCTCAGCAGGATCGCTCGGCGCGCAGGTTGGCGGGCCCTCTTCAGGCCGCCGCCGCGAACTATTTGCGGCGGTCGGATATGAAGCCACAACGATGCAAGCGATCGCCGATCGCAGTGATTCGTCGATTGGAGCGCTGTACAACTATTTCCCCGACAAAGAATCCGTCGCCGCCACGCTGCGCCAGCACGGCGCGATTCACGACTGGCCTGCTCACTCCACCGTTAGAGTCAGAGCGCTGCTCGTGCCACCACTTGTACAACCCACGTCGCCGACGTTTCCGCTGGGCGTCATCACCTTGATAGTGAATTGTCCGGGTCCGGAAATCACGCCGGTTGTCAGCATTATTTGCAGTTGCTGCGCGGAGTTTACGGTCGCGCCAAGAGGTTTTCCGTTGATCACAATCTCGGATGCGGAAACGAAGTTGCTGCCATTGACCTTAAGCAGCGCGCCTTGCTGCACTTGAGCAAAGGTTACCGTGCTGGGTGATAGTGAACCGATCAGGGGTGCGGGCCGAGAGCTACCGCAAAATGGATTCAATGCGTTGCTGCAACCTGCGAGAACCACGAGAGGGGCGAGTGCTAAGAGCCTTAAAGGGGAGGACATGGGGATACTCCTTCCTTGGAGGTGAGCTGCAATCGATCTCCCGTGACGAACCCAGGTACTCGGAATAAGTTTCGGTCCACCGAAAGAATTCCTCAAAATCATCACGAGTTGGCTTTCCGAACTCTTCGCCAATCAAAACGAACGTCGATGTGCGGATCGTCACTCGTGAGTTCTGCTACAGCAGGTCAGAACGTAGTTGACGTTATCAGGCGGAGATGTTGTATCGCGCTCTGGTGGCCGGAGGCCACCCTCTTCCGCGCCACGGCCCAAACGCGGTGATCTTCGTTGGTCAATTTTGACCATTTTTTTCACATACCCCGTTCTTTAATAGAGATGGACACAGTTTATGGTCGGAAGATCGAAACTCGGAAATGAGCAAGGGGAGCAGGTAAGGACAGCCGAAATGCCGTGCGGCGTGATGTCGTTTTCTCCTAGTCCGCTGAATTTCACTCACATGCCACTTGGCAAGAATGGAGTAAAGCCGCTCCTGCGCGTCTCCCTTCTAGGTGGCATAGCTTTATACTTTGCCTTGACTCTATCTTGCGGGGGCATCAATGTTGGCGAGGTTCAGCCGCAGGATCTTTGCCAATGCGTACCTCTTGAACCGCCCATCGCCGATTTTCGCCACAACGAGAAGCATGTCCCAATTCCGAATGTGACTCCAACCGAGATTACGGTTGACGCGATTCTCGGTTGGCCGCAGGACGTGATCGTCCTTCCGGACGCACCCCGAACTGGGCGCGAACTGCAGGTGTTCCATGTTGCCCAGGTATTTCTACAAAACGTCAGCGTTAACAGCGTAGACTGTGACGTCAACCTTGAGATTTCTCAAACGGCAGATAGAAACGCTCCCAGAGTGATCGTGGAGACGCCTGTTGATAGCGAGTTTTGCAGCGCGCGAAAAACTATTCAATCGCAATTAGCCAAACATGGATTTCGCCTTGACGCAGAGCATGGTGGAGAACTGCCACAAGCATTGGCAGCAGAGGTCCTGGGAATGGCATTCGAAGATTTTGACCATAATCGTGGATCTGCGCAAGTTGCGACGTTATGGGAACTCCATCCCGCAACTGTAAATCTGCTCCCCTAAACGCGGAATCCCCGAGGAAAGCGTACTTCGACGGCGTTTGACAAATTACTCGAAGTTCACTGACAAGTCACGCTGCAGCATTTAGCTTTTTGATCTGGCTTCTCGCGCGGGTGAACGATTGCGGAATTCGGTGGTCTTTTAATTCGGCGATCAGAAAATTAATTTCTCCACCTAGCAAAATTGCAAAACCCGAAAGATAGAACCACACATACAGGCCGATGGCGGCACCTAGCGGTCCGTAAGTCTTGTCAAGACTTTCGAAGTGTCGGAAGTAAACCCCCAGCAGCAACGACAAACCAACCCACGTCGTGACTGCAATGATTGCGCCGATCAGGCTATCTCGAAAGTGCTGCTTGATATCCGGACCGAAATGGTAGAGAAGTTGTACTGCTAGCACGCCAAAGGTCACGGCGATGCCCCAACGGAAGTAACACCAGATTGCCAGCAGAGTTGGATTGAGGTCAAATCTGCTTGTAAACCAGGTGCCAACGGACGTCCCCTCGACCATCAATCCTACGGCCACGAGCAACAAAGATCCCGCGAGCAACGTCAGAGCCAATGCAATGGGTCGAGTCTTCCAGACCGGCCGAGACTCACGGACCCGATACACGACGTCAAGCCCGTCCATCATCGCAGCAAATCCACTGGAAACGGTCCAAATCGTGAAGACTAACCCGAGCGTAAGGAAATGCACGTGTCTGTGACTGGCGACATCAGACACGATGCTGCGCACCAACTTCATTCCGTCTCCCGGGACAAGCTTGGCCATTAAGCTTAGAAGGCCTTCAAACAGATGCAGGATGGGTACATACCCGAGCAGCGACGCCATCGAAACCAACAGCGGAAACAGCGAGAGCACGAAATAGTATGACAACCCAGCGGCAAATACGAAGAGATGTTCGTCATAAACGTCGTTGTAGATCATTATCAGCGACTGTTTAAGCTCGAGCCACGCTGGTTCGCCACCTAACGTGAACACCGAATCACCTCAGAGCTTTCATTCCGTGCCGGCCATCAGGCCGGACTCAGGTTGAAGTCCGGCCTTTCGGCGTAAAACAATTCTCAGACTCGGGCTCTCAGGCTGAGGCCCTCATGGTCCAATCCGCGCTGGGCCGTTATGGGTTTGGGAAGTGTGGCATAGTTCGAAGGTACGCGTGGACGGTTACGTCCCCCTTCCAGGATGGGAATGCCCGGTACAGGTGGAAAGTGCACGTGCACAATCTCGTTCCTCACCGCATACAACACCAACTCGGCAATGGAATGAAGACCGAGCTTGCGCAAGATATTGCTGCGATGCGTTTCCGCCGTTGCCAATGACAAGTCGAGGATAGTGGCAATTTCCTTGGATGCTTTGCCCTCGCACACGAGCTGCACCACCTCACGCTCGCGCGGCGACAACTTGGGAACGTGGGACGAGACTGGAACAACCCGATGCCGCTTGTAACCTTCCATAATCAGATCCGACACTCGCGCACTAAAGGTAGTCTTGCGTCGTTGTAGCGCTTCCACTGCTGTCATCAGATCCTCGGTTCCGTCG